>WFLX010092240.1_pt1 | contig 10166 bp, 6 predicted proteins | sample 4967041 | NCBI WGS metagenome assembly WFLX01 (sample SAMN12857096, study PRJNA449069) | gut metagenome | isolation source: stool from male and female vole | host: Microtus ochrogaster | place: USA:Florida | collected 2017
ATAGGTCAGGAACGCCTTCTCACCTATGCTGGTGACGCTTGCGGGCACGTAAACGTTTTTCAAGCTTTTGCACAGGTAAAACGCGCCATTGCCAATCGTCTTGACGGAGCCGGGGATCGTAATGCTTTCCAGCGACTTGCAGCAGTCGAACGCATAATCGGAAATCGTTTCCACGCCATCGCCAAGTGTAACCGTTTTTAATCCTTCACAGAATTCAAACATAGCGTCCCCGAGCTTTTTGAGGGAGCCGGGAATTATTACGGTTTCCAGACCGGTTGTATCCCCGAAGGCACCTTTATCCATCTCGGGGTTGCTGCCCTCCTCAAACTCAATGGTTTTCAGGTTTTTGCAGTCTCTGAAAACCGTATTCCCGCAGTATGTTATGTTTTTGGGAATCACGACGCTCTCTATGTCCTGACAGTTGTAAAATGCGTCCATCTCAATGTTGGTAAGATCCGGGGTGATTCCTGCCTCCGGGAATGCAAAGCCACGCTGCTCACTAATATAGAATTTGTCGTAGGTTCTGCAATTAAATCGTCCGAAAACTCTGATTTCGTACATCCTTCTATTTATTTTATGCCCGGCATCTTCCAGTCTAACAGGATCAGATCATAGGGCTTTCCTGCCTCCTGTGCGTCGCGCACTATCCGGACGGCGCGCTCACCGTCAGTGACATAGTCCGTGGATACGCCCACGCCGGCCATCGCTTTGACGACATTGCGGCAGATATCTTCGTCGTCATCCACCACGATCATTCGGGTGATCCGGTGATCGGTCCAGAAGCCGGAATCGTTCTCTTGCTCTTTAATCCTCAGCTCCAGCTCGACAATGAAGGTGCTTCCCTCGCCTGATTTGCTCTCCACTTTGATGCTGCCGCCCATCAGATCCACTAAGTTCTTGGTGATGGCCATGCCCAGACCGGTGCCCTGAATTTCATGGGTGACTTTGGTATTCTCCCGGGTAAAGGGCTCAAAGATTACTTTCAGATAGTCCTCACTCATCCCCATGCCGTTGTCACTGATGGTAAAGCGGATACGGCTGTAATTGTTCACCACCTGAGGCAGTTCCTCCACCCTCATCTGAATGGCTCCGTTCTCCGGCGTATATTTCACGGAGTTTGACAGCAGGTTGATGAGGATCTGATTGATCCGCATCTTGTCGCCTATTAAGTATTCAAATTTCAGGTGAGAGGCAAAAATTTCAAAGGTTTGATTTTTAGCCTTGGCCTGAGGCTGGATGATCGTGTTAATCTCCGCAATAATCTCGGCCAGATCCATCTCAGCCAGACTCAGCGTGGTGCTGCCGCTTTCGATCTTATTCAGATCCAGCACATCGTTGATAAGCCCTAACAGATGCTGGCTGGCTGCGTCAATGTGTTCAATGTATTCTCTGACCGCCTCCGGATGATCCGCCTCATCCCGCATCAGGGTCAGGAACCCGATGATGGCGTTCATGGGTGNGCGGATGTCATGACTCATGTTGCNTAAGAAGGCGGNCTTGGCCTCGCTTGCAGCCTGANCNATTTGCAGGGCGTCCTCNANAACCGCTTTCTGCTCCTGCTCCTTGTTGACGATCTCATCTATATTGCGGAATCCCACGAGCACACGGGGATCCTCCTGACCTTCGACCCGGTAAGCCACACAGTTAAACTGGAAATTGTGAATTTCTTTTCTGATCCGGATGCGGAAGAGGCCCGAATACTCCGGACCCGCGGACAACGCCTGTCTGACCCGCTCCAGAGAAAGCATCTGTGTCAGGTTGTCCTGATCCCCATCCAGAATACGGCCTTCCAGGAGCCGGTGTAAGGTCTCGGTATAGGGCATGATCTCTCCNGGTTTCCAGTTCCATTGGGAGGATGCGTAGCCCTCCAGTTTCAACGCNTGAATAGTGTCATCCTTCATGTTCAGCTTGTAGACGGTAATGTAATCCCGGCACAGGGCGTTAACAATTGCGAACTGTTCTTCCAATTCCTGTCTGGCCTGCTCAGTGGTCTTGAAAAGCATATTATTCCACTGGGAGCGCAGAGAGAAGAAGATGATCCCACAGACAGCCAGAACAACCAGTCCGGACAGCAGTAAGCTCATCCCCGGGTGGGCGGCCATATATTGGAGAAAGGTCACATTTTCCGGCGTACCGGCGGTGTACTCGGTGATCAGCCGGCTGAGCACATCGTCCGGCACCTGATGGATACACTTGTTCAGGATCGTGACCAGCTCATGGTCGCTGCCACTGGGAACATACATGCTGAATATGATCTGATCGGAATCGATCATGCTGTATTGAAGGGAATTTGTGCTGTCGTTATTCACAAAGAACTGCGCCGCATAGGTACGCATAAAGGCTGCGTCCGTCTNNCCGNNCAAAACGGCCTGCACTATGTCTTTTTGCTGTGAATAAGGCAGGATGAGAACATTTTTGAACTGCTCATACTCCAGAGGCAGACCCACCATGCCGTCCAGCACAGCCAGGGATGAGATCTGACCGTTAAAATCCTTGCGGGTCAACAGGACTGTACCCGTATTCATATAAGTATCGGTCAGGAATCCGCCCTCGGCATACTCCGTCTTTATGGAGGCAGCCTGCTGCCAGTCTATCACCACGTCCACACCGCCGCTTTCTTTGAGCTGTTCGTATTCCGCATTGTCCTCCGGTACGATCACCTCATAGGGCAGTCCGGCTATCTGCATCAGATTGTCAAAAAACCGCGGCTGAATCCCTTTCAGCTCTCCGTCCTCCTTGTAGGAATAAGGCTTCCGGTCAGGCAAAGACATCACNGTGATCCGCTTCTCCCCGGAAACCACCGCATCGATATAATCCAGCTCCCGCCGGGTAAAGACGTTTGCGGAGACGGCGCTGCTCCCATAATATTTGTTGTACAGAACATTTGCCCAGTCCCCCTCGCAAAGGTTCATCTGTCGGATGGCATAGTTGATCTCATCCATAAGCTCCTGGTCGTCTTTGCGTGTGATGGCGTAAAAATAGTCNACCTTGANGGTATCTAAAAGTCTTTCGTTCTCCATCCGGCGCAGGTTGCTGGTGAGGATTGCGTCAACGGTTCCGCTCTGGAGAGCCTCCTTCAGCTGTACTAAGTCCTCGTATTCCCGAATATGGCAGGTAAATCCGTTTTCCTCCGCGAAATCGGGCAGGAGTNCGTTCTGGCTGTTTCCGGCCAACAGTCCCACCGTTATGCCGTCGTATGTGCTGTAATCTCCGGAGGTGATGCTTGTGTTCTCCGCCTGAACGGTCAGCACCGTATTATTCAGGTCAATGGGCAGAGAGAACAAAAAGCGTTCCGTCCGTTCTCTGGTCTTTCTGGCGGAGGTCGCCACGTCGATCTCACCGTTCAACAGCATGGACTGGGTCTCTTTCCAGGTGTTGTCATAGCCGACAAACTCGAAATTTATATGTGAATACTCGGAGATCAGGTTCAGCAATTCAATGCCGTAGCCGCTATAGACGCCGTCCTCATCCCGCATGTGGTAGCNGTNAAAAAAGAAAACGCNCGCCCTCACCGTCCGGTTATNTGCAGGTTTCTCCACGGCTTCGGCCGGGATGCCGGATGAGAGCAGAACGAAACATATAAACAGCGTGAGAATTCGTTTGATATATGGCTGAATGAGCAGATTACTTCTCCGCTTTCTTTTCATGATCTCAGATCCCCCTTTTGTGCATCTTAAAATTGTCGGGATAAAGTTTCTTATGCTGTTATTATACTCCTTTCCATCCGCGCATTCAAGGGGGGACTTGAGAAAGAAAATCATGCTGCCGCCCGGAAAACAGTAACGGACAGGCCGGGCGGTACGGCGCCTGTTGCAGTGCAAAGCCCGGTTGTAGTATACTGAAAAAGAGTAAAGTGTTATATGCGATGAAGGAGGAAAACATTGAAGATTAAGACTGCCGAGATGAGTTATGAAAAGGTGCTTGCGCTTCCTGCGCCGGTCCATAAAAAGCCTGTGGAACAACTGCTTATTTTCAGATTGCTGCTTGCAGCGTTATCAATGTGGGATCTGTGGATGACACATTTTACATATCGGGCGGTCCATATGGAGAGATTGAAAAAAGATGAGCCCTGTCTGGTGTTAATGAATCATTCCAGTTTTATCGATCTGAAGATCGCCGCCAGACTTTTGTATAAAAGGCCTTTTCATATTGTCTGTACAACGGACGGGTTTGTAGGAAAAGAGTGGTTNATGAGGATNATCGGCTGCATTCCCGCAAAGAAGTTTATGACGGATGTGACTCTTGTGCGCGACATGATCTATGCGGTCAGAGAACTGAAAAGTTCGGTGCTCATGTACCCGGAGGCGAGCTACAGTTTTGACGGGACGCAGACGCCGCTGCCCGAAAGTCTCGGTAAATGCCTGAAACTCCTGAAGGTTCCGGTAGTCATGATACGAACGCACGGAGCGTTTGCGAGAGATCCGCTGTACAATAATCTGCAGCTTCGCAAAGTCAGAGTGTCCGCCGATATGGAATACCTGCTTTCCCCTGAGGAGATTGCCGCAAAGTCTGTGCAGGAACTCAACGATTTACTGCAGGAAAAATTCTCCTTTGATCATTTTCGCTGGCAGCAGGAGAACTATGTCAGGATCAAAGAGCCTTTCCGGGCGGACGGGCTGAACAGGATGCTGTACAAATGTCCGCGCTGCAAAGCGGAAGGGCGGATGTCNGGGCAGGGGACANANATATTATGTAAACAATGCGGAAAAGCATATGAACTGACGGAGTACGGATATCTTCGGGCTTTGGAGGGAGAGACCGAATTTACCCANATTCCGGACTGGTACAGATGGGAGCGGGAGTGTGTCAGACAGGAACTGTTGTCCGGGACATATCAACTGGAGACGCCGGTCGCAATCTGCATGATGGTAAATACAAAGAAGATCTATCAGGTGGGCGAAGGCGTGCTGACCCATTCACGGGAAGGTTTTCATCTGACAGGGTGTGAAGGAAAATTGGATTATGTCCAGAAGCCGCTTGCTTCCTACAGCCTGTACTCCGATTTTTACTGGTATGAGATCGGGGATGTGATCAGTATCGGGGATGACCGGGCACAGTATTATTGTTTNCCGAAAGAAAGCGGCGATATTGTGGCGAAGACGAGGCTTGCCACGGAGGAACTCTATAAACTGGTGAAAGCGAAACGGGAAAGGGAGGAGATAACAGAATGATCTATACGGTGACATTCAACCCATCACTGGACTACATCGTATCCGTGGAGGATTTTAAGCTCGGGCTTACGAACCGTACCAGTTCGGAACTGCTGCTTCCGGGAGGGAAAGGGATCAATGTATCGATCGTCCTGATGAATCTGGGGATTCCGAGTACTGCGCTCGGATTTGTCGCAGGATTTACCGGTGATGAAGTAGTGAGAAAGCTTTCGGACATGGGTGTGGAGAGCGGCTTTATCGGGATTGAGGAGGGCTTTACAAGAATCAACCTGAAGCTTAAGTCCATTGACGGGACGGAGATCAACGGGCAGGGACCGAAGATTGACAGTGAGAAAGTCCGGATGCTGATGGAACAGCTCGGCAGATTGGGCCAGGGCGATGTGCTTTTTCTGTCGGGAAGCATACCGGCGTCCATGCCGGATGATGCGTATCAGAAGATCATGGAGCGGCTTGAGGGCAGGAATGTCCGGATCGTGGTGGACGCCACAAAGGATCTCCTGTTAAACGTCCTCCCCTACCGGCCATTCCTGATCAAGCCGAATAACCATGAATTGGGCGAAATCTTCGGCGTGGAGTTGAAAACGAGGAAAGAGGTCGTGCCTTACGCAAGAAAACTGCAGGAGAGAGGCGCGCAGAACGTGTTAGTATCCATGGCGGGAGAAGGGGCAGTGCTTGTGGCGGCGGACGGGAGTGTCTATGAGGAGCACGCGCCGGAGGGGGTTCTGGTCAACAGTGTAGGGGCGGGCGACTCCATGGTGGCCGGTTTTATGGCGGGCTTTATGGAAAAAGAAGATTATGAATACGCGTTCCATATGGGGATCGCCGCGGGCAGCGCCAGTGCATTTTCAGAGCATCTGGCAACGAAAGAAGAGATTTTGAAAGTATATCATCTTATGGCGCCGGAGANAACNAAAGAGACGCTTGACACGGTTGTACGCTGATAGCTCCGTGCGGCGGTATTTCCGGGATTGCTGAAGAAGGTTGAATAAAGAGTTTAAAGTTGTTAATATAGAGACTGTGCAGGCGCTGCATTGTTTGGAGAGAGGGCGGAGAAAATGACGATACTGCGGGATATATCTATATATTGGGCAATGATCCATGTGATCTTTCTTTTTCTTACGCTTTTTCGGTCGCGGTTTACCAGAAAAAAGACTATTGTGACAGCTGTGACCGGCATGGGGCTTTTGATGGCAGCAAACGGTGTGGGGCTTATTGTGTACGGTATTGACGCGCTGTCTAAGGTGTTTCTGCTCACCTGTTCCATCCCCAGCCTGCTCTTTTTTTATGTTTTGAGCGCGGACAAGCGGTTTAAGTTTTTACTTTCCTTCTGTCTGGCGGACACCACCTGCCTGTGGGTCATGGCGGTAACAAACCTGTTGGATTTTTATCTGGGAGGCGGAAAGTATGTGCTGATGTTTGTGAGCAGGCTGATCGCCTTTCCGCTGTTGGAATATCTGGCATGGCGGTATCTGAGAAAGCCTTATCAGGAACTGCAGAAAGAGGTGGAAAAGGGATGGGGCACCTTTGCGGGGATGACCATGCTGTATTACATTCTGCTGGTGGCAGCGGTGCAGTTTCCCACGAATATCATAAATCGTCCGGAGGACACTTTCCTCTGTGTGCTGATTCTGATACTCATGCTGTTTAATTACAGTGTGATCTTTATGGCGCTCTACCGTCAACTTTTACTCTACAGGAGGCAGCAGAGCGAGCGCATCCTGCAGGAACAGAAGAATACGCTGGAGGCGCAGCTTGATAACCAGCAGAATATCTGGAAGATGAAACATGACATGAAAGGCTNCACGGCCACGCTCTCCGGGCTGCTTTCGGCAGGAAAAACACAGGAGGCGGTGGAGTATCTGGCGGGAGTGGAAAAGGAGATGGAGGTTCTGGCGGGACCGTTCTGCACCAACCCCTACATCAATGCAACGCTTACCTATTATTATCGAAAACTGGGTGAGCTCTCGGCGGTATGCAGGATGGTCATACAGGTGGGAGGGGAGGAACTGCCATATATGGAANTGTGCCGGATCCTTACAAACGGACTGGAAAATGTCTGCGATGCGCTGAAGAAACTCGAGAAAAGTAAACGGGAGGTTTCCGTGCATATGGGATATCACAGGGATTATCTCCTGATACGCATTAAAAACCGGTGTCCGGACAGTCTGCATGTGGAGCGGGGGACGATAGTTCCAACCGGCAAAACGGAGAAAGGGCACGGTTTCGGACTTCCCTCCATAAAGGAAGCGGCGGAACGTCTGAACGGAGATATGGCCTGTTATACGGAAAACGGTTATTTTATACTGGACGTGATGGTCAGGATGGAAGGGAAGGTTTGATATAATAATCTGCTGCTTTTGGTGACGGGGAAAATTTATTAAATAATTTGCGGATGGTTTGCCGCCTGTTTTTTATAAAAATTTCCTTATACATTATCTATTCCTCTGACAATGCGGGAAAAGAACTGCCTGAATTTTTAAAGATATCGCTATACAACTGTTATGCTGTTTTGATATAATGAATAAAAACAACAAGGAGCAGTTTACAGATGAGACAGGATTTAATCGTAATATTAGATTTGGGAAGTACGCAGAACACGGTGATCGCCCGTGAGATCCGCGCCCTCGGCGTGTACAGCGAGATTCATCCGCATGACATTACGGNGCAGGAGATAAAGGCGCTTGACAATGTGAAAGGCATCATATTAAACGGCGGCGAGAACCGCATCGTAGACGGACAGGCAGTGGAGATCCGGCAGGAGCTTTATGATCTGGGATACCCGATGATATCCATCGATTATCCGCAGTCAAAATGTGAAAAGCGGTTTGACAGGCTTCCTGACCGGGATGCATTGAAATCGTTTTTGTTTGAGGATTGTAAGGCGCAGGCCAACTGGAATATGAAAAATTTCATTGAGGATCAGGTGGAGCTCATACGCCGGCAGGTGGGAGACCGCAAGGTGCTGCTTGCGCTTTCCGGCGGCGTTGACTCTTCCGTGGTGGCGGCAATGCTGATCAAAGCGATCGGCAAGCAGTTGGTGTGCGTTCATGTCAACCACGGTCTGATGCGCAAAAACGAATCCGAGAGCGTCATCAAAGTTTTTCGCGATGAGCTTCATGCGAATCTGATCTATGTGGATGCCGTCGAGCGTTTTCTGGGCAAGCTGGAAAACGTATCGGATCCGGAGAAGAAGCGTAAGATCATCGGCGCCGAATTCATCCGGGTATTTGAGGAGGAAGCGAGAAANTTAGAAGGAATCGATTTTCTGGGACAGGGNACTATCTANCCCGATATCATTGAAAGCGGGACGAAAACGGCAAAAATGGTAAAATCCCATCATAACGTGGGAGGGCTTCCGGAAGATCTGAAATTTGAACTGGTGGAACCGTTAAAACAGCTTTTTAAGGACGAAGTGCGCGCCTGCGGTGTGGAATTGGGCCTTCCGTATGAGATGGTTTACCGTCAGCCGTTCCCGGGNCCCGGGCTTGGCGTAAGATGTCTCGGAGCGATCACAAGAGACCGGCTGGAGGCAGTCCGTGAATCCGATGCGATTTTGCGTGAAGAATTTGCAAAGGCAGGGTTGGATAAAAAGGTCTGGCAGTATTTTACCGTAGTTCCGGATTTTAAATCGGTTGGAATGAAAAATAATGCGCGGGTGTTTGAATATATGGTAATTATTCGTGCAATCAATACGATTGATGCGATGACGGCGTCGGTTGAGAAAGTGGACTGGGCAGTGCTTGAGAGGGTGACAGAGAGGATACTGGCGGAAGTGGAGAATGTGAACCGCGTCTGCTATGATATGAGCCCTAAGCCGCCGGCGACGATTGAGTTCGAGTGATGAAATGAGTTTTAAGAATCTAGTATTTATGCGGGTTGCAAGCAAATTTGTTNAAGAACTGGCAACGANTTGGCAACANTTATAACATCACGCACTAAANAATTACATCAATNGCATGAAGAAAACCTTGCTGATTTTCAGATATGNAAACTGAATATCGGCAAGGTCTTTTTTATGCTCATTTCTGNTTTTTCTTTTTNGNTNTTTTCTTTTCTTCTTTNTCGATTTTCTNAAATTCNTCCATGAGCATATCACTGACCGCCTGTGAGGGGACTTTCGCCCAATGCTTTGAGGTNTCNAGTTCGGGGTACTTGTACCGCCACTGGTCGTATTCCTCTTTGGTAATCTCGCCCTGTTCCAACTTNGCGGCTTGTTCCTGCCATGCGTGGAACATATTNAACATGGACGTATAAGTNGAATAGTCNGATTTNTCNANNCGCAGACAGATTTCNCCGTCAATCTCCCCNATTTTCAGNCCNTACATATCTTCCAACGTAAAGAGCGTGTGCATAAGCCCGATATAGGTNTCAATATCCGGCACNGTGAGNGCNTGGGTGCTTANATCAAAGATATNCGCCATTTCTTTTACAAGGTCGTGCTTCGGTGTTCTTGCNTCTGATTCGTACTGTGCCATACGCACATCAGAGGTTTTTCCGAGAAAACCGAGGATTTCGCCTAGCTGTTTTTGTGTCATGCCTTTTCGGTTGCGGAAAAAGCGGATGCGTTTGCCGATTGCCATAGTAAAACCTCCGTTATTGTGAAGTGGGGTAAAGTCATGCCGGTTTGATTAGGCTGTGCTTTACTTAAACAAATCTGTTGAAGTCAGTATAACATGGTGCAATAGAAATAGCAAGAATAACTTAAATAAAAAAAGTTAAGATTTTTCTGAAAGCCACTTGACTTAACGGAATTTATTTAGTATCATATCAACATACCTTAAACAAAAACAGTTAAACTATGAAAGGAGAGGGTAACCGAATGACAGAAAAATCATTTATGACGGTGGAGGAAGTGGCAGCGGAACTGCGGGTGTCAAAGTCGAAAGCCTACCAGATTGTGAGGGAACTGAACGCAGAAATGCAGAAACAGGGCTATCTGACAGTGGCAGGACGTGTGAACGCTACATTTTTTCATAAAAAGGTATGTTACAGCGA
>WFLX010114361.1_pt1 | contig 10165 bp, 8 predicted proteins | sample 4967041 | NCBI WGS metagenome assembly WFLX01 (sample SAMN12857096, study PRJNA449069) | gut metagenome | isolation source: stool from male and female vole | host: Microtus ochrogaster | place: USA:Florida | collected 2017
TGGATAATCTGCAAAAGGGCACAGGGCTTGATTTGCGTATTTTTGAGGACGCTATTACTTTTAAAATTGATTTGATGGTGGTAAAATATATGAAGTATATGGAAACCTTTGATTATTAAATTCGTTTATTTAGATAGGTGATTACAAATGTCAAGAAAAAAAGAAATTTTGAGAAAACAGAGAGAGCAGATGATTGAAGAGGAGGGCGTTATCTTTTTGGATAACGTCAGCAAGAGTTACTCTACAGGCGCACCTGCATTGGACAGGGTTACGCTGCATATCGGCCAAGGCGAATTTGTCTTTATAGTGGGAGACAGTGGTTCAGGAAAATCTACCCTGATTAAATTGCTGCTGAGAGAGTTGGTAGCTTCCAGCGGCAATGTTTATGTAATGGGTCACAATTTGTCCAAATTAAAGCACAAGCAGATTCCGCAGTTTCGCCGTAATCTTGGAGTAGTATTTCAGGATTTCCGTCTGCTGATGGACAGGAATGTATATGAAAATGTGGCGTTTGCGCAGCGCATCATAGAAACGCCTGCCAGCGAGATGCGTCGGAATGTGCCGTCCATTCTTGCCACGGTGGGGCTTGCAGGTAAGTACAAGGCAAGACCGGGGCGTTTGTCCGGCGGTGAACAGCAAAGAGTTGCGCTGGCAAGGGCTTTGATTAACAAGCCTTCCATTTTGCTGGCGGATGAACCCACGGGCAATCTGGATCCCAAGAACTCATGGGAAATTATGAAATTGTTGGAAGAGATTAACGAGCAGGGGACTACGGTGGTGGTAGTTACCCACAGCAGAGAAATCGTCAATGCCATGCAGAAGCGCGTTGTCACCATGAAGAAGGGTGTCATCGTAAGCGATGAGGAGAAGGGTGGTTACATTGATGAAGATTAATACATTGTTCTATATTATCAAACAGGGTATTGTAAATATTTTTCGCAATAAATGGTATTCATTGGCCTCTATTTCTACTATTTCCGCCTGCCTGTTTTTGTTTGGCATATTCTATGCAATTATGGCAAATCTGCAGAACAGCGTACTGACAGCGGAAGAGGGTGTGTCTGTCACCGTGTTTTTTAAGGAGGATGAGNAGACCCACGAAAATATACAGGTTTCGGATGTCCGNGNTGAGGAAATCAGANGGATGATAGAGAGCCGTATTGAAGTNTCNAGGGTCAATTTCGTCACTGNGGACGAGGTATGGCATACTTTAGGTCCCCAATGGTATGGGGAAAATTATGAAGAAGGTTTTCCCGAGAATCCTTTGGCGGGCATGGATTGTTTTGAAGTGTTTCTCAGCGATGTGTCCATGCATGATGCGTTGGTGAAATGGCTGCAATCTATTCCGGAGGTAGGCGATATCAATGATGCTGCTTCAATAGCCAATATTTTGAGCGGCACCAATGTGCTGATTGCCTATTTGTCCGTGGGAATTATTGCAGTGCTTTTAGGAGTGAGTATTTTCCTGATTGGCAATACCGTGACAGTGGGCATCTCCGTGCGTAAGGAAGAAATTAACATTATGAAATATATCGGGGCTACGGATTTCTTTGTCAGAGCGCCTTTCGTGCTGGAAGGCATGCTGATAGGTCTGATGGGGGCGGCAGTTCCGCTGGGCATTATATATGTTTTGTATAATTATATTTTAAATTATATTGTGGAGAGCTTCTCCATGTTGAAGAATTTGCTGCACTTTTTGACAGTGGAACAGATTTTTCAATTCCTGACACCTGTGTCGTTAATTGTAGGTATAGGTATTGGATTTATGGGAAGTATCACAACCGTCCGCAAACACTTAAATGTTTAGTGAGGATGCATTTTGAGCCAGAAAACAGAAAACAGAACGGAAAAAAATAGGAGACAATTCGGGATAGTCCTTGCCACGGCTAGTGCTGTCCTGATTGGCGTGCTTGCAGTTTTAGCGGGTGGTATTTTCCGGGGAGTATTGGAGCCCTTAAGAGTATCTGCACTTAATGTTTCTTCTATTACTTCCGACAGCATTCGAGAGAAGGAAGAGCAGATTGCACAGGCGGAGCAGGAGCGGAAAAATTTGGAGAAGGGGCTTACCGATCTCAAAAAGCTAAAAAAAGAATTGGAGACGGAGCGCTCTAATCTGAAAAATTACATTGTAAAGCTGGATGCAAATCTGGAGGAAATTGAGGCCAACATTGCGGATTTAAATGAGAAGATATCCACTAAGGAGGGCGAGATTGACGAGACACAGGCGCAATTGGAAGAAGCCCTCACAAGAGAACAAAATCAGAAAGATTCTATGACCAAACGCATAAGAATGGTGTATGAGCAGGGAGAAACTTACAATCTGGAGCTGTTGCTTGAAGCTACCAGCTTTGCCGATTTTCTGAATAAAGCCGATTTTGTGCAAAGAATTATGTTGTATGACCAAAAATTATGGGAAGATTATAAGAGGAACCGCCAATATATTGAATTGTGCAAGGAAGAATTGGAGGTTGAGAAGGAGATTCTGGATATTGCAAAGGAGAAGGTGCAAGAGGAACAGAGGAGTCTGGAGGCTTTAATTGATCAGAAGACTCAGGATATTCAAAGTTATGAAAATGATATTAACAATAAGGCAAAGTTAATCAAAGAATATGAGGATGACCTTAAAGAGCAGAAAGAAATCATAGAGGCTTTGGAGGCTGCCGTTGCCGCAGAAAAGCGTAAAATTATAGAAAGCAGCGGTGCTGTGCTGACCTATGACGGTGGTCAGTTTAAGTTTCCCCTTGCTACTTACACTAGGATTTCCAGCGAGTTTGGAAACAGGCCGGATCCTATTTTGGGAATAGAAAAATTCCACAGCGGCGTGGATTTTGCGGCGCCCAAGGGCACGGCAATCTATGCGGCTTATGACGGGGTGGTAGTAGCGGCTACCTATAGCAGTTCTATGGGCAATTATGTGATGATTGACCATGGTGATGGACTGTACACCATTTACATGCATGCATCTGCCTTGTATGTCAAGAAGGACGACGTGGTGTTTAAGGGAGATAAGATTGCGGCTGTGGGCACCACAGGGCGTTCTACAGGCAATCATCTGCATTTCAGCGTTCGTAAGGATGGCGCTTATGTGTCGCCGTGGAATTATTTGTCACAATAAAAACAACTACTTAAAACATTTTAACAGAGAGGAAAGGCGGAAAGGCGAGAGAAGATGGAAGACGATAATAGATATTTTGATTTGGATTCCCTGCCCAGAGAGGAAGGCAAGGGACAGATACAACAGAAGCGTGACAGCGGTAAGGGGCTTTTTGCGGGAGGCATTATTGTGGGCATGTCCTTAATGCTCATGCTGGTAATGGTGGCATATCTGGGCACCAGAGTAGCGCGTATGGTGCAGATGCAAAACGGAAAGCTGGAAGATACAGTATCTTTTGCGGACAATTCCATTGTGGATGCGGAAATGGTGCAGAAGCTGCAGGAGTTGGAAAGTAAGATTAATCGTTATTTTTATCTGGAAATGGCCACCGATGAAGAGCTTAAGAATGGCGTTTACAAGGGGTTATTAAAAGCATTGGATGACCCCTATACCGAGTATTATACGGCGGAAGAATTGAACAGCCTCATGAATCAGACAGAGGGCATTTACTATGGAATCGGTGCTTATGTCCAATTGGATAAAATTACTTCGCTGCCTCAGATAAGCGGTGTGATTGAAGGGACTCCGGCTCAAGAGGCGGGGCTGCGCGCTAATGACCTGATTTACGAGGTTGACGGTGAAACTACTTACGGACTGACATTGACAGAAGCAGTAGCTCTGATTAAAGGGGAAGAAGGCACTCAGGTAGTCCTTACCATTGCAAGAGAGGACGAAAAAGATTATCTGACAATTCCCGTGACCCGGCGAAAAGTGGAAAGCCCTACCGTAAAGTATGAGATGCTGGAAAACAATATGGCATATATCCAGATTACGGAATTTGATGATGTGACAGTGGATCAGTTTGCAGATGCCCTTGCCACCATGAAGGGCTCCGGTATGGAAGGGCTGATTTTGGATGTGCGTGCCAATCCGGGAGGAAGTTTGACCTCTGTGGTAGAGATTTGCAGGATGCTTTTGCCAGAGGGGAAAATTGTTTATACCGAAGACAAAAACGGCAAACAGGTGGAGTATAAATGTGACGGAAAGAGAAAGCTTCAAGTGCCTCTGGTGTTGTTGGTTGATATGAATTCAGCCAGTGCATCGGAGATATTGGCCGGAGCCATTCAGGATTATGGGATAGGAACTCTGGTAGGAACCACTACCTTTGGAAAAGGAATTGTGCAGCAGCTCGTTCCTCTTGAGGACGGCTCGGCGGTGAAGATTACCGTCAGCAGTTATTTTACCCCTAAAGGACGCAATATTCATGGTGTTGGCATTGTGCCGGAGGTGGAGTGCAAATTTGACGGCGAGGCATATTATGATACAGAAAACCCGGTGGATAATCAGTTGGAAAAAGCGAAACAGGTATTGGGAGAGCTGATGGGTTCTCAAGGCTGATTTACGCCGCTTTGGCGGACACGGGTTATAAAATTAAAATGCCGCATATGCGGCGGAATGTGAGGAAATATGATAGACTTAATTACCAAGATAAACAGTGCAGTAAATGATGTGGTGTGGGGCTGGCCGGCGTTGATTCTGCTGGGCTTTACCGGAGTGCTGATGACAGTGCTCACAGGCTTTTTCCAGATAACCCATATAGGTCATTGGGTGAAGAATACCATTGGCGCAATCTTCGGGGATAAGCATGTAATCAAACACACACAAGACCGTTCCATTTCGCAGTTTCAGTCCCTGTGTACCGCTCTTGCGGCAACGGTAGGAACCGGTAATATTGTAGGTGTTGCCGGAGCCATTGCTACAGGGGGACCGGGCGCTGTTTTCTGGATGTGGCTGATTGCCTTTTTTGGCATGATGACCAATTATTCCGAAAACGTGCTGGGCATTCTTTACAGAAGAAAAAATGACAAGGACGAGTGGTGCGGAGGCGCCATGTATTATCTCAGGGATGGACTTGGAGCGAAAAAGGGCTGTAAGGGCATCGGAGTGGTGCTGGCTTTTCTGTTCGCCGTTTTCTGTCTGCTTGCATCCTTCGGCATCGGCAATATGAGTCAGGTAAACAGCATGGTGGGCAATGTGTATGCAGTGTTCGGTGTGCCTAAGGTGATAACCGGTATTTTTCTGTTGTTTGCCGTGGGAATTGTAATTATTGGCGGTTTAAAGCGTGTGGCAGCAGTGACAGAGAAATTGGTGCCATTTATGGTGGTGGTATATCTATTAGGTACCATAACCATTATCTGCATACATATTACTTCCATTCCCGCCGTGTTTGTATCTATCTTTAAAGGAGCTTTTGCCTTAAAGTCCGTGGCAGGCGGTATCGTGGGCTCAGGCATTGCCCTTGCTATGAAGATGGGCATGAAGAGAGGTGTTTTCTCCAATGAGGCAGGTCTTGGTTCTTCTGTGATGGTGCATTCCAATTCCAATGTAAAGGAGCCTGTCCGTCAGGGTATGTGGGGAATTTTTGAGGTTTTTGCAGATACTATTGTTGTATGTACTTTGACAGCTCTTACACTGTTAAGTTCCGGCGCCGTTGATTTGGATACGGGAGCTTTGATGGGNCANGNGGCTGAAATTNAGTCCAGCNCTTTNATCAGCTATGCCTTTGGGCNGACTTTTGGTGTNGTAGNTTCNGGTTTTNTTGNCATTGCCATTTTANTTTTTGCNTACTCNACAGTACTTGGCTGGNGCNATTACGGTTCNAAGGNATGTGAATNTTTATTTGGTTCTGCCGCTACTCTTATCTACAGAATTATTTTCTGCATTATTGTTCTGGCAGGTTCTGTGATGGAGGCGCAGCTTGCATGGGATATTTCCGACACTTTTAATGGACTGATGATGATTCCCAACCTGGTCGGCGTGCTTGTGCTGTCTCCGGTAGTGATGAAATGTACAAGGAATTATGTGGACCGCAAATTGCATGGAAAGGATGAAAAGCCCATGCTTTCCATGTTCTCTGATATTCAGGAGGAACATGAGAGATTGGTGCGGGCCGGAGAAGAGTGAAAGCTTTGTGAGTGCTGTATGGGCATGGAGGCAGTATGTTTGGGAAAAAAGTAAAGGCAGCGCAGTATGATTTAAGCCAATGGAGGCCTGTCATTAGATGCAGCATTTGCACGGGAGAGCAGGTTGCGGGNTTTCAAAATATCCATACCGGGAAATTGGAAGAAATTATGTTAATCAAGGATGAAAAGGACTTAAAATGCTTCAAGGAAATGTATGGAGTGGAGNAGTGTGAAAAAATTTTCTAAGAAACGGATTTTTGAGATTATACAGATTGGACAGCGAAACGATTTGCTAAGCAGGCTGTTTGACATATTTATTGTGCTGGTCATAATAGTGAACATAACGGTCATGTTTATGGAGACCTTTGAGGAGCTGTCACAGTATTCCCCTGTGTTTCGGGTTTTGGAGACAGTGACAGTGCTTGTGTTTGTGGTGGAATATCTGTTGCGGATTTGGACGGTGGAATATCTGTATCCCAATTTGAGCAGGGGAAAGGCTGTTCTTAGATTTCTGGTGTCATTTGACGGCATTGTGGATTTATGTACCATTTTGCCGTTTTTCTTCCTTACAGGTTTTGTAGCCCTTCGTATGCTGCGGGTAGTTCGGATTTTCCATCTGTTTCGTATTAATGCGTATTATGATTCTTTCAATGTCATTACTTCCGTTTTGTATGAAAAGCGGAATCAAATCATATCATCGGTATTTATTATTCTGGTGTTGATGATGGCTTCTTCCCTGTGCATGTACAGTGCGGAGCATGNGGTACAGCCTGNGGTATTNAACAATGCTTTTTCTGGNATGTGGTGGAGCNTNTNAACAGTTCTCACTATCGGCTNTGGCGATATTTATCCGGTGACGGTGCTGGGCAGGATATTGGCGATTATCATTGCTCTTTTGNGAATAGGAGTGGTGGCTATACCTACCGGTATTATTTCTGCAGGCTTTGTGGAGGAATACACACAGATGCAGAGGAGAAAAAAGTCTGAAGATGGGGCAGGCGGAACAGTGAGTGTGAATGTGGATGACACTTGCCTGTTTATAGGTCAGACAGTGAGAGAATTGGAAGAAAAATATGATTTTAGCATTGTGGTGTTGGTTCGGGAAGGTGAAGTGATACTGCCAACGGCGGGCAGCCGGATAAAGCTGGGGGATACTTTGGTGTACCATGATGACAATGTTTTGAATATTTTGTGACAGTATGGCAGATTTAAGCCAATAGGAGGCAAGATTATGGAAGTGAAATTTCCCAAATTGTATCGGTATGACAGGCTGCGTGAACATTGTCATGTGGCGATTCCCTTTGCCAAGGGAGAATTAACGGACACTGAGCTTTTGCAGATTTATCAGGACGGACAGTTGATGCCTAGTCAGAAAAAGGTGACATCCAAGTATTCCGATGGCAGCATACGCTATTTGTTTGTCCGCTTTCTGGCAGATTTACCGGGCAATGCAAAAGCAGTGTTAGAAGCCAAAAAGATATCTGCGCCAGAGCTGGGGCAGAATGAGGCAAAGGTGGATGCCCTGCAGGTTGAAAGGAATGGTCAGAGCATCCATGTAAAAGGTGGGTTGGAGTTTTCTGTGTCCGACAACGGAACCACAATTTTTGATTANTTGAAGGACGGCAGAAGAACCTNTAGCGCAAAANAGTTTGTGGGTCCCNTGTTGNAGGACGGTACAGGAGCTTGCTATGGAGTGAAATTGGGACAGTGGCGTATAGAGGAGGCAGGACCCTTGGTGGCGGTACTTCGATGCATGGGAAACTGTGAAGAAGAAGGCATTCCTTCCTTTGAACTTAAAATTACAGCCTATGCAGAAAAGCCATGGGTGGAAGTATCTTATCGCATTATCAATTCCACGGATGCCCCTCTTCATGTGGCATCATTGGTCTTTGCTTTACTAGCGGATGAAAGTGCAGAATATGACCCTGCCCTAGAGATTGTAGAAGAGGAAGAGAGGGGTGATTCTGTAGGGGAAGGCAGTATAAAGGGCAAGAGTTTTTCTGAGGAGGATTCTGTTTTTTATACTACGGGAGTCAAAGAACTGCCCAAGCTGGAAGAACTGATAGGCAGTCAGGGAGTGAGAACCTGTGTAGGAAGCTCCAACTACAGGACGAATTTCATTATTGGCAGGGATGGAACTGCCGTAAACAGGATTGTAGATGATGCCTATCTGGTAGGAGAGGCAAACGAACATTTTGCGGAAGTATTTTACGGAACCTTTTTTGCGGACAGAACGCAGCTGGAGGGCGGCGTGTGCGCCACAATTTTTCAGGCGCAGCAGAATTATCCCAAGGCGGTGAAAGCAGATCAAANCGGCATATATGTCATGCTGGTGCCGAAAGATATCAATAAGGTTGTGATGGAATCGGGCATGTCCAGAGAGCAGCGTTTTCTGTTGCATTTCCATGATGCAAAAGAAAGCCTGGCAGAGATTGACAACCGCAGCCTGATTTACCAGATGCCGGATAAACCATCTATTCCGCCGGAAGTTTTCCACAATGCAGGAGTGCTGCCGGATATCTTTGTAGAGCGTGAAAAAATCAACGATGATGTGGAAATTTCTCTCATTGGAAAATGTGATGGTCATGCCAGATGCTACGGCATGTTAAATTGGGGCGATGCACCGGATACAGGCTATACCACTCAGGGGCGCGGCAAAGGCATGTTGGTGTGGGGAAATAATGAATATGATTATCCCCATGCCTGTGCGCTGTTTTATGCCAGAACCGGGGAGCGGAGATTTTTGGATTATATGATTACTGCCGCAAGTCATTGGATGGATGTGGATGTTTGCCATTACAGCAAAGACCCGCTTCTTTTGGGCGGACAATGGGAGCATACCAGAGGCCACTGTCAGGATGGGGTAATCGTGTGCTCTCACGAGTGGGTGGAAGGTCTTTTGGACTGTTATCACTTTACGGGGAATGAGCGCGCATTGGAAACTGCTCTTGGCATTGGGGAGAATGTGCTGAGGCTGTTGGAAACACCGCCCTACCAGACCAGAGGAGAGAGCAATGCCAGAGAGACAGGATGGGCCCTGCGCACGCTTGTGGCGCTTTATGTGGAGACCAACGATGAAAAATGGCTGGGCAAATGCAGCTTTATTCTGGAAAATTTCAGGCAGTGGACGGAAGAATATGGCGAGTGGGTGGCGCCTTATACGGATAATACCACCATTCGTGTGGGCTTTATGATATCCGTGGCAGTGGGAAGCATTATGCGTTATTACAGAGTGTTCCCCAATGAGGAAATCAAGAAGATGATGTTAAGTGCAGTGGACGATTTGGTGGATAACTGCCTGCTGGATAACGGGTNGTTTTNNTNTAAGGAACTGCCCNGTTTAANCCGCTTGNGACANANTANNNTGCTTNTGGAGGCGCTTACCATTGCCTATGAACTGACAGGGGATACCCGGTACTTGACTTATGGAAAACGGACCTTTTGGAAAAATATCAATGCGCCGGCTCCCGGTGTAGGCGGAGTAAAGAGCATTGTGGGGGATGCAGTGGTGGCAAAGAACAATGGCACCAAGAATTTTGCACAATGTTTTATTCCGCTCTCGGTTTATTACAAGGCGCTGGCAGATAATGGGATGTTGTAAGGAGTATGCAAATTGGCGAGACAGAACTACAAAATGACAATAGCATATGATGGTACGCGTTATTATGGCTGGGAGCATCAACCCAACACAGATTTGACCATTCAGGGAAAGTTGGAGAATGTGCTTGGCAGAATGGCGGAAAAAAATGTGGAAGTTATTGGTGCAGGGCGCACGGATGCCGGAGTACACGCCAAGGCCATGATTGCCAATACTTTTTTGGATACGGATATGACGGAAAAAGAGATTTTAGATTACATGAATCGGTATCTGCCGGAGGATATTTGTATCTGCGACATAAAAAAAGCGGGGGAGCGGTTTCACAGCCGCTATAACGCATTGGGAAAAACATATCGTTATACCTGTTATGTGGGAGCCGTGAAGCCTGTTTTTGACAGGAAATATGTGTATGTGCCGGAAGCACGGCCGGATGTGGAAAAGATGCGGACGGCGGCGGAATTACTTGTGGGAGAACATGATTTTGCCAGCTTTTGCAGTAATCCTAAAATG
>WFLX010068694.1_pt1 | contig 10161 bp, 4 predicted proteins | sample 4967041 | NCBI WGS metagenome assembly WFLX01 (sample SAMN12857096, study PRJNA449069) | gut metagenome | isolation source: stool from male and female vole | host: Microtus ochrogaster | place: USA:Florida | collected 2017
GCAGCTTCCGATATGCCATAGCCGGGCATATAGCAGAGGCTCTCCGCCGTCACTGCAAAGGCATTTGCAGCGATTGCCATCACTCCTAACGGAGCCACGATGACCGTCACTGCAATCTGCGCGCCGCATATCACCACATGCTCCAACGTCATCGGGGCAGAAACTTTTAGGGCCTTGCGCAATATTTCCCATTCAGGCTTGAAACTCCCCTTTTCCTTCACCTTGGCTATAGCGAGCCCATCCTGACGGAAGCAGAGGAAATACATCATCAGTCCCGCTACGATTACTTCGGCTGCGGCAGTGCCGAGAGCGGCACCAAGCACTCCGAGTCCGGCTCCGGGCATCGTAAAGTGAAAGTCGGCTATGTCGAGATCTCTCGTTGGGAATATCAAAAGGAAATTGAAGATTACGTCGAGGACGCACATCAAGACGTTGAGTCCTCCCGGCACTTTCATATTGCCGCTGCAGCGCAGCATGCCCCCTCCGAGATAATTCATCGTAAAGAGTGGAAGCGCGAGTACGAATACGAGGAAATAGATAGAGGCATCGGGGCAGATGTTTTCCTTTCCTCCGAGCCAGTGGGGGAGGGGCCATGCGATTGCCGCGCCTACGGCAGCCACTACGAGGCTAAAGAGGAAGCAGGNTGTGNTGNTCTGGCGAAGGATGCGGCGACCGCGCTGNTGGTCGGAGGCNCCGNTGCTGTGAGCCACCTGCACCGAGNACCCCATCGTCNCNGCCGAACAAATACCCCAGAATAGCCAGAGGGATGTAGATACGAGTCCGACGGCAGCCGAAGGGTCGGCACCGAGATGACCTACCATCGCCGCATCGATATATTGCATCATCATGCTCGAGAGCTGAGCCATCATGGCAGGCCACGACAGCTGGGCGGTCAGCTTCAGCTGCTGCCCGAAACTCAGTTTCTCTCCCGATCGAATCTTATCTATAAGCATCTCAAGTTGTCAAGTTGTCAAGTTGTCAAGTTGTCAGCGAATTGATGATGCAAAGTTACACCTTTTTCTCCATACTTGCAAATGTTAACAAAGGTTAAAAATAGAGGATTTAATAAATTTTTAATGAAAAATGTATCAATTTTGTTAAAATTTGTAGTAATTTTGGCACTTGGCTGAGGAGAAGAAGGAGAAAAACTCCTCAGATAAGACCTAAATTAACCTGAATCTGAGATCAATTAAATAAATGTAGTACCTAAAAACAACCTGCATGAAAAACGTTTGTTTTACACTCAGCCGGAAGGCGCTGTTGGCAATAGCCCTGCTATTGAGCTTCACGCTTCCCGCACTGGCCCAGAAGATCACCGTCCACGGCGTGGTGGATGATACTACGGGCGAACCCCTGATCGGTGCCACAGTAATGGAAAAAGGCACNTCAAACGGCACAGCGACCGACTTTGACGGCAACTTCACNCTCAATGTNGATCCGAAAGGCACNCTNGTCATCAGCTACATNGGCTATGACACACAGGAAGTCCCGGTNNANGGNCGCACNGANATCAAAGTGACTCTTTCTGACAANGCCACAATGCTTGCAGAAACCGTCGTAATCGGCTACGGCTCGGTAAAGAANTCCGACGCCACCGGCTCAGTTTCTATTGTGAAGCCTGACGAAATTGAAGCTGGTCTTGCAACTTCTGTTCAGGACATGCTTGTAGGTCAGACTCCTGGCGTAGTCGTAACTACTTCTGGAGGTCCGTCAGGAGGTGCAAATATCCGTATCCGTGGTGGTGCTTCTCTTTCTGCATCCAACGACCCTCTTATCGTGCTCGACGGTGTGCCTTTGAGCTCTGACACTCCGCTTGGTATGGGTTCACCACTCGCCATGATCGACCCGGAATCTATCGAATCAATGACAGTGCTTAAGGATGCTTCTGCAACTGCAATTTATGGTTCACGTGCTTCTAACGGTGTCATCCTCATCACTTCAAAGAAAGGTACTGCCGGCAAGCCAAAAGTNTCGTTTGCTGCTAANTTNTTTGTGGATTATGCACGTAAGAAACAATCAGTGCTCGGTGCAAACGATTTCCGCAATTTGATCACAAGCAAGTTTGGTGCTGATTCTCCTGCTGCTTCCTATCTTGGTGACACTTCTACCAACTGGCAGGACGAAATCTACCGCACTTCTTTCAGCTCTGACTATACTCTGTCTCTTTCAGGCACAACAGGCAATCTCCCTTATCGTGTAAGCGCTTCTTTCACTGACAACAACGGTATCATCAAATCTTCTTCAATGAATCGCGCTACAGTAGGGTTCTCATTAACTCCTAAGTTCTTCAACAATCACCTTTCTGTGATTGCAAATGCTAAGGGCTTCTATGTGCGCAACAATTGGGCTGCAACAGATGCTATCGGACAGGCTGTGGCTTACAACCCCACAATTCCAATCCGCACCAACATTCCTGTAGCAGGCGGTACAGCTGCCGGAGACTTCGCTTACCTCTTCAATGGCTATAACGAGCCTTTTACTGTGGCTGGTGGCACTGCCAACCTCGAAAACAACGCAACTTATAACCCGGTTGCTACTATCGAGCAGACCAACAACTACTCAAACGTATATCGTTCGAATGGTAACCTTCAGCTCGACTATTCATTCCATTTCCTCCCTGAGTTGCATGCTAACTTGAACCTTGGTTATGACATCACCAAGTCTGACAACTACTATGAAGTAGAAGCCAACTCTCACATGGCATGGAAAGACCATAGCAACTATGGCGGTGGATATATGAACCATGAATTCGCATTCCGCAGCAACACTCTTCTTGAATTCTACCTTAACTATAAGAAGGAATTTGAAGCAGCTCATTCTATGCTCGATGCAACTGCCGGCTACACTTGGAGCCGTGATGCTGCCCGCGGTTGGAACACTGGTTCAAGCTCTGAAGGCGGCTACTCCACTACTCCTGGTCTGTCTCCTGCTACTCTTGACGCTAATGGCGGCTATATCCTCAATTATACTCCCGGCACAGAAGCCGGCACTATCTTCAAGAAAGATGAAAATGATGAAGGAGGCAACTATCATTGGAGAAATCACCTCCAGCTCCTTTCTTTCTTCGGACGTGTGAACTACACTTTCAAAGATCGCTATCTCTTCACTGCTACAGTCCGCGGCGATGCCACTTCTCGCTTCTCTAAGGACAACCGTTGGGGTGTATTCCCTGCTGTGGCTCTTGGCTGGCGTATCGACCAGGAAGGCTTCATGGATCGCGCTTCTGGATGGCTGAGCGACTTGAAGCTCCGTCTCGGTTGGGGTGAGACCGGCCAGCAGGCTGTAGGTTCTTACTACAACTACATTCCTATCTACAACGTATCGCAGCCAGGATCTTTCTATCCTAATGGCAACGGTGGTTGGCTCTATCCTTACTTCCCGGAAGGCTATAACCCAGACCTCAAGTGGGAGACTACTGCTACTTACAACGTAGGTCTTGACTTCGGATTCCTCAACAACCGCATCAACGGTAGCATTGAATATTATCTCCGCAAGACCCGCGACCTTCTCTCTACAGTGCCCGTACCTGCCGGCTCATCTACAGTCAACTATCTGCCGCAGAACATCGGCGACCTGGAGAACTACGGTATCGAATTCAACATCCAGGCTAAGCCCATCGTTACTGACGACTTTGTATGGACACTCAGCTACAATATCGGCTGGAACCACAATGAAATCACCAACCTTGATGGCAATGAGTTTGCTGTAGGTGGTGGCTTCGGTGGCACAGGTGGCAACTGTATGATCCAGAAGGAAGGTTATCCAGCATACTCATTCAATCTCTATCAGCAGGTATATGATGAAGCTGGCAAGCCAATCGAAGGCGCTTATGTAGACCAGAACGGCGACGGCATCATTGACTCTCACGATCTCGTGGTGAGATACTCACGCGACCCGAAAGTGACTATGACATTTGGCTCTCAGTTCCGCTATAAGCAGTGGGATCTTGGCTTCTCTCTCCGTGCATCAATAGGCAACTATGTATATGCTTCTGCACTTAGAGGTGGCACTGCACTTGACGGCCTTTTCCGCAACAACCAGCTTTCAAACGTATTTGAATCTGACGTATATTTCAACACCAACCAGAACGAGTCTGACTACTGGCTTCGCAATGCTTCCTATCTGCGCTGCGACAACATTACACTCGGCTATAACTTCCAGCATCTCTGGAACGACTTCTCTAGCCTCCGACTCTTCCTCGGCGTTCAGAACCCATTCGTAATCACCAAATATAAGGGTCTTGATCCTGAGGTATTCGACGGTGTTGACGGTAATATCTATCCCCGTGCGACTACATGGTCACTTGGCCTTGTCCTCAATTTCTAATGGATGGTTTCACCAATTAAACTGAAAACTAAGATGAATATCAAGAAATATTTAATGATTGGCGGCGTCGCTCTCGGTTTTGGCCTCACCTCGTGTGTAGGCGACCTCGACCTGCAGCCCAACGACCCCAATCTGGTCAATACAAGCGACCCAAACTTCAAGGCTAATTCGCTGGCGATATGCTATTCCGGTATCNNATGTANCGGTATNTCAGGTCCNGNTAGCTCATACGTAAGTGGTNTGGNTGCTGGTACATCNGCNTATCNCCGTATGNTTTTCNCCCTTAATGAGTTCTGNTCAGANGAAATGATCTGGATATGGCCGGATGCAGGTGTAGTAGATATTACTTCTTGCTCTTGGGGCATCAACAACGGTCTGCTCGAAGGTGCATACTATCGTCTGATCGGTCACATTGCACTTTGCAATCAGTTCCTTGCAAATACTAAAGANGATACAGATGCTGAAACCCAGGAAATGAGGGCNCAGGCTCGTGTGCTCCGCGCATATTCCTACTATAATATGATGGACCTCTTCGGCATGTCTTCATTNATCACTGAAGAAGCTGCTGTCGGCGAATCTCCAATTCAGATGAAAAGAGCTGATCTTTTCAAATGGGTAGAAAGCGAACTNCTTGACATCGTNGATAATAAGCTTATCAGCGAAAATCCTGTCTATGGCCGTGTTGGTCTTGATGGCGCAGAAGGTCTGCTNGCTCGTNTGTATCTGAATGCNGANGTATTCTCAGGCACTCAACGCTGGGCTGATTGCCAGACAAGATGCGAAAATATCATCGCTCGCCACACTGGTGGCGGCTTCGAAGGTAGCGGTCTTGCTGAGCATTATCTCTATCTCTTTGCCCGCGATAATGATGCTTATATGCCTGGCGGCTCAAAGAAAGCTGAAAACGAGATTCTTTTCGGTATCGCTTTCGATAGCGAGATGACTCAGAGCTATGGTGGCCCGACATTCATCATTGCCGGCACTATCTCCAACACTCACTACATCCCTCGTCAGCTTTACGGATGTTCTGCTGAATGGTCTTGTATCAGAGGTTGTCAAGAAATGGCAGAACGCTTCTATGGCATATCTGACAGCGATGTGCGCGACGATCTTTGGATCCGTGGCTCACTTCCCGGTGGCTCAGATGCCAATGGCTCTTGGGAAGCAGAAGATTATTCCGATCGCTTCGCTGGATTCACTGGAGCTTGGAACACTACCGGTGGCAACGCTATCATCAAGTTTACAGGCCGCACACGCAACGCTCAGGAAGATGGCGGATGGAATATGACTCAGAATGCCGATGGCAGCTGGAATTGTGGTTTCCCTGCTACAAGCTTCGCAACTACCGACCAGCCTATTATCCGCCTTGCTGATGTCTATCTGATGTATACCGAATCTTACGTCAATGGCAATGTAGGTGATCGTGACAANGCTCTCAACTATATCAACNTCGTCCGCAAGCGTGCCGGTGCTCCACAATACGGCTACACCGACCTTACTAAGAAGGGTATCATGGACGAGCGTTCACGTGAGCTTTATTTGGAGTCTACCCGCCGCACCGACCTCGTGAGAAACGGAATGTTTGTAGGCCCATCTCAGACAGTATGGCAGTATAAGGGCAATATCGACAACAATGAGGGTACCCGCATCGCCGACCGCAATGCTGTCTATCCTATCCCTTATGCAGTGCGTGCTGCACAGCCGGAGTTTGAACAGAATCCGGGTTATTAATCACTTTTCAATTTCGTTGCATGCTCCTTCAGGGGGGCATCAGCGGAGGATAGTATAATTTAAAGCATTTCCAAAAAATGAAAAAGATTTTAATTCTGTCTGCTTTGGCTGCGGTGCTTGGCTTTTCAAGCTGTAGCGAGACATGGGACGACAATCCGGTCTTGAAGACCCATACAGGTGAAATCAAAGCTGACTTCCTGAATAATCCTGTGCTGCAGGATCAGGTCATCATGATCACCAACGACAATAAAGAAGGCACTTTCCATCTCACATGCTCTCAGCCTGACTATGGCTATGCAGCAGTGGCTACCTACAAGGTGCAGTGCTCTCTGACTGAAGACTTCGCAAACTATGAAGAAATAGCTCAGAGCTTCTACGACTGCAGCGAGATCAATCCGGTCAACGCTGACGTTGCTGCTGCTATCGAGTATCTCTCAGGCGTGAAGTCGGAAGATGACCTCCCACTGCCTTATCAGAAGCTTTACATGCGCCTGAAGGCGTATGTAGCGCAGAGCGAATCAAATACTGTCTACATCTCAAATCCGGTTGCTTTTAAGGGTGTTTCTGCCGATTATCTTGCAATTTGGGTAGAAGGTGTGCCATCACAAATGTATCTCCGTGGAGAGATGAACGAATGGAACGCACCAGATGAATATCGTTTTGTAACTGGTCCGGATAAGGATACCTGGATTATACCTACCGTGACTCTCGCAGCTGGAACTCAATTTAAAGTTGCAGACGCTACATGGGGTAGCATCAATATGGGTGCTGGTTCTTCTGCCGATATCAAGCCTGGTGAAAGATTTGCACTTAATGCTGGCGAAAACCCTGGCAACATTAAGTTGACTGAGGACTTCACAGGTCTTGTTCATCTGAACCTTGAGGCAGGTATCTATTATCTCACTCTTGATCCAGCTCACTAATTGATATGATTCTGTAAGGCCGACGGCCTATTTCGACTGTCGGCCTCCGATAATGTTTTTAACATATTTATCTTTAACAGACAATGAAAAAATTAAGTATATTTTTGCTCGGGGTTCTGGGTCTGACTGTATGCTCCTGCCAGGAGTCAATCGAACCAGCTCCTCCACAGCATAATCCGCAGCTGCCTATCGTCACAATTGACGACATTCAGTCTCAGAAGGCTGGCGTGCTTACATCTTCCGTCGTTACTCTTGAAGATTATCGTGCCGATGGATCTTTGATCCCTGTCATGGAGTTGGTCTCTACTAAAGATCTGCCTGCCAATTCTGAAGTGGAATACAGACTGGAACTTTCCTCAACTCCTACTTTCGATAAGGTAGTGACTATGCACACAGTTGCCGGCACACCCAATGAAAACGGTGCCACTGTCTATTCTGTGCTTGCAAGCGAATGGAACACTGCTCACCTTACACTCTTTGGCAAGAGCCCTAAAGTGAAGACTGCATATTATCGTATTCCTCTATATCTTGATTTAGATGGAAGTGATTATCGCGTTAGTCCTACTGATGTGCCTGATGCTGCCGATTACTATGTAGCTTCTGGTGAGTTGCAAGAGACATGTATGGACTCTGGCTTCGTCATTGAAGACCACTATTATTTCCTCAGCAACTCTACTACTTGGAATATCGGTGACCGCGCAGAAGTGGAGCAATATGCTTTCGAGCACTCTGCAGATGTGAGTGTATATGACGATCCTGTATTCGTATTCAAATTTAAGGTTACCCAAGACCAACTTGATGCTAATGGTGGTGGCTCATACTGGAAGATTGCTCCTGAAAGTGCTATCGATGCCCAGAACTGGGATGCTATGGTCGGAACTGAGACTAATGGCGATGAAAGCCTGTCTGGTATGCTTGTAACTGAAAATGCGCAGTCTGGTAAGCTTACCGAACCAGGCAACTACCGCATTACAATCAACATGGAGAGCATGACTTATGACTTCGAGCTTCTCCTCCAGCCGGATGTCCTCTATACTCCTGGCGGTTCAAATGGTTGGAATCAGTTGAATTCTGCTTATCTGCAGCTTAGGGCAGGCGAGTATTACTATGGTCTCATTCCTGTAGATGACAGCTTCAAGGTATGTGCAGAGCCCAAGTGGGATAATGCAACAGATTACGGTGCTCCTTCTGAAGATCCTGCAAATTCAGGAACGCTTGTACTTGGTGGCACAGCCAAGAATATTAAACCAGAAGCTAACGGCCTGTATTGGATGCACATCGATTATGACCACGTAAGCTATCAGCTCACTACTTATTCAATGACAAAAGTTGAGACTGTTGGCTTGATNGGATCATTTGCNGGTTCTGGTTGGGGAAGTGACGTAGNNATGACTTCNGCCGATGGCGGNATCACNTGGACTGGNGATGTGACTTTCGCCGCTGGTGATGAATTCAAGCTTCGCTTTAATGGCGACTGGGGTATGAATTTAGGTGGTGATATCCAAAGCCTATCTTACGATGGATCAAATATCAAGGTAGAGGAGGCAGGTAATTACACCATTACCTTCACAACCCAGCCCGGTATTCCTCATCTTTCAATGGAAAAGAAATAATCCCAAATCCCTATAAACGTCAAAAGGGCGCCCCGACCTCCGGAGCGCCCTTTTATTCATCCTCTGCTCCTCTGAGGCCTCTGCGTGAAGCATCCAAAGTACACTCAGAATTATTTATTTGGATTTTAGAGCCCTTTTCGCTATCTTTGCAAAAACTTTGAGTCTATGTGCGAACTGAGATATCCCATCGGTATGCAGACCTTCTCTGAAATTATTGAGAAGGGCTATGTGTATGTAGATAAGACTGCTTATATCAAGCCACTTATAAGACAAGGCAAATTTATCTTCCTGAGTCGCCCTCGCCGCTTCGGGAAAAGCCTGCTGCTGTCTACATTGGAAGCCTACTTCGAAGGGAGACGGGATCTCTTCAAGGGGCTTGCTGCCGACAGCATGGACCTCGACTGGACCCCCTCACCAGTCTTGCACTTCGACTTGAACTCAGAGAACTTCTCAGAAAACGACGGACTCAACAGACTCCTCAATCGTCTTTTGGGCGAATATGAGGAGAAATGGGGGATGACGCAGGTTGCCGACACTTTAGCAGGCCGCTTTTCTCAGCTTATTAAGAAAGTGGCAGTGACATCGAGCCGAAATGTCGTCATTCTTGTCGATGAGTATGACAAACCGCTCTTAGACATAGAAGAAAACAAGGAATTGTTTGAAAAGAACCAACGCACCCTCAAAAGTTTCTTCGGAAACCTCAAGAGTATGGACAAATATATCCACTTCGCCTTTATCACCGGAGTGGCACGCTTCTCAAAAGTCAGCATATTCAGCGACCTCAACAACCTTGACGACATTTCCTTTGACACCGATTATGCTGATATCTGCGGATGGAATGAGAAAGAACTGATTGCCAATTTCCGCAGTGGAATTGAGCGACTTGCAGAAGAACGCGAAGAGGATTTCGATACTACACTAAAGGCAATGCGTGATTTCTATGACGGCTACCTCTTTACTCCAAAAGGTTCGCGTCTCTATAATCCCTTCAGTGTACTGAAAGCCTTAAAGAAAAGAGAAATTGACCCCTATTGGTTTGACAGTGGTACCCCTAAGTTTCTTGCAAGGCGTGTCAAGGCCCGAGGCACATTCCCTCCTGATCTCAATGGCCGCATGTGTACACGGGAAGAACTGATGGCNGTAGGCCTTAACGACCAGGATCCAGTNCCNCTTATGTTCCAGACAGGATACCTGACAATAGGCAAGGAATATAAAGAGGAAAATCTATATGAACTCCGTTTCCCAAANCGTGAGGTGGAANTTGGTTTCTACCAACAACTNTTGCCGCTCTATGTTCCAGAAGTATCAGACTCCGACAGTCCATTCAGATTCACTCATTTTAAAACAGACCTCATGGCTGGACGTGTCAACGACTTCATGGAGCGCCTCTCCACTCTCCTGAAGAGTATTCCCGGTGAAGACCACAAGGAATCTACCTATCGTGCTGTCACCTATCTGCTCGCTGTCTTATGTGGCACTCCGGCTTTGGCAGAACATCACAGCTACCAAGGACGAAGTGACCTGGAGGTATTCACCCGCAGATACATCTACCTCTTCGAGTTCAAATA
>WFLX010296416.1_pt1 | contig 10160 bp, 11 predicted proteins | sample 4967041 | NCBI WGS metagenome assembly WFLX01 (sample SAMN12857096, study PRJNA449069) | gut metagenome | isolation source: stool from male and female vole | host: Microtus ochrogaster | place: USA:Florida | collected 2017
GTCCGTCAGTTGCTTGAACAGGGTACGGACGTTGTTATGGTCGATACCGGTGACTCTTATGAAGGAATATGTGGGTATTTTAATGGTACTTATATTTCGTATTCAAAGGAGAAGCCTATCTCCATGAATCCCTTTAAGGTGACGAAAGAGGAATATGACCTTAATTTCGGAGAGAAAAAGAACTTTTTGAAATCCTTGATTTTCCTGATTTTCAAAGGAGACAAACTTCCCTCAAAAATTGAGGATATGATTGTCAACCAGACTATCGTGGAGTATTACGATGCCTATTTCCACCCCTTTGATAAGTTCTCGGACACAGAGCGTGAAAATCTGCGTCAAGAACTACTTGTGGCATATAAGATGGAAGACGATTATGAGGCTTACGCACATGACATGGAGGACATTGACGAACAGATCAGACAGGAACCTCCCAAAATTGAGCGCCATGCCCTTATCCTCCCGTCCGAGGAAAGACGTATACGTATATTGAGACAGTGCCGGACTTTCCGTGCAATGCTGACTGATGCAGCTGCTACTCCCGCTGAAAAAGAGAAAGCCGCCAGACAACTTGAACGCTATAAGAAAGAATTGCATGAGAACTCGATGCTTATCAAGATTGATAAGCAAATAGAGCATATGGAGCAACAGAAACGCAGGCTTAAAGTCTCCGAGCTTTCCTTCAACTCCTATTATGAGTTTGCTCTTGAACGTATCCCTCAGATTACGGCTTTAGAAAAGGTGCATTTTGACATAAGGGACTTCGCCGCAATTCTTAAACAGTTTTACAGAGGGGGAGAACTGGAGATGACCCTGAACTCAGACCTTGACAGCAATCTCTTTGATGCAAAGTTCGTAATTTTTGAAATAGATAAGATAAAAGATGATCCTGTGCTTTTCCCCATTGTGGTACTCATCATCATGGACGTCTTTTTGCAAAAGATGAGAATTAAGAAAGGCAGAAAGGCACTCATAATCGAGGAAGCTTGGAAAGCGATTGCTTCACCCACTATGGCTGAGTATATAAAATATCTTTATAAGACAGTCCGCAAATTTCATGGCATTGCCGGTGTGGTGACACAAGAGTTGAATGATGTTATTGACTCACCGATTGTAAAAGAGGCGATCATAAACAATTCGGATATTAAGATTCTTCTTGACCAGACCAAGTTCAAGGACAGGTACGAGGATATTGCCGCCATTCTCGGACTGACACCTATTCAGCGTCAGCAGATATTCACGATTAACGCACTCAACAATCACGACAACCGCAACTATTTCAAGGAAGTCTGGATATGCAGGGGACAAAACTCTGACGTGTATGGAGTGGAGGAACCGCCGGAATGTTACTGGGCTTACACGACTGAAAGGGCTGAGAAAGAAGCCCTGAAAATTTATCTACGTCATTACGGCTCAATGCAGGAGGCAATAACCCACATCGAATCTGATCGCAAGAAAGCCGGGATTGCCAAATATCTTGACTTCGCCCGAAAGATTAACCAACGTCAAAAAGTAATGAAACTATGGGATTAAAGTTTAAGGTCAAAATACATCATCCGGGTCCGAAGAGGATTCTCCTGAGAGATATTGAAAAATTCTTTTTCAACTTCTTCATCCATGTATATGAACTTGAACCCGTTATGTGCATAATACCCGATGGTCGCCGGATCATTTACTGCATCTACAACTATAAAACGGCAACCGGTTTTATTATCATCAGAACGAAACCACTTTTTGATAAAATCCATCACCTGTGTACCGATATGGCTCCCACTGCCATGGTAAAAGCTGTTCACCCCAAGACGACCTATAAGGACTGCCGGATATGTACGCCCTCTTTTGGGATTGGCAACACTTCTTTGAATACGGTTCTTGATATTGCTCGGCATCCCGTGTGTCTTAATGCTGTCATTGGCGAGGGTAAAGGACGCAAGAATTATGTCCGGTTGATTTCGGATTATCCAACAATATGTTTTTCCAAGAAGCTCAGTATCATAATGTATCGCATCTTCATTGAAAAACTCATCCAAATCTGCATTCCCGCACTCAAACTTCCGGCAATGGTTCAGTATGTCATGGTTGAGCTTAACCATAACACAGTCTTCTTCAAGGCGTATAGCACTCATACTTATGATTTCTTTTGCCATGGGAAAACAAATTCTCTGGAACGTTTGAAAAAGTCCCTGAGCTTCTGTTCTTCCTCCGAAGTCAAACGGGGCGTTGGCTTCTTGCCGTTCTCTTCAGCCAACATATCAAATTCTAAGGCTGATTCACCCCATAATTCCGGTGATGTCTTTATTGTCGTTGCCATTATGTTATCCTTTCTTTTCTACAAAGTTACAACTTTATAACAATCTACGCAAGTTTATGATTAGTTCATTCAGATATTTACCTGTTCTGTTGCTCCTTTTTGGGGCATTGCTCACTGCAAACGCCCAATACAGGGTTGTCATAGATCCTTACTGTATTGAGGCTGTTGGGAAGAACCTCGCTTCACAAAAGGCTATCGAGGGGCAGCATAACAAGCGTCTTGATTCAATTTCAGCCCAGCAAAACAAATTGGAGCAATACACTATCAGTATGGCTACCGTTAAGGAGCTTTATAAACTGTCTATGGAAAATGTCTCCGGATTTGGACCCGAGAGCAAATATTATATTGAGATTGGCAGATGTGCCATTGACATTATAAAAGATGTGCCTGAGCTTGTCAAGGTAGTTAACAAAGCAAAGTTCGCTAACAAAATTCTTTGCCTGAATGAACTCGCCAATGTGATTACTCAAACTCAGCAGCTCGTGGCAGACTTTGTAAATATAGTAAACAATGCTAAAGTTACCAACCCTCTCAAAAGCCAGTCCACTGCCGAGACTAAATCGGACGGGTACAATCTTCTTGACCGTTATGAGCGTCTTACTCTGGCAAACCGTATTTACTCGGACCTGATGAATATACGGTACAAAGTACAGGGTATGATGGCAATGGCTAAATATGCAACAATGAACGATCTGTTCTTTGCGATTGATCCCGAGGGCTGGGCTAACATCATGGTAATGAAGTCCCAGACAAGTGGTCTCATATTATCTTGGAACGGTCTTGTAACCGACAAATTGGATAAGTGGGTTATTCCTGACAATATATATAAGGAGTACGTTGAACTTTTTAACTGGGGGAAATGAAGACTGTAATTGCTATTTTGATCTCATTGTTAGCCGCTCCTGTCACTTTGGCTTTTGACCTGCCTAAAGATTTGCCAACTTTCGAGGCCCTTATGGCTCTTCATAAATGCGTCAAGAAAGATGAAGACGCAGCGCTGACCCGTATAGCCACAAGTTTCGGGGAACAGTCTGTCGTAACCAAAGGTGCCGGAAAGTTCAACGATATACGCACAACACTTGATACCAAACTCTCCAACGCATATTCTTATGTCGTTCTTGCCGGAGCTATATCTTCCACCGCTAATTCATTGTATCTACTCTCGAAGGAGTATGCCGATTTTACTGAAAACACCTATAAGATGGTTCAGAAGAAACCCTTTATCGCATGGTATTATACGGAGGCTAATGTAGCTGTCACAAGGGAAATCAAACATTGCTACAAACTCTATGCGTCGGTGGCTGCTTCAGGAATAAATCTTATGAAGGCATCAATGGATGAAAAACTTAATCTCGTGCTGACACTGAAAACCTCAATAGACAGGGCAAGATACATCATCGACCATGCGAACCTTTATTGTTTCCTGATAACCGACTGTGGCTGGAAACCGGATTACATCTGGGAAATACTCAATTCCGAGGTAAAGGATGAGATAGTTAAATTAGTGATTAACAAATGGAATAAAGGCTATGAAAATTAAAGTGCTTACCTTGGTTGCCATATCGGCAATACTTATGACCTTATCCCTGCCGGTATTGGCAAAGACCCCTGCGATACACGACAACCAAAAGGAAAAACAATGGCTCTCTATGGAAAACGGACCCTGGGACTTTGCCCCTGATTGGTACTATTATTTTCTCCACCGTAATTACTCCGGAGCCGAAATGTATTGGAAATGGGCTGGTTTCAAATCAGGCTACCGGGTAAGATTCCGTGAGGAGAAATCCAATGTCAAGCGTATAATGCCTGTGCGGATTACAGCTGAGGAAACACAACGTCAGAAACTTTCACAGGCTGAGAAGGAACGCGCTTATATAGAGGAACTATATAAGGAGGAACTGGTACGCGAAGCGGACCGCAATGTGGATCTTACCTATGCATCTTATAAAGATGAGTTCAACCGTATGCAGACCAGCATATCCGACGGATTGCTGTATTGCCTTCACAAGAGTAATGGCAAGCTACAATATCAGGTGGATGAATTGGCTCGGCTCAATGAGGTGCTTTGCTCCGACATTTCCTATATCCATAAGACAGGTGTAGGGTTTGAACTCGAAAACGCTAAAAGGCAGCAGGCATATGAAGATGCAAAAAAACGTATGGGTGAATTGGTAAGCCGTACAGCTCACCTTTGTGCTGTCGCCGCAACTCACTACTGATTTATTAACCGCTAACTTACAAATTTATATGACTTTATTAAGTATTCTTTGCACTATGGGGCTTCCTTCTATAGATGAGAGTCTTGACAAGCTGCTCGTTGCGATGGAAACGTTTCCCAATGTTGCTGTCCTCGGCGATGCCGTCGGACTGGCAAGGATAATCGGGCTCTGCCTCGCTCTCTGTGTCGGCTCCTACGAGTGCTGGATGATGATGCTTGGCAGACGCGGAATGGACGTCATGAAGCTGCTCCGGATTGTCGGCATATCCATCTGTATCTCCAGTTCCTCTTGGATATGTTCGGCTCTCCAGACTCCCGGAAAAGGACTTGAAGCTGCTACTAAGGCTATGGCAATGTCAAAAAACAAAGAGGTCGCAGCCTTTGAACTTAAAGTCGCCCAGAAACAAGGCGAATATCTTGACCGTCTTAGAGCCGTTCAGGATTCCATAGCAACCGCCCAGCAGGTAGCGGCTATCGGAGAAGATGCAAACTGGTGGGACAAATTGATCTACAATGTGGAAAATCTCGGAAATACTATTAACAACTATGCCCAGCGTGCCGCAGTTGCCGCCGAAACTAAGGTAAGCGAATGGATTAACGATGTTATCAGGTTCGTCGGTGAACTGGTCTTTCAAATGTCGTATTATGGCATACTTGTGGCACAGAGAATTTTCATGGCGATAATGATGATATTCTGCCCCATAATGTTCGCCCTCTCGCTCGCCCCGCCTTGGAACTCGGCTTGGAGCCAGTGGGTTTCAAAATATCTCTCTTTGACATTATGGGGGTTCGTGACTTATATGTGCCTGTACTATATCGACTTCATACTTCTCTACAATCTCCAGCAGGATATGGTAGCCTATCAGCACCTGCTTACAGGTTCGGTAAACTCGTGGTCCCAGATAGGAGCACTCGGTTTGCAGGGCATCGGTTCAAACTGTATGTATGCGATGGGTATGCTCGTAGGCGCTTATATCATTCGCTTTGTACCGGAAGTAGCTTCTTGGTTAATACCCGGTGGAGTTAGCAGCGGTGCCGGCACACCTGCAGGCGCTTTCGCTATGGGCGTAGCTCAGGCTGGCTATTCCGCAGGTCGTTCAGCCGTTGTCGGAGGCATAAAGGCAATAATCTAATCAATCAATATAATATGCTTATTCAATCTTTAGCAAATAAGACCAAACTCGCCATGATGACGGTATTCGCAACCATCGGTGGTTGCGTCCTCATCTGCGGGTTCACAGTGTGGAGCTGCATAGCTCTTGTCAATAAGGAAAGGCAACAGATATACGTTCTTGACGGTGATATCCCGTTTCTTGCTGAACGTGCGCAGCTCGAAGCCAATTTTACAATGGAGGCACGCGCACATATCCAGTTATTCCATCAGTATTTTTTTAACTTACCGCCTGACAATGACTACATAAAGTGGACTGTGGGAAAGGCTATGTATATGGCTGACGGAACAGCACTCAAGCAGAAACAGGCACTTGATGAAATCGGATTTTACGCCGATGTAATTTCATCATCGGCTGTCTGCACGATTATATGCGATTCCATCAGTTTTGACGACCATACCCGCAAGTTTACATATTACGGTACACAGTTGATCAAACGCCGAAGTAGAGATATGAAACGGTCATTGGTTACGTCCGGATACATCGAGAACGTCCCCCGGACCCAGAACAATCCTCACGGTCTGATGATTACCAACTGGCGAACTCTTGAAAACAAAGACCTTGACTATTGAAACTCAAAGATATGAAATCATTAAGAAAAACACTGCGCGATAGCCGGCATAAGACACATAGCAAAATTGCATCTTGGCTGCGCCCGCACCTCGGAGCGGTAGGTACCAGATACCGCCTTGCTGCAAGAATACGGATAGCCAACCGATGGGCTACCCGGCATCCGAAAAGGACTTTCGGGATGGTGGTCGGGTCCCTTCTTCTGGTACTTGTCAGCGATATGATGGTTACCAGTGTCAGAGCTGAAATGAATGAGCCTGACGTGAACATGATCGCCAACGTCGAGCCTGTCTTCAACGGCTTCAGGACAATCCAGAGCAATAAGGACAGGCACCGCAGGACTATCATTGAAATGACCTCAAAAGGACAGTCTTTACGCCATGAGATAGATTCACTGATAGCCATNCCGNCAAAGNCACACGCTGANTCAGTGGCTNTCATTAGCCGGTACAGCCGGCTTGAAAGTATTGTCAAATCACTTAAACAGATAGATAATGACTAAAATCAATTTCAAACAACCCAAATACTATTTCCCCATAGTTGTTTTCGTGCCTCTTTGTGCTTTAGTCTATTTCCTTATGCAGACTTTCAGCGGAAATAAGGAGGAAGAGGCAAAGGTAGCGACCGACCGTATAAATATGGAACTGCCTGAAGCACGGGCTGAGGAAGCAGGCGATAAGATGTATGAAATGACCCGGCGTTTCAGCGAGGAGGATGCGTTTACGGCTGTCGGTGCGCTCGGACAGGATAAAAAGGATTCCGAGGAGCTGGAGCATGGGTATTCGGAAGATGAACTGAACCGCATTGACGCCGCCGAAGCTGAGCGAATCCGTCAGCAGCAGGAGCTCGAGGAGTTGGAGCGCTCACTCGCGGAATCCCGCAAGCATATCAACTCTTACACTTATGGAGCTCCGTCAGGAAGTGCATCGGCTGACGGCAGCTCATCCTCTCAAGAGGAGTTCGCCCGTGATCTGGAGCAGATACAGCAACGCAGCTATGAACGACAGAAAGCAATCGAGGCGGGACTGGGCTTCGGAAAGCCCGACCCGGAGGAGTCTGTCAGAAAACAGCGTGCCGATTCAATAGCAAGGGCTAAGGCTTTGGAGCGTGAGCAGAACCGCCCGCTGCTTGTACTTAAATCTCAGGATACTAATTCCGAGAAGTTCAATACAGTCGGAAACGATGTGGCTTCTGATGATTCTCCACTTATACGAGCCATGATAGATCAGACCACAAAGGCGCACGAAGGAACACGCCTCCGTTTCAAACTTCTGGACGCTGTTACTATACGCGACGTCAAGTTAAAGAAAGGAACATATCTTTACGGAACAGTGAGCGGTTTCGGTCAGCAGAGGGTGATGGCAACAATTACAAGTATTCTTGTAGGTTCAAGGTTCCTGAAGGTTAATCTCTCTGTTTTTGACAACGATGGAATGGAAGGGTTCTACGTCCCCGCATCATCTTTCCGTGACTTCTTGAAGGAAGCCGGAGCCTCAACTGTTCAACAGAACATCAGCTTTGAATCTGAAAACGGTTACGGATCAGGTATATCCGGCGAGGCTATAGCGTTGCAAGCCCTTCAAAATATGTATAACTCGGCAACCTCTGCGGTGTCTGCAAATCTTCGAAAAAATAAAGCAAAGATAAAGTATAACACTATAGTTTATCTCATAAATTCGGACGAAGCCCGTTAAAGCAAACTTACATAAGCACTATTCAAAAAACTGACTTACAAATCACTAATTCATAATCTTGTATGAAATCAAAATTTCTTGTAGCCCTATTCTGCGCTCTCGGTATTGCCGGCAGCGCTACTGCAAAGGAGACGATTCTGGTAAACAGCGAGGTGACAACCCATATCGTTATGCCGGAGAGTATCAAAATGGTGGATATTTCCACCACAAAGCTAATCGGGAACCAGTGTGCTGACAATATCGTGCGCGTCAAGCCGTTCATCGAGAACGATTCCCTTCCTGTGGTATACCGTGATAATGAGCTCATTGCGACACTTACACTTATCGGCGAACGCCACATAGCTCAGTATGATATCGTCTATACTTCGGCTCCCTTACGCGCTGCGTCAATTCACCGCGTCCCTTATGCTCACACACAATCCTATGTAAACCCGGAGGTCTCAATGCCCCAGTCTGAAATGGCGCGGTATGCCTGGGCTGTATATGGCAGCGACCGCAAGTTCAATCAGCTTGTGTTCCGTGCAAACGGAATGAAGGCGATAGTCAATAACATATATTCCATCGGGGATTATTTCTTCATTGACTATTCTTTGGTAAACAAAACAAAGATTGCTTACGACATCGAGGAACTTCGCATTAAGTTGACTGACAAAAAGGAAGTGAAGGCAACTAATTCCCAAACCATCGAGCTTACTCCGGCTTATTCGCTGAACCTTGCGAGGAAGTTCAAGAAAAATTTCCGCAACGTCTTGGTTATTCCTAAACTTACATTCCCGGATGAAAAGGTACTCCGCATTGAAATATCTGAAAATCAGATTAGCGGGCGCATCATTACCATGACTATTGAATACGATGATATCCTTAATGCCGACGGCTTCAGTAGCGACATTCTAAAAAAGATTCCTTATACCGTTCACCCACATATCTATAAGTAACTATGAGAAAGTTCCTTTTCACTCTCATTTGCGCACTCGTTTCGCTTGGCGCGTCTGCTCAGGATAAACTCACTGTAAATGCAGGTTTTCTTTTCCCTTCAAGCCTTGATGCTACTGCCGGTTATGAACACTCTTTTTCATACGGAAATGCTGTTGAAGTGTACGGCGAAATAGGAAACCACTGGAAGTCCGGCGACGGACAATTCTGGAAAGGCTACTATTGGGACGGAGGCATACTATACAAACATCGTTTGGTCCGCTACAAGAACGGTATGCTCCGTTTCCGTTTCGGTCCGGAGTTCGGCGCCGTCGAGCGCAAGTTCTTTGTAGGGCTTGAAGCCGGGTTTGAATATGACTACGTCTTTCAGAACGGCTGGGAGTTCTCCCTGATACAGAAAAACAATGTCAATTTCGTTCACGGCGACACTTTCCGTAACGGTCTTCTGATAGGTCTCAAAATCCCATTCTAAATCCTTTCGGCATGGCTTTTGAAGAAACAAAGGAACAACAGCAGATGTATAACTACTTCCGTAGTTGCATCTACTTCTTCCTGCTCATAGAGATTATTATGAATCTCCCGGTAACGGCAGACAACAAGATAACCCAGTTTATTCTTGATCTTTTGGGGCGTTTCAAAGTATTCAATTCGGTGGGCGCCTGTAAAGTGGCGGAACTAATCTGCATCTGTGTTGTCTGCATAGGCACCAAGGCTAAGAAGGCATTGAAGTTCAATTTGAAGACAATGGTGATTTACCCGGCTTGTACCGGAGTCTTGCTTGTAGGTCTATGCTTCATTTTCCACAGTATGTCATGGGGAATGAGTTGGATGGGCTTTCCTGCCAATCGCATTCTCTATGCTATTTGCTCAGTGGTGGGTACAATGCTGGTTCATCAAGGTTTTGACGGGTTCGCAAAATACTACAATCTTAAGGTCGGAGAAGACCGCTTTAACTTTGAGAATGAATCTTTCGAGCAATCCGTCAAGGCTGTAGAGACTCCTTATTCTGTGAATATTCCGATGCTGTTCTACTGGAAACGGCGTCTTAATCACGGGGTTATAAATATTTGCAACCCGTTCCGAGGAACGATCGTGCTTGGTACCCCCGGTTCAGGTAAGTCATTTGGTATCATCGATCCATTCATACGCCAGCACTCTGCAAAAGGGTTTGCCATGATGGTTTATGACTATAAGTTCCCGACACTTGCCAAGACGCTTTTTTATCAGTTCTGCAAGAACAGGAAGAATGGCAAGTTGCCGGAGAA
>WFLX010090934.1_pt1 | contig 10159 bp, 8 predicted proteins | sample 4967041 | NCBI WGS metagenome assembly WFLX01 (sample SAMN12857096, study PRJNA449069) | gut metagenome | isolation source: stool from male and female vole | host: Microtus ochrogaster | place: USA:Florida | collected 2017
CCGCCTTCTGCCCTTGTATCTCCGTCATCTTTCCATTCCCTTTCTGCTTCTCCTTCCTCTGAAAATTTTCTCAGAAATTCCTCCCGCATCTGCTCATCCATACGCTCCTGCTGGGCAATGCACTCCATGGATTCTTCTTCATAAAAACTTCGGCAGAATACGTCATAGACATGTTCCAGAAATACATGGGACGGGAAAAACACCATATAATTCCCCGGTTTTGCACGAAAGACCTCATAAATATACGCCGCGATCTTGTGATATTCCATATCATTTCTTCTCGTGTATTTACTGGTAGCGTCCTTAGCAATGAAAAGCCCCATCCTGCGCCTGTCAAAAGTAGACTTCGCATAAATCTCATAATCCTCCGGCTCTCCGCCCAGCAGTTTTTTATAATACTGGATAGGCAGTAATGTTGCAGAAAATAAGATACTGCTTCTCCCCCTCATCATACATTCTTTCAACTTTTCTTTTGGATTGACGCAGAAAAGCTTTACGATAAAAGAGCCATCCTCCCTAAGTTCGCAATAAGGCCGGTAATTTTCATCCATTTTTTCATAGATCATCAGGAAATGACCGATCTCAAAATATAGCTCCAGTACCGCTTTCCTGACCGGTCTCTCATCATCTTCCTCCAGATAACTGCTGATCGTTGTATAGCACCTTTCCATGATACGGAGCAACTCACTGACATCTTCCAGCTCCATATAAGTCTCACATTCCCGCTTAAGTTCCAGAAGATACTTATTAACAAAATCCAGTGATTTAACAATACGGTTCAGCGATAGATTTCTCTTTCCAACACCCTGCTGTGAAAATAAAGTTTCCTGTTTAACAACAGTTTTCTTAGAAGAAGCTTTCCGTCCGGTTATCCCCATCGCATCCTTAATCAGTTTCCGCAATGCAAGAATATCCTCTTTGCAGATGGCAGCGCTATACATCTCCCTGCCCCGCTCTACCAGATTATGCGCCTCATCAATGAGAAAGATATAATCCCCTTTCATTCCCTCTGAAAAGAAACGTTTTAAGCTGGCATGGGGATCAAAGACGTAATTATAGTCACAGATCACGCTGTCTGCAAACAGGCTGATATCCAGACTAAACTCAAACGGACATACTTGATGTTTCACGGCATATTCCATAATGATAGTTCTGGTAAATCTGTCCTCATGCATAATGATATCATATAAGGCGTCATTGATCCTGTCAAAATGCCCTTTTGCATAGGGACAGGCTATGGGATTGCATTCCACCTCTTCCATGGGACATATCTTTTCCTTTGCCGTCAGCGTAACGGTTTTACATTGAAGCCCCCTGCCGCGCAGCAATTCAAATGTATCCTCCGCCACTGTTCTGGTGATGGTCTTTGCCGTCAGATAAAATATCTTTCCCGCAATCCCTTCTCCCGCCGCCTTAAGCGCGGGAAATATGGCGGATATCGTCTTTCCGACACCGGTGGGCGCCTCGATAAANAGCTTNTTTGATTCNCGGATCGTCTGATANNCAGACACCACAAGNTCACGCTGCCCTTCCCNGTAAGGGAACGGAAATTCTNCCGCCCGNACNGAGCTTTTATANATCTCCTNCCATTCCAGCTGGAAATCAGCCCATTTNTTATATTCCCGCATCAAATCNTCAAACCATGTTTCCANTGCNGAAAAAGTATATTCCTCANAAAAATAACGNATNTCTTCTGTTTCAANATGGCANTAGGACATACGCACCCTNATCANNGGNAGCNGNTTCTGCAATGCATAGATATAAGCGTACACCTTAGCCTGCGCCAGATGCACCGGAACCGGCGCTTTCATATATTCAAGCTTCTTCCCCACACATTTGATCTCATCTATCGTAATCTGATCATATTCCTCATCTTCCGTCCACTGCGGATTCACAGCCGGCAGCTGTGACTGCAGCTCCCCGTCGATCCTCTGTCTGCCCTCAAAGATGATACCGTCCGCCCTGCCTTCTATCTTGATGGTATAACGCTCTGTCACATACTGATACTTAAGCAACACCTCAGACGCATAATTTTCTCCCGCGCCTCCCTGAATCATGCGGTGCAGCCGGCTTCCCTCCTGCATTGCCTTTTCAGGAGATACGCCGCGCCTGTTATCAATATCACCGGAGCGGAAAATAAATTCCACCAGCTGCCGGACCGATATATGGATCTCCCGATTTTCCAAAACGGATGCCTCCTCTGTACATGCTTTGCGTTTCGCGATGCACGCTCGCTTCACCTGCGCTACAATATCTGTTGCAATTATAGCATACCTGTACTCATGATGCGAGCCTCCTTTGCGAACAGCTATGTTTAAAAATTTTAATTTTCACTCTTCCACCTCGACAGTACATATTCGATAAATCTTATAAGAACTCTGTCATATCTGACCGGAAGCGTAACGGCAGCATCTGCCTCTGCAGATCAGTATTTTTCCGTTCTTTGATGGCAATGCTCTTACAGAATCTCCGAAACCATTCGGAATACAGCAATTCCTCATCAGAATACACAGTGGTATTTCCTTTCCCCTGATCGTCAATATGGTTTACATAATATATCTCCATATTTTTCTGATGAACTCCGGCAATCCCTCTTTCCGCATCATAAATGATAAAATTCTCCCCCGGCAGCCTGTCCTCAAAATGATTCATCAAAAGCTCCAGCACATAATGATGAGGCCGCATCCTTGCATAAAGTATGCCGCTTTCCAATTCCCGAAAACGCAGAAATCCTCTCAGATGCAAAAATTCATTTTCCACAGCGCGCTTTAGTTCCAATACGCGCATTACGTAAGGGTCAGCCAGATTTTCAAGCACGCGAAACCCCAGCCTGCGCTGCAGCCCCACCACTATGGTATGATAGACGGCATCCGCTCGATCTGCAGCCCCGGCCACCAGCGCATACGAAAGGTACCGCGTATTTTCCCTGCCAAATTCTCTATTCAGCGTCCTTTTGACCTTAACTGCCTTTTCCTGGTCTGTCGAAACTTCTATACATTCATCAAACAATTCCGGCTCGTATTCCTCTTCCAGCGCAAGTCTGGTATCTGCAGGGTCGCATTTCATCTCATAAGCCTGATAGATCCCACTATAGATACCTTCTATTGTGTTTTTACAAATCACTATAACCATCTTATACTCCCCTGCGTTCTTGCCTCATTTTCCATATAATTGCCTAATACAGTTTCATGTGTCAAAAGGTATAATTTAATTTTGGGGCGGCAAGCTGCTCAATAATAATCTGTGCAGTGCCGCTGTACGGAAATAAGAAATTCTAAACATTCCTAATCTAAGTTGTGGAAGGCGGACGCAAACGGGGCAATTCGCCATCCATGGCTCAGTTGCCCCTTTTCGGAACATCGTGTTCCAAAATTGCTGAATATCGGAAGGAATGTTAAGAATTTCTAATTTCCTTCCAATGCACATGCACAGACTATTATTTGAGCAGCCTGCCATATAATTTCTTTAAAGACATCTTTCCAGAATCTATCTGCTTCTCCTATACCTGCATGTCAAACAAAGACAACTGCCGCATTGACACTTCGTCCACGGGGCTTTTCTTTTCCGTCAGATTTCTGATCAGATAGTTCTCCTCCAGCCTGACTGGATACATCATCCTGCCATTGCAGGTAATAAAATAGAGCGCGCGTTTTAATACGACACCCAGTCGCTTTAATTCGTCAAATCCTAATGTCCCCAGCCTTCTCGCCTTTACAATACGCTTTGCGCTTTTGACGCCGATCCCCGGAACACGAAGCAGCGACTGGTAATCCGCACGATTGATCTCCACCGGAAAACATTCCAAATGCCTTACCGCCCAATCCGCCTTGGGGTCTAAAAATGCATTAAAATTCGGGTGCCGTTCATCCAACAACTCCTCAGCCCTGTATCCGTAGAAACGTAAAAGAAAATCCGCCTGATACAGCCTGTGTTCCCGAAGTAAAGGCACGCCGCCTGGCAGTACAGGCAGTTCCTTATCCTGATTGACAGCAACAAATGCCGAATAAAATACACGCTTTAAATCAAACTTGCGGTACAAATTCTCCGCAATAGTCATGATCTGATAGTCCGTCTCCTGTGTTGCTCCGATGATCATCTGAGTCGACTGCCCCGCAGGCACAAAAGACGGCGCGCTGCGGTATTGGACGATCTCCGCCTTATTATCCTGAATCCCATTCTGAATCATCCGCATGGGTGCCAGAATATTCTTTCTATGCTTGTTGGGCGCCAGTTTCTTTAATCCCTCCGCCGTGGGAAACTCCAGATTGACACTCATCCTGTCCGCATAAAACCCGACCCGGCGGACCAGCTCCAGAGAAGCTCCGGGAATGGCTTTTACATGAATATAACCGTTAAATCCGTATTTTGTCCTGAGAAGATAGATCGTCTCCCCAATGAGCTCCATGGTATGATCCGGACTGCATAGGATGCCGGAACTCAAAAATAACCCTTCAATATAATTCCTCCGGTAAAACTCCATAGTCAGTCGGCATACTTCCTCCGGAGTAAATGAAGTTCTCTTAATATCATTGGATCGGCGGTTGATACAATATTTACAGTCATAGATGCACTCATTGGTCAGCAGGATCTTAAGCAGGGAAATACATCTGCCGTCTGAAGAAAAGCTGTGGCAGATGCCGCCGGCAACCGTATTCCCCATGGTTTTTCCATTGCCGGAGCGATCCACGCCGCTGCTGGTGCAGGCAACATCATATTTCGCAGCGTCAGACAGGATGGAAAGTTTGTCCATGATATCCATCTTCATGTTCTTTTGAATTTCGGACAGCTCCCCTGCATGGGCAGTTCCTACGCTTTCCACCATGTCAAGGGTTCCCTCAACCGGCAGCCGGCTTCCCGCGTCTTCCTGTAACATATCGATCCCTTTCTTACTCTATAATCTATCCATAATGCCATCATCGAACTTGTGTTCTATTATATCACCAGAACATATGTTTGTAAATGCCTATTTTTGCAGAATTAAAAAAATGGCGGTTACCCCGCCACTTTTCAATCCGTCTTAATAATAATTATCGTTCATTACCGTTTTAATATTCATCGATCCTATTAGGAACAACAAACAACAGGCCGTCTTCTTCATACAATTTATAATCATTTAACAAATCATTCACCAAAACGGCATCATAGGTTTCCCTGCTGCAATAATACCATTTCTCTCCTATAAAAAGCCTGTACACGGTAATGTCCTCCGAAGTATAAGAATCCTGCTGGACCGTCTCCTCTTTGTCGGTACATCTAAGCTCCATACCCCAAAAATAAAATAGGTTTTTTTCCTCCCCATAATACAGACACATCTCGGGATAAGAAAAATATCCGCTATAACAGTGGTCCTTTTCCAGCGGGGCTTCTGCAGAAAAAGTAATTACATTTCCCTCCCTTATGGCAGTATATCTTGTGCCCTCCTTTGCCGTGACAAAAAAGTCCGCTGATAAAAGTCCTAATTCACGGATATTTCCGTCCCCGTCCGTTGCAAAACAGATTTCGATCCCATTGATTGTCCTTCCTGTTTCATTCAGCCATTCAATCAATGCCTTATCTAAAATCTGCACGTTTTCATAAGTATGATATCGATAGTCTATTGTTGCAGTTCCATTTTGGTCACAGTTAATAATCTGTGCGATCATCCCTGTTGCATCCGCAGGCAGGTCAAAAGATGTATTTCCATATGAGGAATATTCATTTATGTTTTTAAAAGCGTCGCTATTGAACACGATCACAGAAAAAATAATCATTGCAACCGCCCAAACAATAGCCAACACAACAATGACAATGCCAATCGTCTTTATGATATACTTAGCTGAACTTTTTCTCTCAATGATAATTGTCTGCGGCTGAAGAGCCTCTCTTTCTACTTTGGAATCACAATATTCACAAAGATTGCTTCCCTCTTTTATCTCTGCGCCGCAATATTTACATTTCATATTCTTTTTCTCTCCCGTCCGATTTATAAATTTTTATACCGTCTGCAACAGCCCCAGAAGCCCCTGGCTGTCATCAATCTCCATCAGCCACACTTCATCGACGATGCCATCACAGTTCAAATCATCAGTATTGTGCTCCGATGTATCCATTAACTACTCCACAAATTGGAATTTAAAAAGCTATTACATACTAACTATTTTTCTAACCGTATTCGCTGTTCTTATCGTTAGCTTTGAGCTAATATTTGCACTTGCTGTTTTAGACCACCAGTTTGTTTTTTGATAGTCTTTCCGGCTAAAAGACCAAAATACAGTTTCTTTGTATTCCTTTATCTTTTCTAATCCCTCTTTAGGCTCTCCGATTTCGCTATATACATCTTTGAATATAGCCGGTGGCATAATAAAGATTAGATTGTCATAAATCTCCTTACTTTCATCTCCCCACCAGTCGGGCGCATGATGTAAAATGTCCTCAAGTTCTTCTTTTAATATGACAAAAACAGGAATATCTAGAGCAAAACTGTTTTTTATCATTATCTCAATCTGCTTTGTAAACTTCTCTATATCATCTTTATCACTCGAAAAAGCCACATTACCGCTGTTCAAATATGTCTTAACCTCTCCAAACTCAAGTTTTTCAAACTCTTTCTTTAATTCTGCCATTGGTACTTTATTTTTACCACTTATATTGATACCACGCAAAAATGCAATATATCTTCTCATATTTGCTAACACCTCCACACAAATTCAGAATTTTTCTTTATTATGTAACTCCTCGATAAATTGGAGGTTATTTTTTTGTATATGTTACGTAAGTATAAGGAATTTCACCTTCGCATTTTTCATTGACTTCTTTCACAAACTGTTCTTTATCAAAAGGCGGAAAGTATGTATCTCCTTCAATATCACAATCTATTTCCGTAATATACATTTTTTCAACTAAAGGTAAGGCTTCTTCATATAACCTTGCTCCACCAGAAATATAAATATCTTTATCTCCAGCAAGCTTAATTGCTTCCATTAAGGATTTTACAGTCACACAATTATTATCATCAAAATTTTTAGTGTTAGATACAACAATAGTCATTCTATTTGGCAATGGTTTCCCTATTTCCTCATAAGAACGTCTCCCCATAACAACGACATTCCCTGTTGTTAATTCTCTAAAACGTTTCTGTTCCCCTTTTATTTTCCAAGGAATACATCCCTTATTACCAATTACACGATTTTTAGCAAAAGCCACAATTAAAGCAATCATGCTTTCCTCCCAACTTCCGATTTTTCCAGTTCTACAAACCGGAATTCTGATAAGACTTAATTTATAACATTTAATAACTGTTATATCTTATCTTCAAAATGTCCAGTGGACATCTGCTCTGTGCCGACCTAAGCGGAGCGTAGACAGAAAAACCTATAATAAATTATAACACAATATAAACAGGGCAGGAAGAACTGATTGAAATGCTTTCACAATATTTTAGTGAAAGGACAAATAAGATGAATGTCATATATGCAGAATACAATACACATCACAGTAGCATAGATATAGCAACTACCGCAGGGTATCTTTTGCGAATTGACTGTTAAGAAGCAGAGAAAGGACTAAAAACTACTGCATGCTCGGAATGTGCATTAAATATCCTAATTTATATATCTACCTCTTTTTAAACAAATTACAAATCCTTTTGTATATCCTTCAATGCTGTCATCAATATATAATCTACCACTATGCTTCGACACAACCAGGCTGGATATGGCAAGTCCTAATCCGGTTCCTTTTCCGTCGGAACGAGCTGAATCTCCTTTTGCAAATGGTTCAAATATTTCGTCAGCTACTTCCTTGCCGATTGCTTCTCCATTGTCTGCAACAATAATCCTTACCATATCACCTTGTGAAGTAACTCTCACCAGAATACTGGCGCCATTACTATTATGNTTGTATGCATTAACTAATAAATTACTGATTGCNCGTTTCATTTCCTTTTCATCTACATTACATTTAACAGCCTCTTCCGGAATATCANTATCCAAGTTCATAGCTCTTGATTCAAACTCATCATAATATAATGCTGCCAGTTCACGCACCAAAGCACACACATCCAAATTCCTAAGAGACAATGTATAATCATCCGCATTCAGCTTTGAAAAAACAAACATNGTATCCAACAATTCATTCATATAGCAGCTCTTGTTGTAGATGATCTCATATACTTCTGCCNGCTCTTCNGGTTTTACTTTACCTTCCTTNAAAGCTGCAGCAAANCCCTGTACTGAAGTCATAGGTGTTTTCAAATCATGAGCAATGCAGGAATAGAGCATATTACGCTCACTGATTTGGCGCAGACTCTCTTTCTGAAATGCTTTACCCGTCAGACGATAAAAGATATAGGCACCACCTACAATAACCGCTAATGACAGCAGCAAAAAACCTTCAAGCACAATCAATGCCATATTATCACTTGGCTCACCCAGTGACATCACCAACGCATTCATGATACTTAAAACGATACCTTCCGCCGCAAAACATCCAAACAGACACAATATAAAATATAAAACTGCTTTCTTTTTTACTTTATTCATGTATCTCCAATCTATACCCTAATCCACGAATGGTTCTAATGGTATCTTTTCCAACCTTATCACGCAGGCGACTAATAATAACGCGGATGGTATTGTCATCCACCACATAATCATCTCCCCATGCATACTCATAAATCTGTTCTTTGGTAAACACCCTTTTAGGATGCTTCATAAAAAGCTCCAGCACCTTATACTCCGCTTTCGTAAGCTCATTAGACACACCATCTCTGATTACCACGCATTCATCACAATCAAGAAGCAAATTTCCCACTTCAATAGTATTTATATCTGCCTGGTGGATGGTCTGTGCTCCTGTTCTGCGAAGATGAGCCCGCACCTTAGCAGCCACCTCTAATGGTTCGAAAGGCTTTGTAATATAATCATCTGCTCCTAAATCGATTCCGAATACCCGATCAGACAATTCAACCTTAGCAGAAATCACAAGTATAGGAATGTATGGTCCTTTTCTAATACCCTTAATGATTTCATAGCCATTTTTCTTAGGCATCATAATGTCCACAATGGCAAGATCAATGTTTTCCCTATCTAAAATCTGCAAAGCTTCCTGTCCGTCATTTGCTTCAAATACAATATTATCATTAGCCTCAATATACATGCGAAGCAATCGCACAATTTCCTTTTCATCATCTGCAATCAATATATTTGCCATTGTTACACCTCTGCTTTCAAAACCTTATACTATGTATTGTAAAACACAGCACTTTTAGTGTCCATCTCTACTTCAATTCTGTTTTCGTGCCGTACATTTTGCTAAGGTGATTCACCTTCAATATCATATTGTCCATAACATTAATTTCCTCTAATCAGATATGTACAAAATCATATAACCGGAACCATACAATCACAGCCACATAGCTAAAACAAATAAGTACCCAAATATATTGCTTAATTCTTTTTCTGCTTCCTATCTCTTTATCCTTCCAAGTATTTTTAAGAATAAGAATTCCATTTATCAGACTTACCAGTGCAAGAATAACCTCCATAATACAAAACAATACTGCAAACTTATATCCAATAGCCCCTATTAAACTAATCAAACACAGCATTACACCGGATATTCCTTGTATCAAGTGCTGCAATGTAATTTGCTTGTCAGCCTTAGACATGTCTTTGTCCTTTTTTCTGATTTTTCTAATTAAGAAAACCAAACCTTTTATCAGTAATATAAGCCAACAGATAATCCCAAATATAACAAAACCAAAATATGCACTAGTACCCAAAATATGCAGGTTGTTCTGTACAATATGCATACTCATCATTGCAAGTTGTCTATTTCCATATGCATCAACGCTTTCATAGACAAAATAATTTNCACCGCTTTCTGATGTCAGAAGCCACATATGGTNACCAATATGAATCATTTGCATTCCACCCATAAAANGCACATCAAAAACATCATAATCATCNGTCTTTGNTAAAAAAAAGCATGCGCTTACATATCGNGCGGCACTCCCATACCCCTTTGNAAAACATCTGGTTGATGCATATGTTCCACTAATGTCATAATGTTCCTGAATNGGATTGTTTTTTACCAGTTCGCTATCTCTTACATCACCAAACAACAAACCCACAAGACCTGTAGAAAACATAGTTTCCCCCGGTTCATTTGTTAATACTAC
>WFLX010382250.1_pt1 | contig 10157 bp, 8 predicted proteins | sample 4967041 | NCBI WGS metagenome assembly WFLX01 (sample SAMN12857096, study PRJNA449069) | gut metagenome | isolation source: stool from male and female vole | host: Microtus ochrogaster | place: USA:Florida | collected 2017
GAGTGGCGTTATTTGCCTGGGCTTGTATATGGCATCGGTGTATTTTGCTGATAGGGCCTGGAAGCAGCTGCTCAAGCAAAGGAAATATAGGATGTTCACTCTCAGGCCGGTAATTTCCACGATCCTTGGTGTGATGTTATGTCTGGTCAGTTTGCTTTCTGCGTATGTTCCTTTCAGGATCATACCTCGCAACTATATGGTCGATTTTGTAAATATGGATCACAGTCATCGGCCGATCGGAATCCCGGCTCCTGTCGCATATTACTTTGTCGAGCAGCAGCGCCGTCAAGACGCGTTACAGCTCGAGGGACTTGTCAATGAAAATGCCCGCGTCAAAGTGACCCCGTGTGCCGACGACTCCCTTAACATAATTTTAGTGATAGGGGAATCTCATAACAAGCACCGCTGTAACCTGTATGGATATCAAAAGACAACGTATCCATACATGAAAGAGCAGGTAGATTCCGGCAGGCTGATTGCCTACAATAACATTATCACATATATGCCTTTTACCAGATATGTGATGCCGTATTTCTTTACACCGTTGCACGTGCTCGGAGGCGAACCGTATGACAGCGCCCCTTTGCTGCCGGCCATAATAAAAAAAGGAGGTTATGAGACCTCTCTTTTCTGTAACCAACAGCTGATAAAGAAATATTTGTTTTTCGATCAGTCATGTTATCTGTTTCTAAACAGTGAAGACGTACGCAATCAGTGTTTCGACAGGATAAATGATGAGATTTTTGAATATGACGGGGATTTTGTTGATGCATATCCAACACCAACTTCATCACCCCGGAGTTTTACCATATATAATCTGATGGGACAGCACGATTACGCTAAAGCAAGATATCCCTCCGGATTTGGATTATTCCGTCCTGAGGATTATTCCCATCTTCAAAAATTCAATGACATACAGTTTGCGGAAATGTCAGAATATGACAATGCCAGCCTATATAATGACTATGTGCTCAACAAGATAATTAGTGGAGTCGCCGATAAGAAAGCAGTGGTAATATATGTGCCTGATCATGGGGAGGAGAGCTTTGATTATCGCGATTTTAAGGTACGTAAGGCATTTGACTACGCTCCAGGCACGGTGAAATGTGAATACGAGGTACCTATGTTTATATGGTGCAGTGACAAATTCATTCAGGGATCACCAGAAAAATTCAGCCAGCTTAAGTCTAATGTTGACAAGCCGCTGTATAATACCGATATTGCTCATACTATCATGGATCTTGCATGTGTGCGTACGTGCCATTATGATCCGTGTCGCTCATTGCTCACTGATTCGCTCATGCGGGGTCACCGATTGATAGGTGTCGGAGGTGATTTTGATTACGACAGCAATAAGGAGACAATCGATGATTTCAAATTAATATATTGAGGTTGTCACACGTGTGAAATCAAAAACAGTAAACACAGCTAAATTAATAAGTTAAAACACTTAATCCATGACGGATATGCAAGAAAATCGCCGAAGTGTAATATTGTGTACATGTCACATGTAAGCGGATAAGTCAGTCGATGCAAATTATAATTTAATCAGTAAACGGAATCATGATATTCAACTCGTTTCAATTTTTATGGTTATTTCCTCTGATATTTCTGACTTATTGGATTGTTGACACGTTACTTTGCAGACGGGATGGAAAAAAAGCAGCTAACTTTACGCTACTTTTGATATCATACGGTATTTACGCACAATGGAGTCTTACCCATACACTTATCCTTTTCGGAATAACGCTTGTAACATATATATTTGCATTATTAATTGAAAACCGTCGCACATCCGGCAATGTATATTTTTTGATATGGACAGGTATTATCCTATGCCTGACTCCTCTTTTAATATATAAATATTACAACTTTATCTTGCATGTCGGAGCTTCCGCACTCGCGTGGATCGGTATAGATACGGGGGCATCGGGATTAAATTGGGTAGTCCCGTTGGGCTTGTCATTCTATACCTTTCAGGCTCTGGGTTATCTTTGGGACGTGTATTATGACAGGATCAGGGCTGAAAGGAATTTTATTGATTATATGCTTTTTGTGGCTTTCTTCCCTCAGATACTGTGCGGACCTATAAGTAAGGCCGCAGACTTACTGCCACAGATTAAAGAACAAAGACGATTCAATTATTCACAGGCTGTCTCCGGCTTGAGGTATTTGTTGTGGGGGATGTTTCTGAAAGTTTGTTTTGCTGATTGGCTGAGTATCTATGTAGATACGATATATTCAGATCCTTTGAATTTCACCGGCACATCCAATCTGATCGCGGCAATTTTTTATTCGCTCCAGATATATGGCGATTTTGCGGGATATTCGTTTATGGCTTTGGGTGTGGCGAGGCTACTGGGCTATGAGTTGATAAATAATTTCAACCGTCCATATCTCGCTACATCTGTAAGTGCGTTCTGGAAGCGGTGGAACATCTCATTGACACGATGGCTCACCTCATATATCTATATACCTTTGGGGGGGAGCAGGAGAGGTAAGCTCCGCACGTATATTAATATTTTGATTACATTCCTCGTAAGCGGAATATGGCATGGTGCTAATTTTACCTTTATATTGTGGGGACTGACTCATGGTGTGGCACAATGTGTGGAGAAGTTCCTGGGAATTAACCGACCGGAAAAGAACAGGTGGCTTGTGTTGCCAAGAATTATTTTGACTTTCCTTATAGTGACATTTGCATGGATTTTTTTCAGACTTCCTACTATATCCGATGCCTGGACTGTGATTAAGCATATATTCAGTTTCGGTTTGCCTTTTATAGATGTTATTTCATTCATCAATATTTTCTACGCATTAATGTTTGTTGTCACTTTCGAGGTGATCATGGAATTCAGAGCCCGGAAATTCAAGGAGGTGATGTCTGAATGTGCGATTGTCCGTTGGGGGGGATATATGATTATTTTGTTCAGCATCCTGTTGTTTGGAATTCTTAATTCCGGCCAGTTTATTTATGTCAATTTCTAATGTGTCATGAGAAAGTTTCTAATAAAGCTATTCTTATTCTTTGCAGTCGTTTTCATATGCGATAGGTTGATATCTATGGGAGCTGGCCGAATAATGAATTATGCTGAATCCGGTGAGATTCATAAGGTACATTCGATAATAAAGGAGAAGAGCCCTGACCTGCTGATACTCGGTTCGTCGCGTGCTGAATATCATTATTCGTCGCTGCTGATTCAGGATTCTCTTGATCTTTCTACATATAATGCGGGGCTCACAGGTCGTGGCCTGGTTTTCGGATATGGTCTGCTTAAAGGGATGGAGGCAAGATCATACTATCCGAAATATATTGTGTGTGAGATAACTCCGATGNTTGATCTCATGGACAGTGTGTTTGACTTGAGGTTAAATGCATTGTTTCNATATAGCGATATTGAGGGGATAAGGGAGCTGATCGTAAGCAATGACAATCATGAGAAGTATAAATTATGGTCACACACTTACAGGTTCAATTCAGTTCTGCCCAGAATATTAATGTCAAGGATCTTCAACTATGGCAATTCTTTAGAAGGATTCTCTCCATTGTCAGGACAGCTGAGACAGGATAGAATCGTCAATNCGGCAGACAGTACTGTTTCTCATGAATTCCATGTGAGTCAGATGAGAAAGAAATATCTGGAAAAGCTGATTAATGAAGTGCAGGAAAGAGGGGTGCAACCAATATTCATAGTCTCACCTGTATATGATTATGACAAGTATCTATTGGATGAGTATGTAGATTGTGAGATATCGCTACTAAAGGAATATGATCTGCCGGTGCTGAATCATCTGCATGATCCGCGATTTGTGAATCATGCAGAGTATTTTGCTAATCACGCACATCTTAACGCCAAAGGGGCCGAATATTTTTCTCAAATCATTGCCCCTGAGCTGGATTCGATTTTCGCGATAAGAAATGACCATGTCAAATAAAAGAAAAATGAAAAGAAATGTCATAAGCAGGATGTTGAATGCTTTGGTGTCAGAGCTACCACTGTCACTGGCACTTTACATATTGTTCCTTATTCCTTCCTTCCTCCCGCCTAAAGTGCTTTATAACGAACTGCGCTATCAACATTCACTTGCCTTAGTGATATTGGCTCAGCCTCTGTTCTATGTTGTCGTACTCTCTCTTCTCTCACACCGCTACAAATGGGTATGGTGGTGCTCCTTGGCAGTCGTTGGCATGCTCACTATGGTAGATATAGGTTGTTACATAAGCCAAGGCATCAACCTCACGAGCGTGTTGTTGGCGTTGATATTGCAGACCAACTTTCGTGAGGCTTGCGAGTTCCTGTCAAATCCGGTCATGATGACAGGATTGCTTTCCGGCTTTTTGGGACTTGGTATTTTTGTTGCGGCCGTGCATATGGCAGACCGGATGTGGAAGCGTCGTCTCACACGCATAAAACATCGTGCCACCAACGTTAGCCCGGTCGTAATGAATGTCATAGGTGTGACGATCTGTCTGGTAAGTCTCCTGTCCGCCTACATGCCATACAGGATCATGTTACGTAATAATATGGGTGATTTTGTAAAAGCAGATCACTGCGTACGCCCGATTGCGATCACTTCGCCATTTGCATATTATTTTATCGAACTCCAGCGACGGAGAGACGCCCTGCAGGTCGAAGGTATCGCCAGCGCAAATTCCGGTATCGATCTGGTTACATGCGATGTTGACTCACTCAATATAATATTGGTGATAGGTGAGTCGCACAATAAGCACAGATGTAACCTTTACGGATATCAAAAGCAGACATATCCACTGATGACAAAATTGGCTGAATCAGGCAATCTGACGGTATTTAATGACATAATCACATATATGGCCACTACCAAGTCGGTGATTCCCCGTTTTTTTACTCCGTTACGGGTGCATGACTCCAAACCATACGACAGTGCACCGTTGTTGCCGGCCATATTGAAAAAAGGAGGATATGAGACTGCAATTTTCTGCAATCAGCAGTTGATAAAGACATTTTTACTCTCTAACCAGTCATGCTACCTGTTTCTTAACAGTGAAGAGGTGCGCGACCAGTGTTTTGACAAAATCAACGAGACGATTTGTAAATATGATGCTGATTTTGTGGCGGCGTATCCTCCACCGGTATCATCGCCGAGAAACTTCACCATATATAATCTGATGGGTCAGCACTATGTGGCAAGTGAGAGATACCCGGCTGAATTTGCCATTTTCAAGCCCGACGAGTATACTCAGCTACATAAGTTTAACGATACGCAGTATAGGGAGATGTCGGAATATGACAATGCGTGTCTATACAATGATCATGTGCTCAACGAGATAATCAAGGGAGTGGCCGATGAGAAAGCCGTGGTGATATATGTCCCTGACCATGCTGAGGAAAGTTACGATTACCGGACTCTGCAGGGAAGAAGGTTGTTTGAATACACTCCGGCTACAATCAAGTGCGAATATGAGGTGCCAATGTTTATATGGTGCAGCGACAAATTCATCCAGGAGTCACCCGATGCTTTCCGTCAGCTGAAAGCCAATGTTGACAAGGCATTATATAATACCGATATAGCTCATACAATAATGGATCTGTCAGGGGTGCGTACCTCTCATTATGATCCACGTCTGTCTTTGCTCACTGACTCAGTGCTGCCTGGTCACCGCTATGTAGGCATATATTCAGATTATGACTACGATGCTAACCGCGACATAATAAAAAATGCCAAGCTTATCTACGAATAAAAATCAGACGCATGAAAAAAAATAGGTAATTTGCCGAAAAGTTTGTAACTTCGCAATCAGAAATGATTACACTGCGCGACATACATAAAAGCTACGGTAGCCTTGAGGTGCTGCGAGGTATATCTCTCGAGATACCGCGCCGGCAGGTGGTATCGATCGTAGGGCCCTCCGGAGCCGGCAAGACCACTCTGCTGCAGATAATGGGCACTCTCGACAAGCCGGACTCGGGATCTGTGCTCTACGATGACACTGATGTGCTGGCCATGCGCGATGCGGCCCTCTCCTCATTCCGTAACGCCCACATAGGATTTGTATTTCAGTTTCACAGACTGTTGCCTGAATTCTCATTGCTCGAAAACGTGGCGTTGCCGGCCCTCATAGCCGGAGTGTCGCATAAGGAGGCCAACGCCAGGGCAATGCGGCTGATTGAATATATGGGGCTACGCTCGCGCGCAACGCATCGTCCCGGCGAACTGTCGGGCGGTGAGTGTCAGCGTACAGCGGTGGCGCGTGCTCTGATCAACAATCCCGAGGTAGTGCTCGCCGACGAGCCGTCGGGCAGTCTCGACAGCCATAACCGTCATGAGCTGCACCAGCTCTTCTTTGATCTCAGGCGCGATACGGGTGTGACATTCGTCATCGTCACCCATGACGAAAGCCTGGCCGCAGACTGTGACAGAGTGATACACATGCGTGACGGACAAATAGAAAAAGTGACCACCCAGCAGCCGTCTGACCTTTTCGGTCCGTCGGTCGTGGTGCCTGACGGTGACCCCGGTTTTGAGGCTCCGGTGCTCGATTTTAATCCATAGGAGGAATCTGACATGTATAGACATTACAAAGGATATATCACAAAAATACTGTCAGCGACTCTCCTGACACTCTTGGTATCTTGTGGCGATGACAGCGAGGTATCACGTATACCTCCCACTGCGGTGTATGATATAGTTACGCTCGAAAGCACAGGTGGCAAGGGCACCACCTTCAGTATGCAGCTCAGCGGAGATTCACCCGTAATCAAATATCTTGCTCCATATGATTTCTCCAGCAGCACCCAGCTCAAGGAGGGGATACGTATGACCATCTGCTATACCCGCGGTGATGCCCCGGTGTATACATCGGGCAACATCTCTCTCTATGGCTACTCGCTGATGAGCAATACAGAGCAGAATGNCCTTACGGGCACATCAGANNCCTATCAGGGCTGGAAATCANAGCCTCTCAAGATAAGGGCTATGTGGCGCACCGGCATGTATATCAATATGCAGGCCGAGCTATATACCCACCGGGCCGACAAGCCCAAACGGTTCGTGATGGTGGCTGACGAATCTACGCTCTCATCTCCGTATCCCGAGCTGCATCTGATCTNCGATACTGCCGACGGTAATGATGGGAAGAATCTACAGCCTGTCACCGCCTCGTTTGACATATCGGCCGTATGGTCAGTTCAGACCGCCAAAGGTGTCGTCGTATATTATCCGACACCTGCCGGTGAGTCGTCACAGGTGTTTGAAAAGACAATCGATCCGGATATTCCGCCGGCCGATGTAATATGAAAGAATCCGAATTGCTTCAAAAACATGAAAATCCGGAGCTCTCTCCGGTAGGATTAAATAACAAATATCATAAACAATAAAACTTAATTAACCATGGCAGAACAACCCAAACAGAACGAGATAAAGATCGAGCTTACCCCTGAGGTGGCACGTGGCTACTACGCTAATCTGGCAATGATCCTCCATTCGCCCAGCGAATTCATCTTCGACTTCATCAACGTCACTCCCGGTATGCCCAAAGCCAATGTGCAGACCCGTGTGATCATGGCTCCCGAGCACGCCAAGAACCTGCTCTTCGCCCTGCGCGACGCTCTCACAAAGTACGAGACTACCTTCGGCGAAATCGAGCGTAAGACTCCGATCAACAACGGACAGAACAACAGCAACTTCCAGGCATGATAAAAGACAACGCACTCACCATATACAACAGCATGTCGCGCACAAAGGAGACCTTTGTGCCGATCCACCCGGGTATGGTGGGCATGTATGTCTGCGGTCCTACAGTGTATGGCGACGGGCATCTCGGTCATGCCCGTCCGGCCATCACTTTTGATGTCGTATACCGATATCTGCAACATCTTGGCTATAAGGTGAGATATGTGCGCAACATCACTGATGTCGGTCATCTTGAGCATGATGCCGATGACGGCGAGGACAAGATCGCTAAGAAAGCGCGTCTTGAGAGCCTTGAGCCGATGGAGGTGGTGCAATATTATCTCAACCGCTATCATAAGGCCATGGAGAGGCTCAACGTGCTGCCTCCATCCATCGAGCCTCATGCTTCCGGTCATATCATCGAGCAGATCGAATATATCAAGAGTATACTCGATGCCGGATACGCCTACGAAAGCGAGGGCTCGGTATATTTCGATGTGCCNAAATNCAACNNNGACNNTCGNCTACGGCAANCTCTCGGGCCGCAACNTNGANGANNTNNTGNCCANNACCCGNGANCTCGACGGACAGCAGGAGAAACGCAATCCGGCTGACTTCGCTCTGTGGAAGAAAGCGGCCCCCGAGCATATCATGCACTGGCCGTCGCCCTGGAGCGAGGGATTTCCCGGCTGGCATCTCGAATGCTCGACGATGGGCGAGAAATACCTTGGCGAGACCTTCGATATCCACGGAGGAGGTATGGATCTCAAATTTCCTCATCACGACTGTGAGATAGCACAGAGTGTGGCTCACCAGGGGCATCCTGCCGTGAAATATTGGATGCACAATAATATGATCACCATCAACGGCACGAAGATGGGCAAGAGTCTTGGTAATTTCATCACTCTCGATGAATTCTTTACCGGTAGCCATCCGTTGCTCACCCAGCCGTATTCNCCGATGACGATCAGATTNTTCATANTCCAGGCCCACTACCNCGGCNCTGTTGATTTCTCAAACGAGGCTTTGCAGGCANCTGAAAAGNCATNGCAGAGGATGCTCGAAGGGTATCGCCGTCTGCAGTCACTCAAGGCTTCGCCGGAATCAACTATTGATGTTTCGACACTTGAAGCCGATTGCTATGCGGCTATGGATGATGACTTCAACACTCCTGTGGTTATCGCCCATCTTTTTGACGTGTGCCGTCTCATCAATTCTGTCAATGATGGCAAAGCTACCGCGACACAGGAGGATATCGACACCCTCAAGCGTGTCATGAATACATTCCTGACAGGGATACTCGGCATCACTGTAGATACCGCTGCCGAAGGCGGCGCGTCGGCTATTCGTCCGTTTGAAGAAGCTGTGGATCTGTTGCTCGAACTCCGTGCACAGGCCAAGGCTGCAAAAGACTGGGCTACCAGCGACCGGATCCGTAACCGGATGGCAGAGATCGGCTTTGACGTGAAGGACACGAAAGATGGAGTGGAATGGTCGTTGAAATAAAAGCAGTTCAATGACAGCCGAAGAATTCGTATCACTGTTCATCAACAACCTGACATACACCCCCAACGATCAGCAATTGCAGGTCGCGGGGGTGCTGTCGAGGTTTTGTTCGCCATCGGCACCCGAGGACTCCGTTCTGCTTTTCAACGGCTATGCAGGTACAGGCAAGACATCGATGTGTGCCGCACTGGTGGCCACACTCCGCTCAGTAGGATATGAATCCGTGCTGCTTGCCCCTACCGGCAGGGCTGCCAAGGTATTTTCTTCATTTGCCCGTCATCCGGCATATACCATCCACAGGAAGATATATCGCCACACACCACCCACTGCAGCCGGTCCGCGTCAGCGCACCACAGCTGAGAATCGTCACCGTCACGCCTTTTTCATTGTCGATGAGGCATCGATGATATCCGGGGCAGATGAGGGGGGATTCAACCTGCTTGAAGATCTGATACACTATGTCTACACAGGCGAAGATTGTCGCCTGATCCTGCTCGGCGATCCGGCCCAGCTTCCTCCGGTGGGTTGCATCGAGTCTCCGGCCATGTCGGCTGAGGTGCTCCGTGGTTACGGCCTGCGTGTCAGCCGCGTCACTCTCACCAAGATCGCCCGTCAGGGTGCGCATTCGGGTATTCTTTACAATGCCACGTGGCTCCGCAGGGCCATGCTTCAGAATCCCCTGCCTGGGCCAAGGGTATTCGACGACTTTGCAGATGTGCGTCTTGTAGACCCGACTGACATGCCCGAATACCTTTATTCCGCATATAATCAAGACGGAATCGCTGATACTATAGTAATCACACGCTCCAACAGCCGGGCATTGGGTTTCAACCGTGAGATCCGCGCGTCAGTGCTATATCTCGAAGAAACAATATCAAAGGGTGAATTACTCATAATCTCTAAAAACAATTACTTCTGGACAGCGAAAACTAAGGAGGTGGGCTTCCTTCCAAACGGAGACACCGTAGAGGTGACTGAGGTAAACTGTACACAGACAA
>WFLX010197130.1_pt1 | contig 10156 bp, 6 predicted proteins | sample 4967041 | NCBI WGS metagenome assembly WFLX01 (sample SAMN12857096, study PRJNA449069) | gut metagenome | isolation source: stool from male and female vole | host: Microtus ochrogaster | place: USA:Florida | collected 2017
ATGCCAAAGGTACGGTCTATGCCGGCGACCCTATGAGTATTGATGATTCCTCTTTAGTAAGCTTCAACCGTAAGGCGGTATCCATCTCTGTCCAAAAGACTAAGACCAGCAAGACAGATGAAATACTTATTGAAGAAGATGAAGTGCCTCTCGTAATCTTCACGGGATGGCTCGAGGATATTCTCAAACCAAACTTCATGGGTGTCGATTACCGTAGCAAGGATATAAAGAAACGTTTTGCTCCGCAGCGTGTAAGCCATGTCTTTCCAATCGATATTCCAGTGGAGGCTCTTAAGGAAAGCGGTTGGGGTATTCCTGAGAAACTCTCGCTTCATACCACTGCCGAACTCTCTTGCGAGGTATATCCTCTTCATTCTTTTGCCGACAATGCTTCTTTCACCGGCGACCTATATGCAGTGGAAGCTGTGCTGACTATCCACAACGGCAACCTCTACAATGGCCGCTGGCAATATTCACAGGGTGGCAAACAATATGAGTCTACCGGTTTCTCCCTCTCAGAATGCGGTCTTGGCGTAAGTCTCTATGAGAAAATCGCTGCCGGCTTGCAACACTCCGACACTCATACTCTGGCTGGTGGTCCCGCTCCTCTCTCTACCGAATCTTCTTCTGCACTGCAGACTGGTTTCGAATGGAGTTTCGACGGTTGGCTGACCGGTGGAAACGGTCTTGAGTCCGCAACTCCGACTCCTATCCAGGAAGGTGGATGGACCTGGAACAATCTTTCCGACGGCGATAAGGGTATCAGCGTAGAGACCATGACAGATGGAGGCGATATATTGTGGATCCTTACGGAAGGGGAGAATGCTGCCTCCACGACAGAATCCGGCGACTTGGTATTCCGTTGCTCATGGATATGGGGCGTGCCTCAGGCTACCGATGACTCCACAGGCCGCTACTATATGAATGTCAATCTTAATCCGGTCTATACCTGGACCCGCACCAACGGAAGCCGCATCGACACCAAGCAAATCACCCTCTCAATACCTTCGGGGCGCTTCATGCTGATTCCCCCATCACGAAAAGAAGGACAACGAATATAATTATAAACCTCAACTTTCGTAAGCGAAAGTTGAGGTTTATAGGTTTATAGGTTTATAGGTTTATAGGTTTATAGGTTTATAGGTTTATAGGTTTATAGGTTTATAGGTTTATAGGTTTATAGGTTTATAGGTTTATAGGTTTATGAGGGCTTCTACGTCGGCTATGGTGCCGCAGAAGGGGCCTTTTGAGCCGAGCTTGATGCTGCACATGGCGGCTGCGAATGCTCCGGCCTCCTCGTAAGATGCTCCACGGCTTCTCTTGTAGAGATAGCCGGCCATATATGTGTCGCCACACCCGGTGGCGTCCACAAGATCTTTAGCCGGATATGCCGGAATCTTATGAAATTCACCATCAGCATATATTAGCGAACCCTTGTCGCCGAGTGTCAGGACCACTTCCTTCACTCCCCAGTCTGCAAGCATCTTAGCTGCCTCATATGGGTCGGTGGTCCCGGTCAACGTCTCCATTTCCATCTCATTGGCCTTCAGTATGCCGATGTAGGGGAGGGCTTCCAACTTATCGTCGTAGTCAACTGCCACTACATGCTCCCCTTCTACCTTGCGCAGATAACCCTGCACATCGACCGATACCGTCCCCTTGGTACTCAAATACTTGATGGTCTCCTTNTCGAAATCGTCGGCAAGCAGAGTGCCAAGGTGNATGATATTCGCCTCNACNTCATGTAGGTTTTCCTTTGTGAAAGGATCNGCNTTGGCAAGCACNCGCTGNGTACGCTCATTCATATCNTCCCCATATTTATTNTCGAAATATACGGAGTTNTTNGATACTATNGCCTCNACNTCGATGCCGTCCTCTCGAAGTTTGTCTACCTCATGCATCTCGCTCTCGGCGAGCGATGTCACGAGACGGAAATCCTCAAGGTCGATGTTCTTGAGAGCTTTGGCGAAATAATATGCTGTACCCCCAGGCATGTATGCCGTGAAGCGAGGGGTTATGACTTTGTCAAGGGTGATATGTCCGATGCAGGTAAGTTTCATCAGTTGGTTTGTAGGTTTATGGGTTTATATGTTTANGGGGGTTAAGGGGNCTGTCTTTTCTTAAGTACGCTGAGGGCGTAGATGAGTACGANGGCATANGCTATCGCCGGGATGATAAAGGCGGTCGACATCGTGGTGATGNCGGCTATCTGACCCATGATAAGNGTGCCGACNGCTCCNCCNATNGGNGTCATCATNANNAAGGAGGAGGCNATCTTGACNTTGTGGCCCTNNGCTCCAACTATNGTGATNGCAAAAATTGTCGGGAACATGATGGCTTCGAATGCGTAGCACATGAAGACTCCGGCACGCGATATCCANCCGCAGTNGAGCACNACAAGGAGAGCTCCAATCACTGTCAGCAATCCNCATNCNACAAGCACCTTCTCCGANGCCACCTTGCTCATCACCCAACTGCCGACAATACGCGCAAGCATGAAGAGTCCGAGAGCACCGAAAGAGAGCACTATAGATGCAGTGGTCTTGTCCATCCAACCGTCGGCTGTAGCATAATTGATGAAGAGACTGTTGATGGATATCTCTGCTATCTCGTAGAAGAAGAGCGCTATGACTCCGAAGCGGAATGTGGAGTTGCTCCAAAGTCCCTTGATTGTGGCTCCGAGGCTCTCCTTTGCTGCCGGTGTGGTCTGCTCATCATTATTCGTTATCTCCGGAAGTTTTACGCGCGAGAAGATAAGCGCGGCAATAAGCACCGCTACTCCCATTATGCCGTAGGGGACAGACACACTGCTTTCAGGAGTGGAGAAGAGGAAACCACCGACGATTACGGGAGCGAGGATGCAACCAAGTCCATTGAACGATTGAGCTAAGTTAAGTCGGCTGGCTGCGGTCTCCTTCTCGCCAAGTTCCGTGGCATAGGGATTGGCCGCCGTCTCAAGAATCACAAGGCCGCATCCGATGATGAAGAGAGCAAGCAAAAACATTCCGAACGACATAATCGATTCGCCCGGGATGAAGAGGAGCGCTCCAAGAGCGAAGAGAAGAAGACCCGTTACAACTCCTTTTCTATAGCCGACACGCGTGATAAGGATACCGGCTGGGAGAGCCATAAGGAAATATCCAAGGTAGGTAGTGGCCTGGATGAGGGCTGACTGACCGATGGATATGTGGAGCATTTCCTGGAAATGCTTGTTGAGCACGTCGAGGATGGCGCGCGCAAAACCCCACATGAAGAAAAGGCTCGTGATAAGCACGAACGGGACAAGGTATTTCTTGGAGACTAATTTGCTCATCTCTTTCTAATGATAAATTATAAATGATTAATGATAAATTATAATCAAATGCAAATTTACAAAAAAAATCCCTAAGTTTTACATTAAATTATAAATTATGAATGATTAATTATAAATTAAAGAGGTGGCCATCCTTCTGGATGCCCACCTCCTATCTGATCGATCTATCTGGTCTAAACCATTTAAACCATCTAAACCGCTTAAACTATTTAAACCATCTAAACCATTTAAACTAATTAACGGATAACCTTCTTGGATACCTTGTTGCCCTCACGAACGATATAGATACCGTTTTCGGGGTTAGCAACGCGAACACCCTGGAGGTTGTAGTATTCAACTACGCCGTTAGCAGCATTGATAGCCTCAACAGCATTGTAGTTTTCGTCAAACTTCTCAAGCTTGAAGTCAGCAAACGGATTCCAGAACTGAGGAGGATAATTAGCATCTTTGCCAAGTCCTACCCAAACCTTTGCAGGTTCAGTCACTGTGAATTCTACATACTGGCGATAAAGCTCTGGATTAGCTACGAATGCAGCTGCTGATTCGCGCTCCATACCGGAGTCACACCAGTTCGTGCAGACATTTTTAGTCTCATATGCAGGAACAATCTCAGTGCCTTCAGCTGTGCCACGAGTTTCGTTTTCAGGCATTGCAGCGTAGTCGCCGTTGTTGAGTTCCCATGTGCCTTTTATTCTTGTGATGACCATGTTTTCCTCAAGAGTCTCAACATAAAACTCAAGGTTAGCAGGCTTGTCTTCGCCAAAGGATGCAAANAGATAAGCGTTNGCGNGGNAANCATTTTNTGTATAANCTTTTTNTTCCCACCACTGCTTAGGAGATTTTTCCACATCAGTAAGACCCCACTGGCCTTTGCAAGTGATAATCTTGCCGTCATAGTCGCCGGCACCGCCATAGCGGAGGAATGTGAGGGCACTAAAGCGATAAGTACCAGCGGGGAGGNCAACTNGCTGACCNAAGTTGTATTGNGATGCATNGGTCTTACGGTATACACCNNCACCTTTGNTTGCATCAGGTACTTTTACTTTTCCTTCGCTATTGGTCATATCCCAATACTGTGCTCCTAAGCCAGTATATTTTTCAGCATTGCCTGCCTCAAATGCATCTTCAGGCATTTCTGAGAAGTCTGCATTTTTGATACGGTTGGTGTAATCAGTATCGCCACTCTTAAGAGTGAAGTTGTCGAAAGCTGACCATTCGTCGCCATAGCAACCTGTGTTGGAAATACCAATTGTAAGGTCTCCTCCTTCGTGTGTGAAAGTAAGAGTATTCAGATACTCTCCAGCAGCAAAAGCCTCATTTGCTTCTGCTCTGCTGTTTGGTGCTACTGCGCGCCCTTCGAAGAGGCCCTTGACTACCTTCTTATTGCCATTAGCATAGATAAAGGTGGTGTTGAGATCTGCATTGCCTTCCTGATTTGCTGCAGCGAACTCATTGTTGCCGCAACGATAGAAAGCGTTGGCTGTGAGTACATAATCTCCAGCGGGCATGTCGGGAAGCACCTGATAAAGGTTGAATGCACCGTTATAGACTTCACCTACTCCATCACCAATGAAAGTGAGGGCACCCTGCCATCCAGGGAAGAATGCGGGATTCTGCATATACTGGCCAGTCACGTCACGATAACCGGCTGCGCCTGCTGACAACATCACTGCAGCTGCGCCGAGCAGCATTGCGCTGCGTTTNAGGTTGAAATTTGCCATAAATGAATTTAAGGTTAATGTAAAATGTTNTATTTGGGTTTTATNTTNGAGAATCAGGAATCGGCCCTAACGCCGATTCCCAATCCCGTAATACTTAATTATACTTGGTTCCTGACCCTTGACCCTTGACTCTTGACTCTTGGTTCTTGACCCTTAATCACAGTCCCTGATAGCCGGGGTTCTGACTCCAGTTGAGGTTGGTCTCAAGGATGCCGCGGTGGATAGGCATGAGGCGACGGTAGGTGTCTTTCACTCCACGGTCTACCCAATGGAATTCGGTATGCTCCTCATTGTCCCATACTTTGTATTGGTTCTTCTGGCCCCAGTCATTCTCAAACATTCCGCAACGGATAAGGTCGTTGCGACGCCACGGCTCAAGAATGAACTCACGTGAGCGCTCGTCCATAAGATCCTGGATAGTGAAGTTTCCGGTCACTTCAGGTGCGCTCGAGCAGCGGCGAACCTCATTGACGAGGTCATTGACAGTTGCGCCCAAGGTAGGAGTCGCTCCACGCATGATGCACTCAGCCTTAGTCAGAAGGATGTCGGCATAACGGAAGATAGGGGAGTCATTGGCCTGCTGACGATTCCAGAGTGTATAGTCTTCCTCGCGTGGAGGATACTTGAAGAGACGCGCACCCTTCTGGATGTTGAGAAGGGCAGTTCCATTCTCGATGTTTGTCTTGTTGGCTTTCGGAAGAGCCTCGTCGCCGAGGGAGTAGATAGAGGCATCGTCAAACTCAAAGTCCTCATGATAAGTGAGCTGGCCTACGAGAGATTTTTCATTACCTGGCACAGAATAAATATATACTGGAGTAGTGGTCTGCTCGTAGTCAGCACCAATCGTGCACTGAGGACCTTTCAGCACCATCTTGTTGCGCTCGTCGCCCGGAAGGCAGAAACGATCAACAGCCTCTTTGGTCAGCACTGTCTGGCCGGCTATTGACAGAGGATTTTTCCATCCGAGAGTATAGGGACTGCATAGACCATCTTTCTTGAAGCCAAACCANCGATACCATGTAGTGGTGCCNTCGCCNTGAGTCTGNGGGTCNACATTGAGNGCNTAGATGAAGTCNTTGATATGGACNCCATTGTCNGGATAGAATTTCTTGCGATAACCCTTGCCAACNTCAAAGAGACCNGAGTTGATGATTTCGTCGCAGATGCGTACGCAGTCGTTGAGCTTCGGATTGGGAGTGTCATTGGTGACAGTGTTGATGTCGTTGGTGTAGACGCCCCAGTTGAGGTAGATCTTTGCGAGGAGGGCAGCTGCCATCCAGTAGTTGGGCTTGCCATAGGTGGAGAGGTCGTTGGCCTTGCTGAGGCCATCTTCTTGACCGAGAATCTCAAGGAGTTCGCTTTCGAGCCATTCTGCCACTTCCTTGCGCGGAGAGCGGTCGATGGGTTCACCCTCAGCCAACGGACGCTTCATGATAGGGGCGTCGCCATAGAGCTCCATCATCCAGAAAGTGTAGTAGGCGCGGATAGCACGCAGTGGAGCCACAACGGGGTCGTTCATATCTGGACCACCGTAAGCCAAAATCTTGGTGTTGGTGTAGCTGACGCCCGACATGCATCCCTCGATGATACGTGTGCGCCAGTTGTCAAGGTTGAGATTGTGGACGGAAGCATCGAGGTAGCGGCCATCATCGAAATAGTTGCCGACACCAAAGCAACAGCCCATAACCTCGTCTCCCTGTGCCACTACTCCCTCGTTGAAGTCTCGGCCAAACCAGCCGTGCAGGTATAGATAGCATGCATTGAACTCACCTTCCACGGCGATGGGATTGTCCGGAAGGGTCTCATATCTCGTGTTCAGATCGGTGTTGAGGTCGGTGCAGGAAGCCATTCCTGCAAGGACCGCACCGAGTGTGAGAAATTTCTTATATGATTTCATTTTCAATATATTTAAGTTTCGCAAGCTCCACTTAAGGTTTATAGGTTTATGGGGTTATAGGTTTATTTGTAATTGGTAATCAGCTTTTGTTGTTATGAATTTTAAACTCATAAACTTATAAACCCATAAACCTCAACTTTAGCTTGCTAAAGTTGAATTAGAAGTTGATTGTAGCGCCTATGAGAATCTGGCGTGTGCGCGGATAGTGGTCGGAACGTGTGTCATGGCCCGGTTCAAGCCCGCCAAGGTTGATTTCCGGGTCGCGGCCGCTATACTTGGTGATAGTGAAAATGTTGTTGGCCGATACGTAGAGACGGATGTCATTGAGCCAGCCATTGAAGCAGTTTCTGAAGGTGTATCCAAGTGTCACGCTTGCGAGCTTGAAGTAGCTGCCGTTTTCAAGATAGCGCTGTGATGGGTAGTGGGCGAGACCGTCGGTAGGAAGCTGATCGTCCCAAACAGACGACATCACGTTCTTACCCTGGGAGATAGAACCGACATAAGAGAAATATGCGTGAGGCTCGTTGAAAATCTTCTGGCCGAACACTCCGGTGAAGAAGATGTTGAGGTCCCAGTTCTTGTAGTTGAAGCGGTTGTCCCAGCCCATTGTCAGCTTAGGCTGTGCGTTGCCCATATAGATGCGGTCGTCTTCGCCCGGCTCGATAGTAGTCTCAGGATTGCCGTTCTCGTCAAGGATATGGTTTCCATCAGAGTCATAGCGATAAAAGGTGGAGAGACCTGCCTCGTTATACCCAGCCCAGTCCCAGAGGTAGAAGGAACCGATAGGCTTGCCCTCTACGATACGCTGGGTGTTGCATCCCTGTGAGAGGCCCGGGAGATGCGGGTCATAACGGTTGAGGACACCGGCGTTGAATTCACTGTTGTGTACGCTTACCACCTTGTTGTCGTTGTGAGAGAAGTTGAGCGAGGTGTTCCAAGTGAACTCCTTTGTCTGGATAGGATAAGCCTGAATCATAAGCTCGACGCCACGGTTGCGCATCTTACCTACGTTGGCAGTCATTTTGTTGACAGGATATTGAGCCACTGATACGGGGTATTCCCAGATCATATCTTTGGTATCCTTGTTGTAGTATTCGATCGTACCGCCGATGCGTCCGTTGAGGAAGGAGAAGTCAATACCAAGGTTGAGCATGGTAGTGGTCTCCCACTTAAGATTTTCGTTGACGTTGCGCGCTGCAGTAAGACCCTTGTAGGAAGTGACAGCACCGGTCACTGGATCAACGTAGTCGAAACGTTTTGCAGCTTCGTAGTAGAAGCGAGAGGTATAGATATCAAAACCCTTGGCATTACCGCTCTGTCCCCAACCTGCACGGATCTTGAGGTCGGTGAGCCAGCTGTTATCGCGGAGGAAGCTTTCCTGAGAAATGCGCCATGCTACAGATGCGGAGGGGAATGTAGCCCAACGATTGTTGGAACCGAAGGTGGATGCACCGTCTCGACGGATGGCTGCCTGGAAAAGATATCTCGACATCAGAGAGTAGTTGACACGTCCATAGAAAGAAATCATCTTGGTGTGGCTCTCAAGTTCACCCCATACAGGGTCAGTGTCCCAGCTGTTGGCCATGCCTATGTCATTCCAGCCAAGGCTGTCGTCATAGAAGTTGTAACCCTTTGCACCGAAGCCGTCGCCATTCTTGTGTTGTTCCCAAGAATAACCAGCCATAAGGGCGAGCTTATGGTTTTCGCCAAATTCCTTGTCGTAGTTGCCATAGATTTCCATCAGTTTGGACCAATTGTCTTTAACTTTGCGTTCGGCTTCGCCATGACGTGTATTGTTCTGCGACTCAGTGGAAGTATAAGCCTTGTAGTGATAGTTTTCAGTCTCGTAAGAGAAGTTGGCGTTGAGGAAGAGACCTTCGATGATCTTCAAAGAAGCCTTGCCAGTGAATTGGAGACGCTTCATAGTAGCCATCGAGCGGTTTTCATATATAAGTGAGAGGGGGTTGTAGTTCTGAGAGATGGTCTTATCAGCATACCAGCTGCCATCTTCGTTTGTAGCGGGAACGAGAGGGGAGTAGTAGTACATACCCTCGTAAACAGAGCTACCTTGAATATCACGAGGAACGCCCCATTCCTTGCGGATATTGCCGTTGATGCCGATGCCGAGTGTCAGACGCTCCTTGAGAGTCTTGGTCTCGATATATGAGCGGCCTGTAAAGAGGTTGTTGCCAACACCCTTGATGACACCGTCGCGCTTGATGTAGTTGATAGACACATTGTAGGTGGTAGTCTTGTTGCCGCCTGAGATAGATACGTCATGGTTGGTAGCAAAACCAGTGCGCTGCACTTCGTCAGCCCAGTTTGTACTTACGCCACGGTCGTTGGGAATATGGATGCCGTTTTGCTCAGCATAGGAGCGGAGTTCATCTGCAGTCATCATCTTGTGGTCGTTTGCGATGCGCTCCCAAGATACATAGCCGGAGTAAGTCACGCGTGCCGGACCATCAGAACCACGCTTTGTAGTCACGATGATGACACCGTTGGCAGCCTTCGAACCATAGATAGCAGTGGCGGAAGCATCACGGAGCACGTCGATGCTCTCAATCTCGCTTGGAGGAATAAGGTTGAGGTTGACACCTGGGATACCATCCACTACATAGAGAGGAGCGGCGGCATCTCCGTCAGTGCGCAGAGTGGAAGCACCACGAAGGCTGATAGAGTTGACACCGCCGTTAGGGTCGGAGTTCTGCACTACTACAAGCCCCGGCACCTTACCTTGGAGGAGCTGGCCTGGGTCGGTGTAGGCACCCACGNTCATNTCTTTTGCATTAACTGTTGTGATTGAGCCGGTCAGGTCTTTACGTTTCATTGTGCCGTAGCCGACTACCACTACTTCGTCCAGAAGGGCATTGTCTTCCTTAAGGATAATCTTGAGGTCGTTGCCTTTCACCTTCACATCCTGCGACGTGTAGCCTACATAGGATACTTTGAGGGTCTTGCCCTGCTCCACGTCGATGGAGAATTTACCGTCAACGTCGGTTGCGGTGCCGTTGTTGGAACCAGCCACCATCACGGTAGCGCCGATCAATGGCTCTCCGCCTTCGTCGGTCACCGTGCCTTTGACAATCGCTGCCTGGGCGGCGAGTCCGCTCAGGACAAACGCCATAAGCATCATGCATTTGAGAGCCGATGCCCCGAGGCGTCTCGAAATCTTTTCATTCGATCAAGCGTTTCATGGGCGAGAAGTGCACCCAGGTAGAGGAC
>WFLX010047487.1_pt1 | contig 10155 bp, 11 predicted proteins | sample 4967041 | NCBI WGS metagenome assembly WFLX01 (sample SAMN12857096, study PRJNA449069) | gut metagenome | isolation source: stool from male and female vole | host: Microtus ochrogaster | place: USA:Florida | collected 2017
AGGCCACCCCATCCCCCATGGCCATGCCGTGGCTTTCGGGATCCTTGTGGAAATGATATTATCCCACACCTCTCTCGGTTTTGCCTCTGAGAATCTTTACGATTTTGCAGCCTATCTCAAAGACCAAGGGTATGGTAGCGCCGGATTTGACTGCGACGACTACGATAAGCTGATCGAATTGATGCACCACGACAAGAAAAACGATACTCCGGGGGAGATCAATTTCACACTCCTGCGCGCCCCCGGTTCGCCCGTAATCGACTGTACGGCAGATGAAGAAGCTATCCGCGCCGCCTTAGATATCTTTCGCGACCTCACGGAATAGTGTAGNTCCAATTATCTGAAAACGCAGGCTCTGNGCGATCCCTCTNGGTNATGAACGGGCTTTTCAAAAATGGTAGCCGATGGTACCGAAGAGGCCCAGATTATGTGTTGATGGTTTTACGATGCCCTGACTGACAGAGACATTGCGCAAGCCATATTCCATCCTCAGCCCGAGAGAATATTTCTCAGCGAGCTTCAGGCCTGTAGCGATGTGGAGTCCCCAGTCGAAATTGCGGTATGAATTGANGAANGCCTTGGGATCGTNGTAGAAATCAGCCTTTGAGGTGGTCTGTGTCATCANCAGTTGTCCTAAATCGTTNACCATCACATTATATATCGTGGCCTTCTGTGATCCACCACTTCCGTTTTGAAGATAGATACCACCATCCACATTCCACTTCACTCTCGGGGCGAGGTTGAAGTTAAACGAAATGAAAATCGGGATATTAAAAGCGCGATAGCGGTTGCGGATGAAGACATTTGACACATTAGTGCTTTCAGAGCCGGTAACCGCAAGATCCATATTGCCGGAANTGANAAGNTAGTTNANCNNCGTGNCAAGNCCCACGAAGGANGTGAAATTCATTTTCACTCCGAACCCTACACCCCATGCAAACCCCATGGAATTGTTCACATCAGTAATCTGCGGGTAGCAGCTCTTATAATTCTGAGTGATATAGCTGCCACCTACCAGGAGGTGGGTGTCGAGGTCCAGAAATTTCACCGGTTTCCCAGTCATCACCAACTGTCCCTCAGAGGCAAAGGGAANAAGCATCATTGTNATGGCTAATATGCTCTTCAATAACTTCTTCATAATTTAGAGNGGATTTTGTTACTCCATTACGACCTCAAAATTACATCAAAAACCAATCAAAAGCAACTCCTTCCCCAAAATTGCCCGCAAGCACTAAAGAGGAGCGCGTCGCAAGCACCCGGGCACCATTTACCCTGAGATAGTCAGTCGATAAAAAACGATAAATCCGCAATGGCTTCCGGTCAGCCGATTGCGGATTTATAGCAGTGACTCATACAGGATTCAAACCTGTAACCTTCTGATCCGTAGTCAGATGCTCTATTCAGTTGAGCTAATGAGCCGAAATATGTCATGATTTTGACACTGCAAAATTAGAAATAATTGTTGAAACCAGCAAAAATCCGTCAAAAATATCAACATTTTAAATCCAAAAATCCTACCGGGGGAACAAATCAGGCGTGAACTCCCTGCGTTTTCGCCCATAGTTTAATCGACCCTCCGCGAGCGCAAATCATTAGTCCGGGACGCTGAGAAGTATAAAAATCTCCACCTGAAGCAATCGTAAAAATTTCAGAAAATAAATTTACTTCCCGCTTATCCACGGCATNTTTCCGACTTACCNCCGANAAACGCCATTTTGACACCCTCAGAGCCTCCCTTTNCTTAACTANTAGTTACGTAAAACCCCCATTATAGCTGCCTGAAATGAGTAAATCCGGGGGTAAGTCGTGGATATTCCGTGGGTAATCCGGAGGTGAAGTTCTGTCAATATTAACTATTATTAACAATAGTTATCTCCCCTAAACTTTCAATTTTCCCCCTTGCAATTGAAATTTTTTAACACTTAAACTTCTTAAAGATGATGACGAGTTTCGGTCTTTCATTAACTAATATTAACATTTGTATCTCCCATAGTATGCTCAACAGTCTTTGTGCTTTTAATGGATATCAATATTTGCAATTTTGCAAAGCTTTCACAACTATTCGGGGTGGGGCGGATTATTTAGTTTTTTGTATATTTGTCATAAAATAATGATTTTCTCCGGGCTTTTCCCACACTGTCGGAAGGGTGGAGGAACTAACGTCGTGGAGGATCAAGTTTTTTGGATAGAGTCTTTGTTATGAACCTTAGTGACTATGCAGATAAAGTATATTTTGGGGAAGAGACCGGACTCGAGGGGGAGGGTGGAGCTTTCTGTGAGGCTGAGATGCGGCTCTTACGACAGGCAGACCGGTACTAATATACGTGTGGAGGTGGACAGGACGGGAGATGACGGCTCTCTGCCCCAAAGAATAGTGAAAATGCTGAGGTCGCTGACCGATTTTATTGAGGAGAGCTGGTGGAACAGCCGACGAACTCCTCATGCCGATGACTGGCTCGCAGAGACGGTAGATAGGTTCCGTCTGACCCGGATTCCGGCTCAGGAGGGGGTGACGGAAGAGTTGGCCACTCTTATTGATGACTATATTCTCGCTACCGATACGGGGAGCTATTCCATGAGCCGTACCGAGGGATATGCATTGCTTAGACGTTNGGTTTNGAGATGTGNGGCATGGAGANAATTGAAGTTTTCACGCTTTTCTTTTACTATAGGGATGCTTGACGGCGGTCTGCTCAGGGAGTTCGAGAGGTTTATGGCGACTGAACACAGGAAGGTGAGGGAATATCCGTCGATAGCCATGGGTGAGGGGCGGGAAGGGCGCACGATGCGGAGGTCGCGCAACACGGTCAACGATCGTATGAAGCTTCTCCGGGCCGTAGTGAAATGGGGGCGGAAGTGTGGACGGATCTCGCGAAATCCTTTCGATGGGTATATCGGGGGAAGAAATGTCTATGGCACGCCTGTCTATCTTACTATCGAGGAACGACGGCAGCTTGAGGGGTGCGATCTGTCAGACTCCCCTCGGTTGGCGACTATAAGAGATGTGTTTGTGTTTCAGTGTTGCGTTGGATGCAGGGTGAGCGACCTGATGAGGCTTACCCGCAGCAATATCGTGGAGGGTGAGCTTCACTATGTGGCTCGCAAGACCCGGGAGGGGAGACCTGTGACGATCAAGGTGCCTCTCAATCGCACGGCGTTGAGAATACTCGGGGGGATAGATGCAGCCGGAAGTCGGCTTTTCCCGGTTGTGACCTCGCGGACAACCTACAATAGTGGGATAAAGGAGGCGATGCGGAGGGCCGGACTTTCGCGGATCGTTGTGACGCTCGATCCTCTCAGCCGCGAGCCACGATCGCGCCGGCTCTGGGAGGTGGCCAGCAGTCAGATGGCGCGACGTACTTTTATCGGGAATATCTATAAGCGCTTCAAGGATCAGGGGCTCGTCAGCGAGCTTAGCGGACATTCGCCGGGAAGCAGTGCTTTTTGTCGCTATCGGGAGGTTGACCCGGAGATGAGGCGGGAGATGGTAGAGGCGATCGAGTAGGGGAGTAGTGGAGAAGAGAGGGGTGGTGTCAGGATTTCATGAAGGGGAGGAGGAGGTTGTTGAGCTGGTTGTATTCCACGAGGAAGCCGTCGTGGCCAAAGGGGGAGTGGATCTCGCCATAGACGGCACCGGGGATTTTGGAGCATAGTTCCTGCATCTCGCGAGGCGGGAACACGATGTCGGTCTCAAGCCCTACTACGAGTGTGCGGGCCTTGATGCGCTTGAGAGCGGCGTCGAGGCCTCCGCGGTCGCGCCCTACATCGTGGGTGTCGAAGGCGCCCAGGATTGCATAGTAGGAGTAGGCGTCGAAGCGTCGGCAGAGTTTCTCCCCCTGATAGCGCTGGTAGCTTGAGGCGCGATGCACTTCGGGGAGTGGTCCGGTGTCTTTTTGAGTAAGGTTGTAGCCGTAGTAGCCGCGGTAGCTCAGCAGACCTATTGCGCGGGCGGCTGCGAGGCCCGTACGGCCGGCGTCGGGGGTAGGGAGGCCGAATGTGGGGTCGGTCTCGATACACATGCGCATTGTCTCGTCGATGGCGATGGTCCAGGGGGTGGCAATGGNATCTGTTGCCANANGTACGAGCCGCNCAAACCTCNCNGGCTCCATGACGGCNCACTNNACGGCCTGAAANCCTCCCACGGAGCAGCCAACCNAGGTGCGGACGGTGGCAATGCCCAGGGCATCGGCAAGGATGCGGTGGGCATTGACAATGTCGCGGATGGTATAGCGGGGAAATTCTCTGTAGTAGGGTGTGCCGGTGTCGGGGTTGACATGGAGCGGGGCTGTAGTGCCGTAGGGCGACCCGAGGATATTCGCGCAGATCACAAAGTTGTCTGTCGGGTCGAGAAATTTCCCCTCTTCAACGGTGTGGGGCCACCACTGGGCCACGTCGCTGTTGGCGGTGAGCGCATGGCATACCCACACTACATTGCTCTTGTCGGCGTTGAGTGTGCCATAGGTGTGGTAGGCTATGGTGAGGTCTTTCAGTTCGCCGCCAAGCTCGAGGGGGAAGGGGGAGGTGTGGTGATAGGTATGCTTCATCTGTGGCAGATTATTGTAGTCCGGAGGTGGCTACTTCACGGTTGATCTTGTTGACCAGTCCCTGGAGCACTTTGCCCGGGCCGAGTTCGATGAACTCGTCGGCACCGTCGGCTATCATGTTTTGGACGCTCTGAGTCCATCTCACGGGAGCTGTCAGCTGTGCCACGAGGTTGGCTTTGATTTCGGCGGGGTCAGTGTGGGGCTTTGCGTCGACATTCTGGTAGACGGGCACCACGGGGGTGTGGAACTCGGTCTTTTCGATGGCTTCAGCGAGTTCGGCGCGGGCAGGCTCCATGCAGGGGGAGTGGAAGCCGCCGCCGACCTTGAGCTTGAGGGCGCGCTTCGCACCTGCAGCCTTGAGAAGTTCGCAGGCCTTGTCGATGGCCTCTTCTTCGCCGGAGATCACGAGCTGACCGGGGCAGTTGTAGTTGGCGCAGACNACNACANCCGNCANTCNNGGCGCANATNTCNTCNACCTTNTCNTCGGGGAGNGCNANNACGGCNGCCATTGTNGANGGNNTGAGNTCNCANGCCTTCTGCATNGCNTNNGCGCGCGCAGCCACAAGACGCAGACCATCCTCAAAGCTGAGGGCTCCGGCTGCTACGAGAGCTGAAAATTCGCCCAAAGAGTGGCCGGCCACCATGGCGGGCTTGAAGTCGTCGCCGAGGTTTTTGGCCAGAAGCACTGAGTGGAGGAAGATTGCAGGCTGTGTGACTTTTGTCTGACGGAGATCTTCGTCGGTGCCGGCAAACATGAGGTCGGTGATACGGAATCCGAGAATATCGTTGGCTTTTTCAAACATTTCTTTGGCAGCGGGATTGGTGTCGTAGAGGTCTTTGCCCATGCCTACGAACTGAGCGCCCTGCCCGGGGAAAACGTATGCTTTCATTGTAAGGGGTAATAAAAAGTATGTTGTGTTTATTGATTATCGACTTTTGTGGGAGCGAAATTTTGTGTGCAAAGTTACGCAAAAAATTTAGCTTTAAGAGTCTGACAGATAATAAAAGTCAATAAAAGTTAATGGTAAGACATTCTGCGGTCGTGTACTTCAAGTGGACTCACTCATCACCCTGACAAATCTGCCCGATGGCGGAGCGCTTCGGCGTTAACATATATTATTGGACAGGCTCTTGGGCACGAAAGCGAAAAAATCACTAAATTTGCATTCAATCCCGGGGAGGCAAGGCCTCTGCCCCGAAAAAGTGGATGTGGCATGGATTATGCCGACAAAAATCGAAATTATAACCTAAAAACAGGCAATGATATGATACCCTGTATATTTAATCTCGGCACGGGCGAGATAATCATAATCCTCGTGGNGATNCTGTTGCTCTTTGGCGCGAAACGCATACCCGAACTTGCTCGAAGCCTGGGCAAAGGCGTAAGTTCCTTCAAGCAAGGGATGAACGATGCTGTCAGCGAGATCAATAAACCCGTTGATGAAGAGACCAGAAAGCAGGCTTCGGCAGCCAAACCGGGCGCTGAGTCGGTAGGCTCAGGCTCTGATCCGGTTACTTCGGGCGAATCTGCAGCTCCTTCGGCCGATAAAAAGGAGCAGTAAACCGTCATCTCCGCGTTTGGGCTATGGCTGCTGAGGAGATGGGATTCTGGGATCATGCCGAGGCTCTGCGGGGCGTGTTGCTCCGCATAGTGGGTCTTGTCGTGGTGGTGTCGGGCGCACTTTTTGTGGCGATGCCCCGGATTTTCGAACACGTGATCCTCGCCCCTTGCCATCAGGANTTCGTCCTTTATCGTCTGCTNGACAAATTGGGTGGCNCCATGGGCTCCGGAGGATTGCCCGAGGGTGCGNCAGTAGAGGTAAAGCTCATCAATATTAAGCTGGCATCGCAGTTTTTCATGCATGTCACATCGTCGATATGGCTTGCCGTGATATTGACCTTCCCGGTGTGTGTCTATCTGCTCTGGAGGTTTGTAGCTCCCGGGCTCTACGATTCGGAGAAGCGGGGTGTGAAGACTGCTTTCGCGGGTGGGAGTGTGATGTTCTATGCAGGGGTGGCAGTAGGCTATTTCCTCGTTTTTCCGCTCACTCTGCGTTTCCTCGCGGGGTATCAGCTGAGCGAGATGATACCCAATGAGATTTCGCTCGACTCCTATATGGACAATTTCATGACGCTGATACTTGTGATGGGGATAGTTTTTGAGCTACCTCTCGTGGCTTGGATGCTGGGAAAAGCCGGGGTGTTGAACCGAAGTTTCTTCTCACGATACCGGCGTCAGGCCATCGTGGCAATACTTGTGGCTGCAGCCGTGATAACACCCACCGGCGATCCGTTCACACTGATGGTGGTTTTCCTCCCGGTCTATCTGCTCTGGGAGTTTTCAGCTCTCACTGTCAGCAAGCAAAGAGGGGATAGTCAGGCGGCAGTGTAGGAAAACAATTTTTTATGAATATCAAGAAATAGAATATATATGAAAATCGGAATTATCGTGGCCATGCAGAAGGAGCAGGCCCTAATCCTCCCTATGCTGAGCGATGTTGAAAGTCATAGCGCCGGGTCGATCTCCTACGAGAAGGGGCGCATTGGCGGCAACGAGGTGGCGGTTATGCAATCGGGCATCGGCAAGGTGAATGCTGCTATCGGGGCTGTTAGCCTCATTGATACTTTCAGACCGGATGTGATAATCAACACCGGGGTTGCTGCCGGTGCCGGCGATAATGTCAGTGTGATGGATCTCATCGTTGCGGATAAGCTCGTGCACCATGATTTCTGGTGCATAGGGGAGGAGTGGGGCCAGGTGCCCGGGATGCCACGGTTTTTTCCGGCATTGGTCCCCGCTATCGCCACCAACCGTGGCGCAAAACGAGGCCTGATTGCCACCGGAGAACTGTTCATAAGCCGCAAGGCGGAGGTGGATGCCATCCGCAGCCATTTCCCTGTGGTGCTCGCAATTGATATGGAGAGCACTGCTATTGCTCAGGCTTGCTATCAGCGCGGGGTGCCTTTCATATGTTTCAGGGTGATAAGCGACTCGCNATGGTGTTCCAACGACAATGCNGGNGATTATGAGGAGTTTTGGAACGATNCACCGGCNAAATCCTTTNAGTTGGTTCGTGAGATACTCTTAGGCCTTGATGAAAAGATGCTGGATTAGAAGAGAAGATGCAGAGCCGGGGCTATTTTTGTGCGGCTCTGATACCTTCATGTGCCAAAGATGAACCGCGAATCTGAACCGAAAATGAAGCCCAAACAGGTCGAGTTTTGGTCGAAAATGAAATGAATATGAAAAAGATACCCCCCTTGACCATTGACCACGAGCGACTGCTCAGAGGTATATATGTGTCGCGCCGCGATGTCACTCCGGCGGGCGACATACTGACTACNTTCGATATCCGCATGACGGAGCCTAACCGCANGGAAGCCTTGACGCCACAGNCTCTCCATGCCATGGAGCATCTGGCGGNAACTTTCCTGCGCAACCACCCTCNGTGGAGCCCTCGGATNGTCTACTNNGGCCCTATGGNATGNTGCACCGGCAACTATCTGATAGTGCAGGGTGAGGTCGAGCCGGACGAAATTGTGGATCTCATCAAAGAGACCATGGAATTTGTGGCCGGGTTTGAGGGGGATATCCCCGGCGCCTCTCCCCGCGACTGTGGCAACTATAGTTTCATGGATCTTGAGGCAGCCCGCAGGGCAGCCCGCGTTTATTGCGACGAGGTGATTGAGGGTATTGGTGAAGAAAATTTGAATTATCCGGCTTGAGGTATCCTCTCGTTTCTTTAAAGGCTCGCTTGAAATGAAAGATCTGAAAGGTGTAAGGGGTAAATACTACATATCGCGGATTATCGAGGAGGGGGAGCATGAGCATCAGGATTTTAAGTTTGCTATCTCCGATGCCCGCAAGATAGCCCGCAGCATCTCAGCTTTCGCTAACAACGATGGCGGAAGACTCCTGGTAGGGGTGAAAGATAATGGTGTGGTGGCCGGCGTGCGCAACGAGGAGGATATCTTCGTGGTTGAGCAGGCCGCTGAACTCTATTGCCTTCCGGCTCAGAAGATCGAGGTAAAGGCTTTCAGGACCGAGGGCGACAAGATGGTGTTTCGCATCGACATTGAGAAGACACCCCGCCGACCGGTGATGGTGAAGGAGGCGGATGGCTCGCAGCGCGCCTATTTCAGAGTGAAGGATGAGAATATTGCGGTGCCGGACCTTATGCTCCGTGCATGGTACGCCGTGACAGCCCGCAGGGAAGGTGTGATGATAAGCCTTTCGGAGGTTGAAAGGCGATTGCTATCGCTCATCGAAGAGAAGGATGTGGGGATTGAGGAGTTGATGGTGGCCGCGCATGTATCGCGTGAATATGCCGAGGAGGTAGTGATAAGCCTTCATTCTATGCAATTGCTTGATTTCGTTTATGATGGCCATGCCTTCCGTCTCCATGCTACATTATAGGTGAGACTGCGTTGCGAGTTTTTACAAACGTCAGCACACGTCAAGAGGCCGCACGGGATTACCGCTGCGGCCTCTTGTAGTGTTGTGTCTGATGGGCGCGGGGCGCCGCTCAGTGAATTAGTCCTGGTTGAGGTTTACACGCTTGAAGGCTACGGCTACAAGGCCTTTCTGAGTCTGGTCGAGGAACTGGCCAACTGAAAGCTTGCTGTCCTGAACATATTCCTGCTCCATGAGGCAGCTTTCCTTGAAGAATTTGTTGAGACGACCATTGGCGATGTTCTGAATCATTGCCTCGGGGAGGTTTGCTGCTTTAGCTTCGGCGGTCTCTTTCATGATCTGACGAGCCTTTTCAGCATCTTCCTTGGTGATCCAACCCTTAGTGATGTTGGATTCGATGTGGTCCTCAGAGTCAAAGTGGTTGGGGTTGAGACCGGCCTTCTTGAGGGCTGCTTCAACAGCTTTGCGGATCTGCTCCTGCTTGGTCTTCTCAACAGCAACTGCGATCTCCTGATCGATAGTAGCCTGGGGAACATCTTCGCGGCTTACTGCCACGGGGTTCATAGATGCGATCTGCATGCAGATTTCGCGACCTACCTGAGCGTCGACGTCGGGAAGGTTGAAACCTACGATAGCGGCGAGTTTATTGTTGAAGTGATTGTAGGCGGCTGTGGTGGGAGCTTCTACAACTTCATAAGCACCGATTTCAGTCTTTTCGCCGGTTTTGCCGGACTCCTCAGTGACGAGGTCGGCAACAGTTGTGCCATTGACGGTAAGAGCCTTGAGCTCGTCTACGCTCTTGCAGCGGTTTTCTACAGCAAGGTCGAGGAGTTGTTTGGCGAGCGAAACGAAACCTTCATTTTTGGCAACGAAGTCTGTCTCGCAGTTGAGGGCGAGAATAGCGGCGAAGTTGCCTTCGTTTTTAGAGAGAACGCAACCCTCGGCGGCATTGCGGTCTTCGCGTTTAGCGGCAACTGCCTGACCCTTTTTGCGGAGGATCTCCACAGCGGCCTCGATGTCGCCGTTGGTCTCGGCGAGAGCTTTCTTGCAGTCCATCAAGCCGGCGCTGGTAAGGTGGCGAAGCTTGGTGATTTCTGCCATTGTAACTGCCATAATTATTTGGAGTTTAAGGAGGTTTAAAGATTGGTTGTTGTAATATTAAGAAGTCATTTTCAGTTCATTTTGAAAAAACTCCCC
>WFLX010044769.1_pt1 | contig 10152 bp, 9 predicted proteins | sample 4967041 | NCBI WGS metagenome assembly WFLX01 (sample SAMN12857096, study PRJNA449069) | gut metagenome | isolation source: stool from male and female vole | host: Microtus ochrogaster | place: USA:Florida | collected 2017
AGAACCCATAGTGAGGACCATAGCTCCCAATGAAAGATAAACTAAAGTCTTTTTCATGATCATGAATATAAAAAATTAACTAAATTTCGGGTTGTCAATAACTTACGCCCAANNACNNATGCATCNGCACAANCTTNCNNGTATTNNGAAANAAAGTTACATAATTANCATTATATTTNNAACTTNTTTTCGTCAAAAATTCAAATTAAGACTCGTAAAATATAGCTTCCTTTTGGTAGCGGGCCATCAGAGTATTGTATGCCCAATCGTCGCAAGGCTGCAGGGAGATGCCGCGAGACTCATCGATGATATAGTCGGTGATCGGGGCACCGGCATATATAGAGCACACCACGCCGCCACCAAGGCGAGGATTTACCTCCATCAGCAGATAGCGGTTACGGTCAAGGTCGTGAAGAAATTGGAGAGTGACAGGGCCTCTGAGTCCGAATGTCTCTATCACCTGGCGGCTTAGCTTATCGAGTGTCGCATTGCGGCATGTGATNGTACGGGTGACCTCACCACCCATCACCTCCAGGCGCACACGCGGCACCACCGTAAGGATCTCTCCGGCCTGGGAGACATAACAGTCGACAGTGTATTCGTCGCGGTTCTCTATATACTCCTGCACGAGGTAATGGCTCAGATTCTCGAGCTGCATGAGCTCATCGAGTGTATGGAAGATTTTGATGCCCCTTGATGCAGACCCTTTTCTTGGCTTCGCAATGGCGGGCATCTGGGCATTGATGGCAGTATAGGTCTTCGGGATGGGGATACCGGCCTTTTCAAAAGCCTTGGCAGCCTCCACCTTGTCAAACATCGTACGGCTGATCTCAAAGTCGCTGACAGGAATAAACACACCCGGCAAATGTGGGCGCACTTTAGAAGCAATCTCAATGGCACCATCTACAAATGGGAGGATAATGTCGACATCATATTCACGCGCCACCTTCACGATATCCGGCACCACATTAGGATCGCTCCATCGGAGACCGACAATCACCTTTCCCACAAGAGCGATCGGCACTTGCTCCAATAGCTCATAGCTAATGATATTGACTTCACGTCCGATTCTCTCACCGCTGCGCTTGAAGAGTTCCGCCATCGACACGCGGCGTGCGCCGCCGAGCATCATAATGTTTATCTTTTTCATACGTTATAGATTCCGGATTTATATTTTTTGAGATTAGAGGGATCTGTAAACCATCCGATAGTCTGNCGCAAGCCATCTTCAAGAGAATTCCGCGGACGCCAGTCAGTCATGGAAGTAATAAGGGAATTGTCGCCAAGCAACCTGAACACCTCGCTTCCGGAGGGGCGCANACGTTTGGGATCAGTGACCCACTTCACATCTGCATCCATCAGGCGCGCGATTGTCTGGAGGGTATCTGCCATACTCACCTCTCTTCCAGTTGCAATGTTGATTTCCTTTCCTACGGCATCCGGGCACTTTGCGAGGGCAATGAATCCAGCTGCAGTGTCTGCCACATAGTTGAAATCNCGTGTAGGAGTCAGGTCGCCAACCTTAATTTCNCTCTCTCCATTTGCAATCTGGGTGATGATGGTAGGGATGATTGCGCGGGCCGACTGACGAGGACCGTATGTGTTGAAAGGCCTCACTATCGTCACCGGAGTTTCAAATGCGTTGTGAAAACTGAGTGCGATTGCATCTGCCCCGATCTTTGAAGCAGAATATGGCGACTGAGGCTGCTTGGGGTGCTTCTCATCAATAGGGACATACTTTGCAGTGCCATAAACCTCGGATGTCGATGTCACGAGAAGCCGACCTACTCCTTCATCCCTTACAGCNTGGCAAATATTGAGCGTTCCNTTCACATTAGTATCGACATAAGAATCGGGCGCCACATAGCTATAGGGGATAGCAATCAGTGCAGCCAGATGGAACACCGTATCCACTCCCTTCACGATGTGACGACAGAAATTCGGGTCTCTCACATCGCCCGTGACCACTTCGAGGGCAGGATGATGTAAATCTTCGAGCCATCCCCAGTTGTTGAATGAATTGTATTGCGCGAGCGCCCTCACCTCGCATCCTTCTGCAAGAAGAGCTTCTGTAAGGTGCGAACCAATGAAGCCATCGGCACCTGTCACGAGTACCTTATTCATTTGCAATTTCTTCTTTATAGGTTTCTATATGACGTTCCTTCTTCTCCTGAAGGATTTCAGAGATAGTAAGGAAAATTCCGCTTTCCTCCACATCNCCAAACTCATCGTTGATAGCAGTGCCAAACATCCGCATAGTAGGCGANAGGCTCATATATGCGCTGACGAGGGGNGGGATATTNAGGCCCTTCTCTCTGATGAGACGGTTAAGGATTTTATAGTCTTCCTTATAGTTTTCACCCGACAGGAGAGCCTGGACTGCAGGCGACATGGCATTTGTGGCAATCGGACGGATAGGACGCACGAGCNCCTCGGGATCGGGGAAATGCTTGTTGAGGAAACCGAGTATCAGATCAAGGTTTTCCCTCCCGAAAGCAGGATACATCGTCACCTTGCCGAATAGATACTTGATATGAGGATACACCACTGTGAGAGCCCCGAGTCCGTCCCAGAGATTATCAAGAGCAAAGAGGGCCCTTGTTCCGGCCTTGCTGCTCTGATAGCCTACGGAGACAAACGATCTGCCAAGCTCGAGGGTATTTGGAAGTATCTCCTTTAAAAAACGTGCAGAGAATTTGAAGAGATGAGCAGTGGCAATCCTTGGCATCCCGGTCGACATATCGATCTTATCTCCTGTGATGAATCGATATCCTCCGAGGATCTCACGTTCGTGAGGATCCCACACTATCAATTGGCGGCAAGGCTCAGGCATGGTATCGAATTCATCGATATCGAAGCTTTTGCCGGTACCTCCACCCGCCTGCCGGAAAGCCGTCTCACGCAGACGTCCTATCTCCAGCATTGTGTTAGGTGCGCAATGGGCATCGACAACATAAAGATGGTTGTCGCCTTTATTAGTATGTCGCAAGAAACGCTCGGGAGTCAGTTCGCTCTCTATTGCGTCTCTGTCCACTGGTGGTATGATGGGCTCCATTGTCATATTATCAGTATGTAGTCAATCTTCCGCCTTGACCATCCTTCCAAACTGCAAAGTTAATAATAAATTTAGAATAATGCATAATTCATAATGCATAATTCATAATTTTATCTCCATTATCGGTTGCCGGCAGGATGGAAATGGGAATATACAAGCATTCCTTTTGCTTTGCCAACAGCCTCGACAATTGCGTCAAGACTTGCTTCTTTTATACGCTTGACGCTCTTAAAATGTTTTATGAGCGCTGTCTTTGTAGCCGGGCCCACCCCCTTAACGCTGTCGAGTTCGCTTACCGTCTGCCCTTTCGAGCGGCGGTCGCGATGATGAGTGATTCCGAAGCGGTGCGCCTCGTCGCGCATGGCCTGAATCACCCTTAGGCTTGGACTGGTCTTATTAATATAAAGGGGCAAGGAATCGCCGGGAAAATATATTTCCTCAAGGCGCTTTGCGATTCCGACGAGAGCCACCTCTCCCCTGATTCCCATTTCATCGAAAGCTTCCACAGCAGCACTCAGCTGCCCTTTACCGCCGTCGACCACCACCATATCCGGAAGTTTCTCCCCCTCCGCCATCATACGGGTGTAGCGACGATGTAGCACCTCTTTCATCGATGCAAAGTCGTCAGCACCCACCACGGTCTTAATTATAAAGTGACGATAATCTCTCTTGGATGGCTTTCCATTTTTAAAAACCACGCAGCTTGCCACAGGATTCGTGCCCTGGATATTTGAATTATCAAAACATTCGATGTGGCGAGGTTGCACCTCAAGATGGAAATCACGCTTCATGGTCTCCATAAGTTTCTCCACACTCCTCTCCGGATCGAGCGCCTCTGCCTGCTTTTCCTTATCCTTCAGGTATTGGGTTGCATTCTTCACTGCCACGTCGAGCACCTTCTTCATATCGCCGCGTTGCGGCACTGTGAACTTGATCTTCTCAAACTCCACATCAGGCAAAAAAGGCACGATGACTTCGGAAAATTCACGTTCGAACCTACGCCCTACTTCCGCTATCGCCATCGACAGCAGCTCCTCTTTTGAAGAAGCGGAGCATCGCTTGTATTCAAGGTTGATACTCTGGATCACTGCCCCATTATGGAGATGCATGAAATTGACCACAGCCTCATCCTCATCATCGCTTGCCACAAAACCGAAAATATCGAGCTCTGCAGTATCTGTCTTTGCCACCACGCTCTTGGCATTGTAGCGTTTCACAGCCTCATATTTCTCCTTCATCTCCTGAGCCTGCTCAAATTTCCATTCAGCACTCAGGCGTTCCATCTCACCCAAAAGATACTTCTCCAATTCCACCGTCTCGCCGCGGAGTATCGCCCGCACGCGCGACACGTATTCCTCATACTGATCCTTGTTGATGAAACCACGGCACGGGCCTCCGCATTTCTTGATGTGATAATCAAGGCAGAGGGAATACTTGCCTCGTGCTATCCCCTTTTCATCGAGGATATGTCGGCAGCTGCGCAGCGGAAAGATATCACGGATCAACTGAAGCACCACCTTTGCCGACTGCACATTTGAATATGGCCCGTAGTATTTCGCGCCGAGTCCCTTCTCCCTCGTCATGAAGACTCGGGGAAAATCCTCTTTCGTCACCACAATCCAGGGATATGACTTATCATCTTTCAGCAGCACATTGTAGCGGGGCTGATACTCCTTTATCATTGCGCTCTCCAGATGGAGAGCATCCTCCTCCGTATGCACCACAATAAAGCGCATATCCACGATGGATCGCACCAGCAGATTGGTGCGCCGGATATCGTGTTGGCGGTTGAAATAAGACGACACCCGTCGCTTGAGGCGCTTAGCCTTGCCGACATATATCACAGTACCCGTATTGTCAAGATACATATACACGCCCGGCGACTCCGGGAGAGAAAGTATCTTCTCGCGGAGTTTCTCCCCCGGGCGATTGTTTCGGATATCATCCGGCGTACGGTCAGACTTTATCTCGAGATTGAAACCGCCATGCTCATTTATATCGCGTCCGGAGCCAGCCAGAAGATCCTCTGAAGCTTGGGTCTCATTCATATTTTTATCCTCCTCTTGCAAAATCTTCATTTCAAAAAAAGTCCCGATTTCATCGGGACTTTCGAATAAAATATCTTGATTAGTATGTGAGCAGAGTTGTCACCTCGATGTCTTTCGGAAGCACATCCCTGCCATGGAGCTCTGACAGCTCCACGATGAAGTTGATATAGATCTTTTTCGGATTCATCGACTTCACGAGCTGGCAGCAAGCATTCATCGTGCCACCAGTGGCAAGGAGGTCGTCGTGGAGCACCACCACGTCATCCGGGCCAATAGCATCGCTATGGAGTTCGATTGTATCCACACCATACTCCTTGGCGTAGGAGGCCTTCACCGTCACCGATGGCAGTTTGCCTGGTTTACGGGCAGGGACGAATCCNGCGCCGAGGCGGTCGGCAAGTATAGATCCTCCGATGAAACCGCGAGATTCTATACCCACCACCTTGGTCACGCCCTTATCCTTGTAGAGGTCTGCAAGAGCGTCTCCCATCACGTGGAGAGCCTCTCCATTCTTAATCATTGTAGTCAGGTCTCTGAACATAATTCCCACGGATGGGAAGTCGGGGACATCCCTGATAAGGCCCCTTAAATCTTCTAACTGCATACTCTGGTTATTATTTATTGTTGTGATTCATTCTTCTTAGTCAACGAAAATCTTCGATGAATCCGTAATTTTTCTATTCTCTATTCTTCTCTNTTATATCTTATGGCTTATGGCTTCACCAATGTTTCACGTGAAACAATTTCATCATAAAAGATTAATTCTTAGCTTAACACCTGCGNTTGTGGTTTAAAGTTACCTTGTGCCTGCGCGCGGGAGGCGAGGCGCCTCCATTCCATGNGTTAGTTTCGGAGCATCACGAGGAGGACATTGATGTCAGATGGTGAAACGCCGGGGATACGCGATGCCTGTCCGATGGTGGCGGGGCGGATGCGGGAAAGCTTCTGGCGCCCCTCTGTAGAGATAGCAAGTATGTCATCGAAATTCATTCCCTCCGGGATACGCACCTTCTCGAGGCGACTCATGCGGTCGGCTGATTCACGCTCGCGGTCGATGTAGCCTTGATACTTGATAAGGATCTCGGCAGACTCGATTATCTCGTCTCTCCTACCCTTTTCAACTTCCGAACATCTCTCCTCAAGAGCCGGCACAAACGGAATTAGATTTTCAAAATTAATCTGGGGACGACGAAGGAGTTCAGCGATCTTGACCCTACCGGTCAAACGCCCGGTGCCGGACTTCTCAAGGAACTCTTGAAGGGCCTCAGTCGGACGTACGGAAGTCTCCTCACACCATTCAACCAGATTGGCACGCTCAAGATANTTCGACTTCATGGCCTCATATCTCACTTTATCGGCCAACCCGATTTCAAACCCTATCGGAGTCAGACGAAGATCGGCGTCATCCTGACGAAGAAGAATACGGAATTCGGCGCGACTCGTAAACATTCGGTAAGGCTCATCCACGCCCTTCGTGACAAGGTCGTCAATAAGCACCCCGATATATGCCTCATCGCGTCCGAGCACTACAGGCTCAAGGGCTTTCACGCTGCGGGAGGCATTGATGCCTGCCATCAGACCCTGGGCGGCAGCTTCCTCATAACCCGTGGTACCGTTCACTTGGCCTGCGAGATATAGATTGCCCACAAGTTTCGACTCCAAGCTATGACGCAACTGAGTCGGATCAAAGAAGTCATATTCGATGGCATAGCCGGGACGATAAAACTGCACTTCGCGCAGAGCAGGGATTTGGCTAAGAGCCTCCACCTGTACTTGCCAAGGGAGAGAACTTGAAAAACCGTTAATATAGAATTCATGCGTTGTCTCCCCTTCCGGCTCAAGGAAAAGTTGATGGCTCTCCTTATCAGAGAAAGTCACAATCTTGGTTTCGATTGAAGGGCAATAACGTGGACCTATGCTTTTGATCTGACCGTTGTAGAGAGGAGAATCTGCAAGATTATCATGAAGAATCTTATGCACCTCCGGACTTGTATGCACGATATAGCAATCTCTCGGAGGGAGAGTTCGCTTCACTGAAGGGAGATAAGAAAACTTGTGGAAGTCTCTCTTTATGCTTCCATCGAAAAGACGCTCATCATCGCCCGACTGAACGATTACCTCATCATAATCTATCGTCGCCCCATCAATACGTGCCGGGGTTCCTGTCTTCATTCTCCCGACATTTAGACCAATTTCGCGCAACTGATCGGAAAGGCCACGGGAAGATGACTCAGATATTCTGCCACCCTCTATCTGGGTGCGTCCGAAATGCATCAGACCATTGAGGAACGTTCCTGCCGTCAGCACCACCTTCTTTGCCTTGAATGTAATGCCAAGAGCAGTCTCCACTCCTCTCACCTGGGGGTAGCCTTCTGAGGCCTCAATAATGAGACGAGCCACCATATCTTGGAAGAGATATAGATTGTCAGTAGAATCGAGAGTCTTTCGCCATTCATCGATGAAACGGGTACGGTCTGACTGCACGCGAGGCGACCACACAGCTGGCCCCTTGCTTCGATTGAGCATACGAAATTGGATTGCAGTGCGGTCGGCAATAATTCCTGTCATACCTCCGAGAGCATCGATTTCACGCACAATCTGCCCCTTGGCAATTCCACCAATGGCAGGATTACACGACATCTGCGCCACCCGGTTCATGTCGGCGGTAATAAGAAGCGTCTGGCATCCGAGACGAGCAGAAGCCACAGCGGCTTCGCAACCGGCATGCCCCGCTCCTACCACTATCACATCATATTCAAATTTCATTTTTCCAATGATAAATTATAAATGATCAATGATCAATTCATATCATTTCAGCCAATTTTAGATAATGCATTATGAGTTGCTTTAGCTTGGACATAGTCAATTATGCATTATATAAGGAGAGCGCCTTGTTTTCGGCTGCCTCCATTATCTCGCGTTCGCCGGGACCCTTGTCGTTGATGCCCACAAGATGAAGCACACCATGGATTATAACACGGAGAAGTTCGCGAAAATAAGTCACACCGAATTTTTCGGCATTCGAAGCGACCGTATCCAGCGAAATCATAATGTCGCCGCTGATACGATCTCCATGCGAATAATCGAAAGTGATTATATCGGTATAGTAGTCATGATTGACAAACTGACGGTTTGCCACTAATATTTCCTCATCGTTCACGAAGAGATAATTCAGGTTGCCCACTATTTTGGAATAGGACGCAGCCACCTCCTCTATCCATATCGAGATCTTCCGAAGGTCTATCACCGGCATCTCGACTCCTTGCGATTCAAATTCTATCATGTTTTACGTTTTGCGTTTTCCGTAGCCAGACTTAGGGTTGAGCTGACAACGAAACGCAAATATAACAAATTCTTGTGAGATTTTCGCATTTTTGGCAGAAAATCATTCCAACTAATTTAAAATGTGTGATTTCGCTCTATTTCAAACATCAAAGACCAATTGTCAGAAAATCACATTATTAATTATATATCAACAAATTACATCCAAACTGCACAAACATTAAGGCTTTGAGAATCAATTTGGGGCAGAAATTCGCATGGCAATGCATGAATTTTTTACGCTCGAATCTCAGGATCAAGCATTTTTCATAGCAAGGATTGCGTCTGTGCCTGTCACCTTTAGAGAAACTTCTGCACCCTCAGTAAGCGGGACATTCCGGTCGTTGTGACCGACTGGAAAATCGAAGACAACCGGACAGCTCACACCCCACTCTTCAAATCTGGCATGAATCATATCATACATAGACTCATGGTTGCGGTCGGGACGCCATTCTGTGAATTGCCCCACAAGAATTCCNTTCACTTTCCTGAGCACTCCTTGAAGATGGAGACGATAGAGCATCCGCTCTACTGCATAGATAGGTTCGGATACATCCTCAATGAAAAGTATCATGTCTTGATGCAAAGCCTCAGCCATGAGATCGTAGGGTGTGCCNCCAAGTCCATTAAGCACGGCAAGGTTGCCTCCGAGGAGAACTCCCCTACCCTCTCCTTCAATATTGTATGGATGGGCAGGGACTCGATATTCGAATTCGTGATGAGAAGACTCAACAAGACTATTGAAGACCCTCCTATAGCCACCAAAACCGGAATCTGTATCTTCCACCAATTGCTTTGCCATTCCGCCATGGATNGAAGCNATNCCNGATTTATANAGNAGNGCATGNAGAGCNGANACATCNGAGAAACCAACGAGCCATTTAGGATGAGCAGCGATAAAATCTATCGGCAGATAATCGAGCAGATGGACGCAGCCATAGCCTCCGCGTGCGCATAAGACGAGGTCGACATCGTCACGGCTCCAGGCATCTGTGAAATCAGCCACTCGTTGCGCCAATGAAGCGGCATACGATCCGCAGGCATTCGCATCAAGCGCTGAAGGATACACGATCAGTTCCGAGCCAGGCATCTCTTCAGGATGCTCAGCATAGAGGCGCACCAAGCCCTCCACAATCTCGGGCTTAATTCGCGAAGCAGGCGCAATCAGCGCCACCTTCCCCTCCTTCCTGACCCCCTTCGGAATGACAATCTTTCTCATCTTCATCAAATCCATTAATACCTCTAAGGAGTAATCCCTCTACAAGATTAATATATAATTTTTCTAACTATATCCCTTTGACGCACTATATATAAGTTTCCTCTCTGAGGATTAAAGACACGAAGCCCTTGAAGATTGTAAAATTCCACTCCATCTTCATCTACATCCGCAGTAATTTCATTTACTCCTGACTCCTCAGTGGTATACTCAAGTTTATATTTTAAATGGGTGTAAGCTCTTACTATATGATTGTTATAGTCGTAGGAAACTGGACGAACTCCAACATATTGATAAGATTGACCCCTATATATTTCAGTTCCATTATCAAAAATTTGCTCTTCAGGGTAAAAACCATCGTAAGGATCAATATCCACAAATCGCTGAGGTTCGCAATCAAGACACATAGGCAGAGCTGGTTGCAATTCAAAATTGAAATCTTTATACTCACTTTCTAACATTGTGATGACTGCTCTTTTATAGTATTTTGGTACTAATGGCACAGAATATCC
>WFLX010053904.1_pt1 | contig 10149 bp, 10 predicted proteins | sample 4967041 | NCBI WGS metagenome assembly WFLX01 (sample SAMN12857096, study PRJNA449069) | gut metagenome | isolation source: stool from male and female vole | host: Microtus ochrogaster | place: USA:Florida | collected 2017
ACACATCCTACAAGACGGCGAAGTCACCTTGCCCGACCTGCAACCCGGTGAGACAGGAACCGCACACTTCACACTTCCGGAAGCATTTTTCGATGCCGACATCCTTGAATTGACCGCCTACNGTAATGACGGGAAAGCAGTATGCACCCGCACATTCCCCATTAAGCCCACCGAAGAATATTTCACCGGTCAACGCCGGCAAGCNGCCGGCGACCATCAGGGAAAAGAGACCTCCTGCCCCGAGGCCATAGTTACCGACAGCNCCGTTTGTCTGCGCCACAACGATCTGACCGTTACTTTCCAATCGGCAGACGGCATGATTACCGAAATACGCCGCAGCAACCGGCTGATACCGCTTTCCGGAGGGCCGTTGCCGGTAGGCATGAAGGCCCGGTTCCTGCGCGGCGAAACCAGAACAGGCAATCACGAAGCACGTTACGTAGTCTATTATCAGGGAGCTGTGGACAGCATCGTCTGGTGCATGAATTCCGACGGCTTGTTGAGCATGGATGCTGNGATTCTCAACCGCCCGAACGGCGGAGGAATGAAAGAGCCGTTTTTCGATAAAAAAATCGACCATCTGGGCTTTACGTTTTCCTATCCGGAAGATGACGTTAAAGGGGTGCAATGGATGGGACGAGGGCCATACCGTGTCTGGAAAAATCGAATACAAGGCACGAACTACGACCTACACCAAAAGGACTATAATAACACCATCACCGGAGAAAGTTTCGATAACCTCATCTATCCGGAGTTCAAAGGCTATCATGCCGGCCTTTACTGGGCAACGGTTCAGTCCAACCATACCCCGGCATGGACCGTCTACACCGAAACGGACGGACTCTATTTCCGGTTATTCACTCCCGAAGAGCCGAAAATGCGCCGNAANGGNGAAAACACCATGCAACNNTTNCCNGNCGGNGATCTCTCNTTCCTNTTAGAGATTCCGGCCATGCGCTCCATGAAGACCATCTCCGAATTGGGTCCCGGCAGCCAACCATCGGCCATCCGCATCAAAAGCGGCGATGATGGATTTAAGATAAAACTGCGGTTCCAACTATANCTGCAACANCCCCCTTNCTANANAAACNNTTACGGGCGGGATCCAAAACGATTTCCCGCCCGTGAAAGTTTTTACCCGTTTCACCNACNCGCTCTTCTTCGAATAAAAACACTACTTTCTTCCAATTTGAAGAACAAAACATTCAGATATTTGCCCTCCCGACAATCATCGGTTATGAAAAATCTGTATCTTTGGCACAAATTTCATGCATCAAAGTCCTTCTTGAAGAATTTTGGTCTATAAACAGAATTTGAGAATGAAAACAGAATTTGAGAAAATGCGTAGCGAGGAACTGGCCTATTTCTCTGACCCGGAAATACAGCGCAGCCTCATTCATGCCAAAGCCGTCTGCGCCCGGCTGCAGACCATGAGTATCTATGACGATGATTACCGGCCTGTCATCGAGGACCTGATCCCGGGCATTCCCGCCTCGGTCACCGTCTGTCCGCCCTTCAGATGTGATCACGGCTCCGGCATACAACTTGGCGAAGGTGTATTCATCAACTATAACTGCGTTTTTCTTGACGGAGGATACATCCGCATCGGCAAACATACCCTCATCGGCCCGAATTGCCAATTATACACGCCTCAGCATCCCATCGATTATATAGAACGCCGCGAAGAGAAAGAATNTGCCCANNCCATCACCATCGGAGAAGACTGCTGGCTGGGAGGTGGCGTCATCGTCTGTCCCGGAGTGANCATCGGCAACCGTTGCATCGTTGCCGCCGGCAGCGTGGTGACCAAAGACATACCGGATGACTCTCTCGTAGCCGGAAATCCGNCTACCATCAAGCGTAGACTGAACGGAAAATAGGCCGCAACGGGCAGGCATACACTGTGAGGTCGAAAACTTTCGGAGGCAAGCGGCATCCATACTCTCGGAGGCGGTTTCNCTCCTCNGGCAGACAGCTCCGATATCGACANAGCCNGAAAAATTCCGACGGCGGACACCGCTCATCTTAAAAATGATTGTTACCTTTGTGCCGCAACAATCACAAATCATCTGATTATGATCATCAAGCAACTTTCCGTACTTATAGAAGACAAGGCCGGCCGTGTCTGGCAAGTCTTTCAGACCTTGGCCGACAGCGGAGTGAATATCCTTTCCTACAGCATCGCCGACGGCACCGACTTCGGCATCCTGCGGCTCATTGTGGACAACCTCAAGCGGGCCAACGACACTCTTGTCCGGGCCGGGTTCAAGACCATGCTGAACGAAGTCTATTCGCTCAATTGCCCCAACGAAACAGGCTCCATGTCCAAAGTGCTCAAACGGCTGGCAGACCGCGAAGTCTCCATCAATTACATGTACGCGTTCCAATATATGGGCATTTCGCAGGCCATCATCCACGCCAAGGACATGGAACGTCTTAAAACGGTATTGACCGAGTACGAAAAAGAACGATTATTGTAAAACTGCACCATATCAGATTACAGAATACTCATGGATTTCATCTCAACCCATAATCTGCTCGGCCTCATTATTGCCGTAACGACATTCCTCATAATCGGTCTGTTCCACCCCATTGTCATCAAGGCGGAATATTATTTCGGCACCCGTTGCTGGTGGGCATTTGCCGCCGCCGGTTGCGTTTTNCTCGTCGGTTCGCTGCTGACGGCCAGNACGCTTATCTCTGCCATACTCGGCGTGACGGGATGCTCGTCATTCTGGAGCATTCTGGAAATCTTCGAACAACGGAAACGGGTACTTAAAGGATGGTTTCCGATGAATCCGAAACGGAAACACGAATACATACAAAGCGGTATGAAAGCATAAAAAAATGCCCGCTCCCCTCAGGTTGGGGAAGCGGGTATTTTTTATATAAGAAGNGGCCATAAAGGCCTGGCAATCCTGACAAGAACTACTCGNCAGAAACATCTTCCATCGGAGAACCTTCCGGGAAATAAGGCTGAGTCACAGAGGANACACGAATGGCATCCATTTCAAAATCCGGAAATTCCGGTGTNGGCATAAACTCATCAAACGGGAAATAAGCAGTTGTTTTCATAGGCTGTAGACTTTAAGGATTAACGATATTGTGTTACTACCATGGCAAAGATTACTTTTTTATATCAATATTCCAACAAAAACATGATTAAAATTNAAAAAATAAGATATTTAGACCAATTTTCTTTACATTATGCCTGTTTTATTAAAAAATATGAGATCTTTTGCAACATTTGAAGAGTTATCATCCATAAATGGATACAAAAAATCGGGAAAGATATGCCATCTCTCCCGATTTTTTGTATTGATCATCTCCTTTGAAGTCTCCGCGGAGAGAACGAGATTCGAACTCGTGGAACCCTAATCAGGTTCGTCGGTTTAGCAAACCGGTGGTTTCAGCCACTCACCCATCTCTCCATTGCATTTCCTTCCGGATTTGCGGTGGCAAAGGTAATATCATTTTTCAACAATCCAAAATATTTCCTACTTTTTCTTCAAAAAAAGTGAGGAATCGCATCTTTTAGGCTATCTTTGTCCCGCTTTTGGAAAAGAGGCGCTCTCTATTCTTAATTTTATCGTCCATGACAAAAAAGAAAAAGATCACACTGACGGTATGCTCTGCAGCCATTCTACTGCTGACGCTTTCCGGCATCGGAGTGTACGGTTTCTATCATCTGACACGCCGACCCATCGTCATCAAAGAGCACTGGATTTATATCCGCCCCTACGACAGCCACGATAAACTGACCGCGCANATCCGGCCGGCACTTGAAAACGAGGAGGCGCTTTGCTGGTTTGAAACGGCAGGACGTCTTTACGACCTTGAGACNGCCGAAAAATCGGGAAACCTGCGGGGCGCCTACCGACTGACCCCGGGCATGACAGCCCGACAGATAGCCCGCGACCTCAGCCGCCGGCAGGAGACGCCCGTCCGACTGACCTTCAACAATNTCAGGTTCAAGNAAGATCTGGCAGGNCGNATAGCCCGNTGTCTGATGGCCGACTCCACACAAATCATCGATATGCTGAACGACAGTCTCATTTGCCGCAGCTACGGAACTACCCCCGAAAATATCGGCAGCCTTTTCCTGCCGGATACATACGAAGTCTACTGGACCATCACCCCCCGGGAATTATTGTCACGCATGTATCGCGAATANAATAATTTCTGGACNCCAGAACGGAGGGCCAAAGCGCAGGCTTTAGGTGTTTCACCGACNGANGTTTCCATCATCGCCTCCATCGCAGAAGAAGAAACACGCGACCGGCAAGAGCGGGGNNTCGTGGCCCGCCTTTACTGGAACCGCCTGCAGCGGGGTATGCTCCTGCAAGCCGATCCGACAGTCAAATATGCCCTCGGCGACTTCACNTTACGCCGCATTCTGGAACGGCACCTCAGCACCGACTCCCCCTACAANACCTACCGGCACGCCGGTCTTCCTCCCGGGCCNATCAGAATCGCCGAAAAAGCTACGATCGACGCCTTTCTCGACAGCAGTCCGCATCCGTTTCTCTACATGTGCGCCAAAGAGGATTTCTCNGGCCNCCACAATTTCGCCCGCACACTGGGNGAACATAACCGGAACGCTGCCCGCTACCATCAGGCACTCCGACGCCATAAGATCAGATAAAAATGCGGAATTTTCACCGTCTTTCATCTCATTTAAGCCATATTTCCGCAGGCAAATTCTGTTTTAAGAGGTCAAATCGGCAATAAATTTGTTTTTGCCTGAGGCTTTTACTATCTTTGTACGCTCAACGAAATCAACCGCAAGTCTTCGGGCCTTATCGGAACCGAAACCGGCCAAGAATCACATTTATAGCATGCCTACTATATCGGAACGCGGCACCCAGATGCCGCAATCGCCTATACGCAAACTCNTCCCGCTGNCCAATGNCGTCAAAAAGCGCGGCGTAAAGGTCTACCATCTCAACATCGGCCAACCGGACCTGCCGACAATGAATGCCGGCCTGGAAGTGTTGAAACATATCGACCACAAAATACTTGAATACAGCCCGAGCGACGGCATTCTCTCTCTAAGGGAGAAACTGGCGAAATATTATCACCGGTTCAACATCAACGTCGATGTCGAAGACATCATCGTCACGACCGGCGGATCGGAAGCGGTGCTGTTCGCGTTCATGTCATGCCTCGATCCGGGCGACGAAATCATCGTTCCCGAACCGGCCTATGCCAATTACATGGCCTTTGCCATCGTAGCGGGAGCCGTCATCAAATCAATCCCTACCTATATAGATGAGGGGTTCGCACTGCCGCCGATAGAGAAGTTCGAGGAATTNATCACCCCCAAANCCAAGGGCATCCNTATCTGCAANCCGAATAACCCCACCGGTTATCTCTATACCCAGAAGGAAATGAACCAGCTCCGCGACATCGTCAAGAAGCACGATCTCTATCTGTTCTCCGACGAAGTCTATCGAGAATTTTGCTACACCGGCGCACCCTATATCTCTGCCTGCCATTTAAAGGGTATCGAGCAAAACGTCATCCTCATCGACTCAGTTTCCAAACGATACAGCGAGACCGGTATCCGTGTCGGCTCCATCGTCACCAAAAATGCGGCCGTAAGAGAGAATATCATGAAATTCTGTCAGGCCCGCCTATCCCCTCCGCTGATAGGCCAGATCGTGGCTGAGGCCTCCATCGATGCCGATCCGGAATATATGCTGGACACCTATAACGAATATGTGGAGCGGCGCAAATTCCTGATCGACGGCATTAACCGCATCCCTGGCTGCTATTCCCCTATTCCTATGGGAGCCTTCTACACCGTGGCACGGCTGCCGGTCGATGATGCCGACAAGTTCTGCGCATGGTGTCTGGAAAGTTTCGAATACGAAGGCGCCACNGTCATGATGGCTCCGGCATCGGGCTTTTATGTCACCCCCGGCATCGGACGCAATGAGGTACGTCTGGCGTATGTCCTGAACAAGGAGGATCTGCGTCACGCCCTCATCGTTCTGGCCAAAGCATTGGAAGAATACAACAAATTACCGAAATAACATTTCCGTCCCGGCGACACACGAGGTTCTGCCGGGACGCCTGATTTCAGAAAGCATAAAGGAAAAGCCTGCATCGCCCATGTCTCTGGCCTATTTCATTGCCCAAAGGATACACTTCAGCCGCGTCCGTGACGCAGGACAACGGGTTTCTCCGCCCGCCGTCCGCATCGCTATCGCGGGCATTGCCATCGGCCTGGCAGTAATGATCCTTTCGGTAGCAATCGTCATCGGCTTTAAACAGGAGATCCGCGACAAGGCGATAGGCTTCGGAGCGCACATGCAGTTACAGGCATTCACAGCTAACAGGACCTTCGAGACGGAACCTGTCGCCCTCCCGGACACTCTGCTGGACATACTGCGCCAGGTACCGGACATCCGCAGCGTGCATCCTTTTGCCACCAAACCTGCTATCCTGAAAACCGACGAAGATTTCCTGGCCGTTACCTTCAAAGGTATCCTGACGGAAAAAGAAGGCNGCGAATTCTTTCGCAAATATCTGAAAACCGGAGCCGTTCCCGCCTATGAGGCGTGGGGTGAAAACGAAAGCATGCCCTCTGCCGGCATCGTCATNTCCCGGATAATNGCCGACAAACTNCATCTGGACATCGGCGACGAGGTTGCNGCCTATTTTGTCAAAATGGAGCCCTCCGATCCGTTTTCCTACGGCAANATGCCGACCTCGGTCCGTTCACGCCGTCTGCGCATCGAAGGAATTTATGAAAGTCACTTCAACGAGTACGACCGGCTGTTCGTTGCCGCCGATCTGCACCTGCTGCAGTCCGTCAGCGGCTGGCCGGCCGACGTGGCCAGCGGGTTAGAGATAGAACTCTCTGACTTCAGTTCTCTTGAAAGGGCCTACTCCGATACTTTCGATGCCCTTGCCAGTTATGCGGACGCCACCGGCGAGAACTATTATCTCCGCACCGTCGAACAGATCAACCCNCAGCTGTTCAGCTGGCTTGCCCTGCTGGATACAAACGTATGGGTCATCCTGATTCTCATTGCCACCGTTGCCGCATTCACCATGATCAGCGGNCTGCTGATCATCATTCTGGAACGGGCCAACATGATCGGTATCCTCAAAGCCTNAGGCTATGATAANCGGGGACTCCGGCACGTGTTTATGTATATCGCGCTTTTCCTGACAGGCAAAGGACTCCTCTGGGGCAATGCGGCNGGCCTATTGTTGTGCTTCATCCAGCAACAATGGCATCCGCTGCGTCTCGACCCGCAGAACTATTATCTGGAATGGGTGCCCATCGCCCTNTCTCCGCTTCATCTGCTATTGTTAAACCTCGGCACAGTCGCCCTGACGCTTCTTGTCCTGCTGGCGCCATCGGCCCTGGTCGCACATATNCGGCCGACGCAGGCCATACAAACAGAATAAACGCCGGAAAACCGGACTCCATTCACGGAACCGGTGACCGGCNCGAATNTGCCGTCGGGAAAAAGGNNAATACAACCGTCTGCCCCGAATCATAAAAATACCGCAACCGTCATCTCCGTCCCTTAACCCGGGCAGCGAAAGCATAAAAGAAACACAATATTTGTTGTAATCCGCAAATTTGCCTATCTTTGTCGGGTAAAAACAAAAATACCCGATACAAAATCATTTATACATTATATCTATGAAATTCACCTCTTTCGTTTCTGCGGGAATGACGCTCATGCTTCTGCTGTTTTCAGCTCATTCCTGCNCTCCCTCCTCACNGAACGCTTTCGGCAGCANACAGGGAGACNTGCAAAGCTATCAGACCGGACTTCCATTTTCTATGGAACCNGTTCATCGGCCCATCTTCGACACTTACAGCGAGAGCATCACCAGCTTCGGCGGTGTNGGTGACGGTATCTTCGATAATTCAGAAGCNTTCGCCAAGGCAATGAAAGGTATCTCCGAAAAAGGAGGCGGCCATCTTGTCGTGCCTGGCGGAGTNTGGTATACGGGGCCCATCACCTTTGAAAACAATGTCGACCTCCATCTCACGGATGGCGCCGTCATCCTCTTTTCCGACAATTTCGATGATTATCCGATCATCGAAACTACCTTCGAAGGTCTCGATACGCGCCGCTGTATCTCTCCACTCAATGCAGAAGGCAAGACCAACATCGCCATTACCGGCGACGGCACNATCGATGGTAACGGCAACGCATGGCGCTGGGTAAAAAAAGGGAAACTGACCGGNTCGCAATGGAAAGCGCTCCTTGCCCGCGGAGGATGCCTCAACGAAAAAGGAGACATCTGGTTCCCNACAGAGGCCGTACGCCGCGCCTATGACATGGCCGACATGAATGTAGTCCGCGGACTCACGACCGACCAGGAATGGGAGGCCGTCCGCGATTATCTGCGCCCGGTATTGCTCTCGTTCCGCAACTGCAAGAATGTACTTCTGGAGGGCGTTTGCTTCCANAACTCCCCGGCATGGAATCTTCACCCTTTCTTGTGCGAAAATATCATCATCAACAATGTCATGGTCGTCAACCCCTGGTATTCTCAGAACGGCGACGGTCTTGACCTCGAATGCTGTAAGAACGCTCTCATCGTCAACAGTAAATTCGATGTCGGCGACGACGCCATCTGCGTCAAATCGGGCAAAGACGAGGACGGCCGTCGCCGCGGCATCCCGTGCGAGAACGTTGTGGTCGACGGTTGTGCCGTTTATCACGGCCATGGGGGCTTCGTAGTCGGCTCCGAAATGTCGGGCGGCGTGAAAAACGTCTCTGTTAAAAACTGCATGTTCCTGGGAACTGACGTCGGGCTTCGCTTCAAATCGACCCGCGGCCGCGGAGGCGTGGTCGAGAACATCCATATCGACAACATCAACATGATCGACATTCCGACCGAATGCCTGCTCTTCGACCTCTATTATTCCGGCAAGTCCGCGTCCGAAGTGCTGGCTGAAGGCGGCGACGCACCCAAAGAAGAGATCATCCCGGCCGTTACAGAAGAGACGCCTTGCTTCAAAGACATTTATATCAGTAACATCACCTGCAAGAATGCCCGCCGGGCCATGTATTTCAACGGTCTGCCGGAAATGCCCATCACCAATATCAATGTAACCAATGCCAACATTTCGTCACAAATCGGTGTAGAGTTGTGTGAAAGCGATGGCGTAAAACTGGAAAACGTCAGAGTTTCTGTTGCCCAGGGACCCGCGCTCAATATTACGAATGTCAGGAACCTCAATGCCACTGGCTTTGAATTTACCGGTGCCACTCAGGAAGGTGCCAGAATCGCGGGCACTCGTACGGCCGATATCGCCATCACCTCCAAATCTATTGCCGGGGCCGCCAAAGACATTCAGGTCGACGCTTCCGCTGTCTCGATTCAATAATAAATCATTCATATCATCATAACCCACAATGAAAAACATTTTTCGATATCTTGCTGTCACAATGGCATTCGGTACAGCCATGGCAGCGTGGGCACAGATGCCGGAGATGCAACATGTCGCCACGGCAGCACAATTGAAATTATCGGAACCCTCCGAAAATGTCACTTTGACCATCAAGAACCCCAATAAAACGGCCGTCAAAGATGCTCCGGTCTGCATCGTCCTGCCTGCCGGCACGCCCTACAAAAGCGCGACCGTCACAGTCGGGAAGAAAGAAATCCCCTCCCAGATGGATGACCTGAACGGTGACGGTATCAAGGACGAACTCGCCTTTGTGCTCGATTTCAAGAAAAAAGGAAAGGAAACCGTCGCGGTAAAATTCAGTACCGAAGAAGCCGATGCCGACCGCTATCCGGCCCGGGTGCATGCCCAGATGTTTTTTGCCGACAAAAACAAAAAGCACAAGGTAAAACAGCATATCCCGACCGACACCGTATCGGAACTTGTCGACAACATGTACAGCAAAATGCACCACCACGGTCCTGCATTTGAATCCGACATCGTGGCCTATCGTGTCTATTTCGACAAAAAGCAGTCCACCGACCTTTATGGCAAGCGCATTCCGCAGATGGAATTGGCCGAAGGTCCCTGGTATAACGACACGGCTTCCCTCAGCGTTCCTTATGACCTCCGCAAGGACAAACAATTCGTGGATGATATGATTCTCGTCTGCCAGACCATTTCCATCGGAACGCTACGCGGCTGGGACGAATCATAGG
>WFLX010031551.1_pt1 | contig 10147 bp, 4 predicted proteins | sample 4967041 | NCBI WGS metagenome assembly WFLX01 (sample SAMN12857096, study PRJNA449069) | gut metagenome | isolation source: stool from male and female vole | host: Microtus ochrogaster | place: USA:Florida | collected 2017
GAAACGGAGCTCATCTTTCTTAGGATTAGGCACCTGAATGGTGTAGTTACCATCCAAGTCGGTAACTGTACCGCCAGCTGTCCCGACCACCATGACAGTCACGCCAATGAGCGGTTCACCGGTGTCATCGGTAACATTACCCTTCACTGTGTCGGCCCTGGCCGCAAGAGCGGAAGTCATGATGAAGATCAGCAACAAAGCAATGCTATGAAGCAATCTGTGTTCATTTTTCATCGTTAGATTTTTTTAGTATTAATGGATGTTGTTAATTGTTGTTCGTCGAATGAGTTTTTTAATCTGTTAGCTTATAACCGTCTTAGTTTAGAAGGGGCAATAAACCGACTGCAAAATTATCAAATACAAATGCAACCATCTTAAAATATCATATCAAATGTTTTAAAATTGGTATACTACCCCATCTAAAGATTTATCAAATAGATTCAAATTTGTAACATCATATCTAATTATCAATAAAATAGCATGTTCAAATATTTCTATTCGTGCCAGAGAGACTACTGTCTGCCCCTTCTTTTTCCATGCTACGATACTCAGAGGGAGTTTTGCCCGTGTAGCGTTTGAAGAGAGTTGAGAAATGCGATTGCGCATTGAATCCCAAGGCGAATGCCACCTGAGCAATATCGACATCCCCTTGCGAAAGCATCTCGCAAGCCTTCTTTAGCTTGACATTTCTAATATAGTCGCTTGGAGCCACGCCCACAATCTCCTTCATCCTGCGATGCAGCTGAGATCGGCTGAGTCCTACATACTCGCTAAGGCCATCGACGTTCATTGCTGTCTCAGAAATATTGTCGTTGATATATCTGTTGACTTTCTCCATAAGATCCGCATCAACACCCTTCACTTTTGGAGCCACAATATTGTCAACCACTGCCTGCGATCCGGAGTATTTACCCTTGAGCTTATTTCTTGTAGAAAGCAGACCGGATATCATTCCCTCAAGCTCCTCTATGGAGAAAGGCTTTGGCAAATATCCATCCGCTCCATTTTTCCAACCCTTTACGCGCTCGTCGCTTCCGGACAAGGAACTGAAGAGAATGACCGGGATATGCTGCGTGATCATATTTGTCTTTAGTCTACGCAAGAAAGAAATTCCATCGATAGCACCCATCTTAATATCCGAGACTATAAGGTCGGGAAGTTTTTCAGATATTTCCTTCAATGCTGACTCAGCATCAGGAAAAGTGACAACTTTATAAGATGCTCCCAGACATTCCTTTATATACTCACGGAGTTCCTTGTCGTCGTCGACCACCATAATTCTTAACCTTTGTCCGGACTTATGGGGTTTTGTAATGGATGTGGGTGCCGGCATCACGATAGGGAGAGGACGATGTTGGGATTCATTTTTATCTTTCTTATCAATGCCATCCGCCGGAATGAGGGGAAGAGTGACAGAAAAGACACTTCCTTTGATGCCATCTTCCCGGTTTTTGGCATTTATTTCTCCTTTGTGTAGCTCTACGAGCCTCATACAGAGGTCGAGTCCAATTCCAAAGCCGGAGGCATTGCCATGATGATACTCTCGGTTACGGTAGAATCTTTCAAAGAGATGGGAGAGCACCTTATTATCCAGACCAATGCCTGTGTCTGTGACAATGACTGAATACATCTGCGCCCCTAAAGAATCAACTGAGAGCTTGAGCTCCACCGTCACTTCTCCCCCATCGGGAGTGTATTTTATGGCATTGGAAATGAGATTTACGAGAATCTTATCAAGATTGTTGCCATCCACTTTCCCCCAAATTTCCTTCTCTTGGCATAAAAAAGATAGGGTTTGCTTCTTTTCCTCTGCCATCGGCTTTAACATTTCAACAAGCTCTTCGACAAAAGCTTTTATATCCGTATTGGAATACACGAGTCTCATTTTCCCTTTTTCAATCTTCCTAAGATCAAGAAGCTGGTCTACGAGATTGAGAACTCGCTGTCCGTTGCGACGCATAGTGAGAAGCTGAGAAGTGGTCTCAGGGGAATGATTCTGCTTCAGAAGAGTCTCAACCGGACTCAACATCAGGGTGACCGGAGAACGAAGTTCATGAGATATATCTATAAAATATTTGATTTTTGTTTCATACAGCTCCTCTTCCCTCTTGTTCTTCACCACCTTATAAATAAGGGCGGCCATTATGACAAGCAAGAAGATATACGAAGCGTACGCCATATTTGAAAGATACCATGGGGCCTTAACGTTGAGATTCATTTCAGTGACATCCGACACCATATCATTTTCGCAGCCACGGAGTCTGAGCTTATGATGTCCTGACTCCAGCGGAGGAAGGTAGATGACGCTTTCCCCCGGAGATGAAGAGTGCCACGTCTCCCCTTCGCCCTCGAACTGCCACTCATACGCCAAGTCAGAGGGGTCTCTGAAATCAAGTGTAGACAATCTGACTACAATGGAGTTGTCCCTGTGAGAAAGATGAATCGTCTCCGGGTGAGCCACCGGGCCTTCCAACATCATCGAAGAGCCGGCTCGGCTTGCACCGGGCAGGCGCTGACCGTTGACATAAAGCCCGGTGATATAAACGTTTGATCCAAATGATTTCCGGCTTACGGAACCCGGATCAAACATCACAAGACTTTCGAAATTTCCAAACAAGATCTCAGAAGGAGAAACTCTATGACCGGAAAAAACGTATGAAGTCATTGAGATGCCCGACATTCCCCCATAGCTTCTTATCTTCCCGTCGGCCCCAATTAAGTGGGCTATTCCTTTCATAGTTCCAATCCATATCCCTCCGTTACCGTCATTTTCAAGAGTGCGCACATCATTGTCCGGGAGACCTTCGAGTACTGTGAACTTTTTCATTATACCCTTCCCGAGTGAATATTGCAAAAGTCCTCTGTCGGTAGCTATCATCACACCCCCCGGGACATCACAGACATCGTTGACCACACCCTTTACAAACGGAGACTGGTCGATAGGGACAAGGTTGTCAGTCTCAGGATCATAGCAGGCAATTCCACTATACCCTCCTATCCAGATTCGCCCATCGGAAGTGTTTGATATTCCGGAATAATACCCACAGGAAAGCAGATTGCTTCCTCCGACCGGATAAAACCATTTCTCATCGCGAGTATCCGGTTTGTATCGGAGAACACCCAACTCACCGAATGCCGCCACTATATCTCCATTGTCGCAACCAGAAACCACCACACCTGGATAGAGGGAAGCCGGACAGATGATTTTTGTCAAAGCAAGAGACTTGGTGTCAACGCTCCATATACCCTCACGCGCAAGTCCGACAAGAAGGCGCCCATCCGTGTATTTACTCAGAGATGTCACCGGAGCCCCCTGCGACACGACAACCTTTCTGACCTCTCCTTCATTATCTATCAAAATCACCTTGCCATTGTTAAGGCCAACAGCTATATCAGAACCTACGACACACATGGAAGTCAATTCGGCACCACCTTCTTCCCTAAGGATTTTAGCGAGAGACCTCATAAAGAATGGTCCTTTATGAGCCGGAGCCATCGCAAGTCCTTTATTGTTGCATCCCAGCCATAGACTTCCAAGACGATCCTTAAAGACACTTCCGATTTTCAAGGAAGAGAGATCAATGTTTGAAGATGTCAGCCTATCAGCTCTTTCAATATTCGTATTTCCATGCTTCACCTCCCAAAGACCATCACCGCCAGTAGCGATATACGTCACATCATCAGAGGAACAAACTTCAGTAACCTTAATTTTCTTATTTCCAGTTACCTTTAAAGGAGTCAGAGACTTCGACTTAAGATCCAGACGAAACACCTCATATTGCGAAGAAAGGACCAACGTCTCATCAGGTTGCCAACATATCTTAGAGACATTCGCGCCAATATATGCAAGGCGTTCGACGCTGTTGTCGGGATTGAGGCGACAAACAGAGCCGGCAACAGTAGTGAAAAATACATCTTTACTGTCATTATTGATCATGCGGCTGATGCCACTTCCGTCATCAAAAGAGAGATTGAAGGGACTCACTTTTATATCGGCGTCCTCTTCTTCGATAGAATTCTTATCGATTAAATAAATACCGACCCCGGAAGCAATGAAGAGCAATCTCCCATCGGGGAATTCCACTATGTCGCGGATATAGCCATTGAGCAACTTACCGGGTAATTTTGCAAGGCGGAAGGAATCGGTGGTGTCATCATACATGTTAAGACCGTCGACAGTTCCGACCCAAGTACGTCCTTTGCTATCGGTGTAAAGGCTCACTATTTTATTGTCGCTTATNGAATGNGNATTCAGNTNGTNATTACGGTNTAANTCAGCGNAATTTCCGTNAAACCNNATCAANCCGGCATCAGTTCCGATCCAAAGAAACCCATCGCGGTCGTTACAAAACGAAGAGTAGTTGCCGGCAAGGATTTTCTTTTGGTCGTAGAGGCGGACAGAGATGTCGTTGAGCGCCGCGGCTTCTGATGCGCCGAGGAGCCACAGCGATAGCAGCAGGATGCGAACGAGAATTAAAATTTTTACAGCCTTCATGACGTTTTGAATTATGTTGCAAATTTAATCACAAACCGCTATATTGCATTTACATATTTGTCGCAAAGGCATAGTATGTCGAATTTGACTTATAAAATATATATCATAAATATTAATANTCGNAACATNATAAGATAATGTAGCCATCATGTGGGGCATNATGGCTANATTTAAAAAATTTGGAGTGATAATAATANANAGTGCATTCCGCGCGAAAAAGGCGATAAGATGCAGCTATGGAGTGCTCTAAATTTTGACGGAGGTGCGTTTACCTGAGTATTTCACTTCTTTGGAAGTGCCGTTGGGGAGGACTACGTTGAATGTACGGGTCTGGAGCATGCCGTCGTAGCTGCCTTTTCTGGCATCGATGGTGAGTGTATGGCTCTTGTCGTTCCAGTGCATTGGAATCTCGGTGAATTTTCCTTCGAGATAGTTGAATCCGTCGCCTTCGTCTTCATAGAGTACGAACTCGGCGTTTGCTCCGGGATAGACATTTAGGGTGAGATAGTCCCATGGTTTTTCGGATGTATATTGCATGTCTTCGGCGAGAGGGATGATGCTTCCGGCTTTTACGTAGAGAGGAGAATAAGCGAGAGGCGCGTCGGCTTTAACAGTCTGTCCACCTTCATACTTTTTATTTGTCCAAAAGTCATACCAGTCAGCACCATTAGGAAGATACACTTCGTATGTCTTATTCAGTGTCCAATCCACTACCGGCCAGCCTTCTTCTGTAAGTGTAACTTCTTGCTTATTCCAGCCACTGATTTCATCGGTTTTTACGATTTTTTCTTCGGTATAAAGGGGATCGAGAACCGGGCAAACGAGAAGGTTGCGACCGAACATGAATTCGCGTCCGTTGTCCCAAGTGTTTTTGTCATCCTTGAAGTCCATGAAGAGGGCGCGCATGAAGCTGTCGTCGTCTGCACTTACGCGGCGTGCTGTGCTGTAGATATAAGGCATCAGACGATAACGGAGTTTGATGGCATCGAGAAGAGCGTCATATACGGGTTCTCCTGCTTTGCCATACCAGTAAAGTTCTCTGTAGGAGTCAGCACCATGGCTTCTCATCATTGGATTGAACAGACCGAATTGCATCCAGCGGACTGAGAGTTCCTGGAATTGAGGATTCTTTGCAGCGGATGTCGGATCCCAGTTCTTGTTGTAAGAGCCGGAGAAGAAACCTGCGATGTCAGTGTTCACGTTGGGATTGCCAGTAAGTGTATGGTTGAGCACGAGNGGCACCTGATTGCGGAAGTTTTGCCATGAACTGCCTACGTCGCCGCTCCAGGATTGTGAACCAAAGCGTTGCTGCCCTGTGAAGTAAGAGCGTGTCAGGATAAATGGACGCTTTTGTTTGTCTTCTGCACGTTGATGAGTGTCTACTCCGCTCACGCACATGAATGGGAAGAGATTGNGGANAGAGCGGTAGNTACCANGAGCGGAAGGTTGGTCGAGGTCAGANTNCTTATATTGCATGTGGTCAGGATCTGTAGAGTCCATCCACCATGCATCGATACCCATTGAGTGTAGACGTTTCAGATGATTCCAATAGATGTCACGGGCTTCAGNGCTATAGGCATCGTAAACGCGGACACCTGAGAGATAGTCGCGGCGTGGAGGCCATTCTGTCAATCCGGATTCCGGCCATGTCTCGAAGTCGAAAAGCAGACCTTTTTCCTTAAGTTCCTTATATTGTTTGGTTTGGGGTCCGAAACTTTGCCAGATACTGATACTGATGTGGGCATTGTTATCGTGTACCTTATCGATCATTTCCTGGGCACGGTTGAAGTCAGGGTTGATGAATTCCATGGCATTCCAGGTGTAGTTGCTGCCCCAGTATTGCCAGTCTTGGATGATTCCGTCGAAAGGAACGCCAAGTTCTCGATATTTATTGACTACTTCGAGGAGTTCATCTTGGGTCTTGTATCGCTCGCGGCTTTGATGGAAACCGTAGGTCCACAGTGGCATCATCGGGACGCTTCCGGTAAGCCAACGGATATCTGCGATTACACCGTCGGCATCGCCTCCATACATGAAGTAATAGTCTACGAGGTCGCCTACCTGACTTTCCAGTTCGAGGGTCTCATTGTCGTTGAGATTTGTTGGGGAATAGTTGTCCCAGAATATGCCATAGCCTTTGATGCTCTGGAAGAAGTGGGCGAAGTCCTCAAGGTTTGACTGTTGCATGAGGCGGTGTTCGCCACGCTGCGACATCTTGCCGTTCTGGAGCATACCTATGCCATAGATGGGTTCGTCGGCTTCAAGTGCAAAGCTTTGCATCACTTTGTAGCGACCTTTATCGATCCCTTCAGTGATTGGAGTGAAACCATATTTTCCTTCAGATACGAGGAGTTCGCCGTCGGGTTTGTAGAAGCTTACCTTGCCTGTTTTGTTGTCGGTCACCACTTGGAGGGCTGAGGTTTTATACGTAGTGACATTATCATCGATAGTGCCTGTCACTTTCACGTTTTCAGGTTTTGCGATTACAACTAGGGATTCTCGTTCCTTAGCTGCTGCGCCGTCAGGATACTTCGTAATCCTTACGATTTCGGGGGTATAAAACTTGACAGAGACTTTTTCGTCCGCTTTAGCGGAGAAAACAGAGAGTGCCAATAATAATAGCCCCATGAGGGATGTGCCTGATATTAGATCTCTTTTCATATTGTTGTTTGTTGTTCTGAATGCAAAAATACAATAATTTTTTGGAAAACATGTAATTATTCAGAAAGAAATTGATAAGGGTTTACGAATATATATTATAATGCTACGAGAATTAATATTTGGTACATCTAATGGCTTTAGGGTTTAGAAATAGACATTCTCGGGAATGGCATGATTTTTTAGAAATAATAGCCAAAAGTAGGTATTTTTATCCACTTTTGGCTATTATTCGAAATGAATCTATGGCATGAAAAGACTTTCTGCAGATATCTGCACCGGTATTTCATCTGAATATTTATTTCTGATTACGCCATTAGACGTGACAAGCACCACTTGAAGAGACTTCTTTTCAGGAATATACTGACGCAAGACGCTTGTCTTGGTCTTTATTCCTTTCAGAAAAGCAGGGGTGACTTTTAAACCGTCAGAGGCATACTTCATCTCGCAAATATCTATCACGTCGTCTGCACGGTCTATCAGTAGGTCAATCTGCACACTTTGATGATAGTCGTTTGCTTTGATATGCCATGAAAAGAGATTAGCCATAATTCCTAATATACCAAGAGCCTGCTTCAACTGTCGAGTATGCAACAGACAGAGCCGCTCGAACGACAATCCACACCAAGTATAATATGCTGGCGTTTTCATTATCTTGGCCCAATATTGATCATCAACATTATGCACGTTGCGAACAATCTGATAATAAAACAAAGAATAGCAATCAATTAGTTGATAAATTGCATCTTTTGTCTTTTTATCGGTATGACAATATTTACGTATGAAGCCACATTCCTCAAGGTCAGATAAAATTTTGGTCAGCTGTCCATTGGTTTCAAGTCGACCTTTCTTGATAATTTCTTCACGTGTGAGTCCTGATTTCTTGCCTGACAACGCCTCTACCACACGAATATATTTATCTGGCTTCTTGAACATGGAATCATATATATATTTGAACTCCCCATGAAGTTCTCCTCCCTCAGCCAAGAAAAGATCGGTTATGTTTGTTGCCAGACTTTCAGTAGGATTCAGTTTTGTCCAATAATATGGAATCCCTCCCATTATCATATAACCCTCCATAATCATATTCCGGCTATACGGAAGCCTATTTGCTTTGACAAGCAGTTCGCATTCGTGGAGAGAGAATTGCTTAAGCATTATCTTTGATGTCACCCTGTTGTAGAGGCCACCCTTACTTCTGAAAATTTTGTTTATTATCCATGAAGTGGCGCTTCCACAAATTATCAGGAAGATGTCTTTTCTGGCAGAAGCCCATGCGTTCCAAAAATGCTCAAATGCGGGAATAAACTTTGAATTCTTTGCATCCATCCATGGCAGCTCGTCGATAAAGATTATTTTTCGCTTTGCTTTGGATTTANNAACAANCTCCTCAAGCATACTGAAGGCATCAAACCATGTCTTTGGTTTGGCAATCGACTTATNGAGCCCTTGCTGAATAAGCGCTCTAAAGAATTCCTCAAGCTNATCACGATTTGAGACATTATGGATTCCTGTATGTTGGAATGTGAATTTATCCCTGAATGTTTCCCTTATTAAATAAGTCTTACCGATTCTTCTTCTTCCATATACGGCCACAAACTCCGATTCATTGGAGCTATATGCTCTCATGAGGCTTTCTATCTCTTTTTCCCTTCCTATTAACATAAGCATTCATTTTTTCTGCAAAGTTAATAAAAAAAATCGAATAATAGCCAAAAGTAGGTATTTTTACCCACATTTGGCTATTATTCGTGATAGAATCTCTCCTGTAATATTACTATATTTTCATCGTAATTACTTAATCTTTAGAACTTAGGGAGAATCGAAGCATCGGGACGAGGCAGGGAATTAATGCCATATTCAGGCTCCTCGAGGAATCTTTTAGTTTTGATAATGCAAAGATAATGAATTTTAATTGAATATCCAAACAAAACTACACTTTTCAATGGATTTTGACCCTCTAAAACTACACTTTTCAATGGAATTTATCACTCCAAAACTACACTTTTCAATGGATTTTGACCCTCTAAAACTACACTTTTCAATAGATTTTGACCATTCATTCTCCTTAATATTCTTTATCCTTTTTTTGGATTGAGAAGGGTGTTGGCCCAAACGCGGATAGGGCTACGCTGTGTCGGCTTCGCCGTCAGGCGGATTGGATGCGGATTTTTTCAACTTCGGCGGAATCCCACAGGCTGAAGCCCAATGCTGGTAAAATAAGTTAGCTTTTGACGCTCTTGGGCGCATGCGGAGCATGCTCTATTACTTAGTTTGCCAGTAAAACAGTAGACAGAAATATTAGCTTCCATAGGGCTAGGCAGTAATTTTACCGACATTGGGCTGAAGCCTGGGTTTTCGACAATTAGAAGAATACCTCTCCGAGGTAAGTTTTTGATGTTGTTTTGGGATGGTATTATAGAGGAGTGAGCGAGGCTTCGCCGCTACACGGAAGGGTTGCGGATGCGAAGCTATTGAGATTTTCAATTAAAGTGGGAAAGAACCGAAAAAAGAACTGTCGTGATCTACTGTCTATGATTCTATTCTCTGAATAATTGATCGGCCGTCACCTCATTTTGAATTTCGCTCCATTGGGCATTGCGTTTGACACCGTTGACAGTCACCATCGTCATGTAAAGGGCTTTCTTTGTCTTTGTAGAAGAGCGGAAAGCCCCCATGCGATTTACCATTTTATTTAGATATGATGGAGTTATGTCGTACTCCTCACGAGAAAATTTCATCTCGCAAAGATTAATTGTTTCGTCTTTACGATCAATCACGAGATCTATTTGTGCAATTTTTTTCCCATCCTCCATTCCTATCCAGGATGAAATTTCTGTTGCGACACCCGCTATACCAAGAGCTTCCTTTATTTGCTTGATATGATGAAGGCAAACCTGTTCAAAGGCGTATCCACTCCATGAATTAATTGAAGGCGTGTTCACCTTGGAGAGCCAGAATCCCTCGCCTTCGGTGTGGTAATCCTTAACTTGG
>WFLX010060603.1_pt1 | contig 10146 bp, 5 predicted proteins | sample 4967041 | NCBI WGS metagenome assembly WFLX01 (sample SAMN12857096, study PRJNA449069) | gut metagenome | isolation source: stool from male and female vole | host: Microtus ochrogaster | place: USA:Florida | collected 2017
GCTTCGTCGACCACTATCAAATTGACATCGACGTGGCGCAGTTCGGCCATGAAGCGTTCGTTGCAAAGACGTTCGGGCGCAAGATATAGAAATCGCGCACCTCCGTGCAGAATCTTTTCCCAAGCCTGGTGGGTCTCTTTCAACGACATGCCGGCATGAAAATATACGGCCTTGATATTGCGTTTCGCGAGGTTATCTACCTGATCTTTCATAAGAGAGATCAGCGGTGTGACAACTACAGTGAGACCCTTCGGGTAAAGGAGTCCAGGCACTTGGAAAGTGATTGATTTGCCGCCGCCCGTGGGCATAAGGCCCAAGGTGTCTTTCCCATCTAATACAGAGTTGATTATATCCTCTTGAAGCGGTCGGAAATCAGAATATCCCCAATAATGTTTAAGAATTTCTTTGGGTGTCATATCAAAAGTGTTAGACACGCTCAAAATGAACTTAGTGTACACCCTCCGAGGGACGGATATCTTTGATCATCAGCTGCACGGCATCAAGCCCATTGTTATGCTTGGTTTGCTCTATCGTGTAGCAAATATCTACGGGCTTGTGAGCGTGAATATGCTCGAAGTAGGGAGCCATATTAAACGCGATTGCGTTGATCACTCTGCTTGTGCTGTTGTCTTCCAATTCGAGTTTTATGTGTTCGAGATTTTTACCCACAAGTTTGCTTGTGCCGAAGTCAAAGACGTTGCGCGAACAGAACACCGGATTCTGATTGCCGGGTCCGAAGGGATTAAACTTCTTGAGAAGGCCCACCAGTTCGGGTGTGATATCGGCAAAAGATATTTCGGCGTCTATTTCAATCATCGGCGTGAGTTGGTTGGGCTGAATATTTGCCGCCACATACTCTTCGAATCGCTGGGTGAACTCCGGAATATTCTCCTCTTTCAATGACAAACCGACTGCGTAGGTGTGTCCACCGAAATTCTCAAGGATATCGCGGGTGGAATTAACTGCCGCGTAGATATCAAAACCTTGCACGGAGCGTGATGATCCAGTGGCAAGGCCGTTGGAGAAGGTGAGCACTACAGATGGNTTGTAGTAGAGCTCGGTGAGTCGTGAAGCNACGATGCCGATAATTCCTTTGTGCCAGTCTTTGTTGTATATCACCACAGAACGTTTGCCATGAATCACGTTGATGTTATTATTGATNATGGCNTTGGCCTCTTCAGTGATTTTNTTGTCGAGCTCCTTGCGATCTTTATTNTATTGATCGATATCTTTACCTTTCTCGTAGGCATCGTGGAGATCACGGCACACTAAGAGATCTACGGCTTCCATTCCGCTTTGCATGCGTCCGGAGGCGTTGATGCGGGGGCCGATTTTGAAAATAACATCGCTGATGGTGATATCCTTATTCGTGAGTTTACACAATCTGATAATGCTTCTCAAGCCGAGATTGGGATTGGAATTGAGTCTTCTCAATCCGTGATAAGCCATTATTCGATTTTCGCCAACGATAGGCACGATATCGGCGGCGATACTTACCGCTACGAGATCAAGGAGCGAATCAAGTTCATTGTGATTTGTGAGACCATTGCTGAGAGCGAAAGCCTGCATAAACTTGAAACCGACTCCGCAACCCGAGAGATGCTTGCAGGGATACGTAGAATTCGGCATCTTCGGATTCAAGATAGCTACGGCAGGGGGAAGAATATCGTCGGGCACGTGATGATCGCAAATTATGAAATCAATTCCGCGTTCTTTAGCATATGCTATCTCCTCGATTGCCTTGATGCCGCAATCGAGCACGATTACAAGTTTTATATCGTTTTCGGCAGCGTATTCGATACTTTTTTGAGANATGCCGTAGCCCTCCTCGTAGCGAGTAGGGATATAGTATTCGATATTGCTGTAATAGTTTTGGAGATACTTGTAGACCAATGCGACAGCAGTTGTGCCGTCGACATCGTAATCGCCGTAAATCATGATTCTCTCCTTGGCGCCCATAGCTTTATTCAAGCGATTGACGGCTTTCTCCATATCAGGCATAAGGAAAGGATCGTGCATATCCGATAGGGCAGGTGTGAAGAAAGCCTGGGCTTCTTTNGCGGTAGTGACACCGCGCCTGATCAGCAATTCAGCGATCGGNTCTGCTCCTTCGCAAATCGGGAGNATCTCGTCAGCATGTGCTTTCTGCTGAAGAGTGAGGGGTTGGTAATTCCACTTAGCTATCATCTCTGATAATTATATTGGGTCGAATCTCCCGTAGGAATTCGCAGATTTCTCTTTGAAGGTCAGGTATTTCTGTTTCTCTAGTATGAGAGAGTGGAACTTGAAATCCCGCCTTTGGTAAAAGAATCGATGGTTGTTATTAATAATAATTTGTGTTTAATGCGNTTAAAGCGCCGGGTAAAGAAGAGGGTTTTTGCCCACTTCTGTGAGTGCAAATATATAAAAAAAATATGGGATGTGCAAATATAGGAAGCAAGGTAGGAAAACTTTAAAGGTTTTTAAGTAATTTTGCAGTCGGAATGAAACGGAGGTTCCACGTCATGGAGAGAAGGCAGGTTGCAATGTATGNGTGGCAAGCTGCTCACGATGCAGCTTCTTCATGGATGTGGACGACAGGTTTTGTTCTAAGTTTTAAATATTTGAATTTAAGAGATTTAATATTAAGAATGGAAAAAAATATAGATATTGATGGGTTAAGACTTCATTATGAGGAAGTGGGCGATCCAGCAGCTCCTCCCGTGATACTGATGCATGGGTGGGGATGCGACCATACCACAGTGAAGAGCATCGCCAACATTTTGGAGCCCTCAATGCACATATATAATGTAGATCTTCCGGGACATGGCAAGAGCCAGGAGCCACCAGAAATCTGGGGCGTGGAGGAGTATACACGCCTGATAGAGGCTTTTGCAAAGGCTTTGAATATTACCAAGCCCTCTTTAATAGGCCATTCTTTTGGTGGCCGTGTATCCATACTCTTCTCTTCGAGGAATGATACGGAGAAGGTGATGCTTGTAGATTCTGCCGGCATAAAGCCCAAGCGATCGCTCAATTACTACAGGAAGGTGTATACTTTCAAACTGTTGAAACGTGTTTTGCTTCTGATCTACGGTAAGGAGAAAGGGGAGAAGAAGGTGATGGAGTGGCGCAACAAGAAAGGCTCTGCCGATTATCGCAATTCGTCGCCGATAATGAAGGGTATACTTTCAAAGTGTGTCAACGAAGATTTGCGACACGTGATGCCACAGATAAAGGCACCGGTGCTTTTGGTATGGGGCGATGATGATACAGCCACTCCGTTATCGGATGCACGGCTTATGGAATCGCTTATTCCTGATGCCGGTTTGGTGAGTTTTCCAGGTTGCGGACATTACTCTTTCCTCGATAATCCATATGGGTTTAAGGCTGTTGCAAAAGAGTTTTTCACTCCACGAAAGAAATCGTGAAAATCACTCAATAAATCGGATAAAATATCGGGAAGAAAATAGTTTTAACTATTTCTTTTCGCGGATTGCTATTAATAGAATTCAGTAATACAATATTTATGAATGCATTTTTTATCATCGTTTTTGTGATATGCGGCATTTATATGGTGTTGAATTTCAAGCACGATATTCATATGCTGCAGCAAAACAGTTATCGCCTTGAGCGATATTGGAGATATTTGCGCGATAATTTTATGGACGCATGGCGTCTGACAGATGTCGCGATGCTGTTTTTGGTTATGTCGACGCTCCTCGATATCCGTCTGTCATTGCTCATTCTCGCTATCGTATGCCTTGTGAAAATCGGGCTGATTCTTAAAAAGAAATTCAAGAAGCCATTGGTATTCACAAATAGAGTGAAGCGAATTTATGGAGTCACAGCGTTTTTGGCCGTGGGCGGGGCATTGGCAGTGATTCTGACCGTTGGCTCGGATAAAGAGATCTGGGGCACTTACAGCGGCCCGGCACTCTCGGCTGCTACGATGCTACTTATGAGTATATTCTCATGGGCGGTGGTGATGCTGGCTGTAGTGCTGCTTATACCAGTAGAGAAATCAATTAATCGTAAATACTGGAACGAGGCAGCGAAGATTCTGAGAGAAATGCCTGATTTAAAGGTAATAGGTGTCACTGGTTCGTACGGAAAGACGAGTACTAAGCATTATCTTTACAGGATTCTTTCGGAGCAGTTTGAAGTGCTAATGACGCCAGGATCGTATAACACCACGATGGGTGTGATCAGAACTGTTAGAGAATATCTGAAACCCTACGACTCAGTTTTCATATGTGAGATGGGTGCCAAGCAGAAGGGTGATATCAAGGAAATTTGTGATCTTGTGCATCCCTCGATCGGAATAATCACTTCGGTAGGACCGATGCATCTCGAAACATTCAAGACGATAGAGAATGTTCAGGCCACGAAGTTTGAGTTGATAGATTCTCTCCCACAGGATGGTTTTGCGGTAATAAACGACGATTTTGAATATTGCGCCAACAGGGTTGTGGATACGGTGGTGACTCGTCGTTTTGCCTTGGCCGGAGGTAACACCAAGAATGCAGATTATGTGGCTGAGAATATCGAATACACTCATGAGGGAACCACGTTTACGGTAAAGGGTCCCGATGGATTCGAGATGAGATTATCTACAAAACTGCTTGGCTCGTGCAATATTTCCAACCTTTTGGCAGCCGTGATAGTAGCCTTGAAGTTGGGAATGGATAAGGAGAAAATAGCGTATGCTGTCGGACGTATAGAGCAGGTGGAACATCGCCTCAGTATCAAGCGAACGCCAGGGGGCGTGACGATACTTGACGATGCCTTCAATTCGAATCCTTTCGGTTCGAGAATGGCATTGGAGGTATTGAGAGATTTCAAAGGTGGAAAACGTATTGTCGTGACACCGGGTATGATAGAGCTCGGAGAGCGTCAGGCAGAGCTTAATGAGGCTTTCGGTAAGTTGATCGGAGAGTGTGTAGATATCGCGATTATAGTAGGCGCTTATAATAGGGAAGCCCTTGTAAACGGTATCAAGAAAACTGCCTTCAAACATGAGAAGATCTACGAGGTAGATAGTTTCAATGAAGCACAGGGAATATTAGGCACTATGCTTGCTCCTGGCGATACAGTTTTGTATGAAAATGATCTTCCGGACACTTTCAAGTAAACGATTAAAACGAAAGCTCCCCGTCAATTTTTTTGACGGGGAGCTTTCGTTTTAATCGTACTGCAAAACTGGACGAAGCAGTTCTTCTATTCGCTCTTCTTCAGTGAGAGTGCCATCTCCCATAGGAAGCGGGACACCAAAGAATCTGCGTTCTTTATTGATCGAGTCGGCATCGAAGAATTCGATCTTATCTTGCGTTACGATTTCTTGTATGATGATCTTATGCTGATTATCGCACAACGTTTCACCAAGATCGGCAAGACCTTCGTTATGTCGGAGATTCGACATACTGTCGAGCCGATAGAAAATCGCCCCGTAGGATGCCTTTAGAATCGTAAGCAGATAATCGTTCTCGCCAGCGATGTTGACATTTGTGAGATGTGCATTGTCACGCAAAGCACGAGTTTCGTTGGGCTGGAATCCGCTCAATATTTCGAGAGGAAGGCACGACACTGTATTGTCGACATGCGTCAGAATAAGATGGCCTTTTTCGCGTTCTTTTACGGCAAGCGCCAACAGGCATTCCGGCTCATAATCGATGTAGGCATCGTTGAACGTAACGCGCACTTTATGATCTTGCATGAAGTAAGCGTAGAGCGACGGTGTCGAGAAGTCGGGATCGTAGGAATGAAGCACGTTGCCTCGATGCTTTCCGGTATGTATGCCGCCCTTCTTTTCTTCGGGAGATGCTGCTTGTTGCGTATCAGCGGCAGCTTCCGTAGCGGTGCCTTCGTTGGCGGAGTTCTGGGCTTCACTTTCTACATTTTGAGTCGTCGGATTGGGTATGTCTTCCGAAATTTGAACGGCAGACTGTAGTTGCGATTCATGTTCGTTGCCGACGCCCCAAAGTTTCATAAGCAGGCGATAGTTGTGACTCCTGCTCTTTATGAAGGTCTCNCGCTCCTTNTTNAGACGCGGTTTTGTNGTNGAGCTTGATCTTACATAGATAATGCCNTCAAGTTCAACGGGTTGCTCTACGGGAAGCACATTGACGACTATTACACCTTTCTTTGATTCTGGATCTGAGGAGATTTCCCAGTGGTCTTTCGCATGAGGTGGCATAGTTCGGTCGAGATAATTCTGAAGGTCGACGATCATACCGTCGATCGTGGCCTTGAGACCGTGAGATTGACGGTAGACAAGATCATCTTGTAAGCCGCTTTCGTAACCAGAATCGTTGACACCTATGAAAAGCTTGCCTCCGCGAGCGTTCATGAAGCCACAAATCACATGTGTGATTTCGTGTAACTGCGTCTTAACATCGGCACGACAGCCTCCTTGCGACGAATAAATCAGGCTACTTTTGAATTCGATAGTCTGCGATTCATCTCCATAATATTTCGAAGATGGGGTAGTGCTATTGACATTCAAAAGGGTAGAAATCTCCTTCAGAATATCTTTGCGNGAACTTTCCATCTCTCTGGGCAGCATGTTATANGAAAGCACGAGNGACGCCAAGCGCCCTTCGGTTTCATTTCTCGGATTTTGCTTCAGTCGCCAGAGCCATTCGGCGCTCTCATTGATTTCGAGATCTGCCACGATTTTTAANCTCGTAAAGATACGCTCAAGCATAGGTGTGGCGATAACTTTATCGCGAATTTCATCAAGGCGTTCGAGATCGATCTTCTGATTTTTACCGAAATCNTGGAGTAGTTTCAGAAGTTCCATATGNGCTGTAATCTCAGAGAGNGCNGCGTGTGCATCAGCCAGACGGCAAAGAATTGTAGCGAGTCCAAGATAATTGAAAGCTTTAATATATTCGCTTTCGGAGTAGGCGCAACGTTGAAGCATGAAGATTANCTCCAGCAGCTCCTCACGCGACATTACCTCTTCNACCTCAACCACTTCNGTATTCTCATCTATAGCTTCGGAATCTAATTCTCCCATACCTTGCATGAGATTGGTGAGACACTCTGATTTCTTGAGCACTGTGGGCACATCCTCTTGATTAGAAGAGAGTTCGCCCATGAAGAATCGNGTGAGCGAACTGGAGTGATCAGGCTCGATATANTTCACTCTCACAAGAGAGCCCTCACAGAGAGAAGCGGTAGATTCGTCGCANGGNACTTTAAAAGTGCATCCAAGCTCCGACAGGCAAAGCCACGCGTTGTTCAGCCGATCGAAATGAGTCACTATCGCCACGCTTTCCACTCCAGGCCATAGACTCTCCAGGAGGTAATCGTCGATCTGCGATTTCATTGAGAATTGAAGGCTGTCGTTGTGACGAATCACAGTNGCATTATATAATAAAGGTGTGCCATTTTCAGATTGAGCGAATCTGATTGTGCCATCGTAATTACCGGGAATATCGCGATAAGAAAGCCATCCTAACATATGATATCCATCGCATGGCATCCAGCCTTCGCCNGCATAGAGATCGTCGCAGATTGTACAATGGAATTGCAGACGCTGACGTTCGTTTCCATTGGGAAGAATCCTCATTCCATCGATCAAAACGCGCACATCTTCGCCTCCGAANGGTTTGCTTTTTTCTTTGTGGTGGCCAGGTGTTTGTTCGTGTCCGAATATCGCCCAGCGGATGTCTTCCCACATACTTCCGTATACAGAAAGATCTTTCGATTTTTTNACATTTTGNATGTGTGCCTGNTCGTCGAGCGAAATTTTCGGATTGAGCCAGTCGAGAAGATTATTGGGCACNACNGTCATTTCCGGGTTAGCGTTTTTCGCGATAATATGAAGAGAATTTGCGCGAAGATGCACAGTGGCTTTTGAGGTAGAATATGTCTTNANCACTGAATCNTTATCCGGATTTTCAGGCCAGGGGAAGGTGGTTTTCGTTATCAGAAGAGTAGGGTGCTCTATATCATTCCAGGAGAATTCGTTTGATCGCTCTATTCCGAGGAGAGATTCCGTGCCTTTCTCCAAGAGAACGTTCACATTTCCGGGATTTAGATACGAGATGTAGCGATACAACCTGGCCTTATTGATACGAAGATCAATATNATCCTTATCTGTTGCAAGGATGCTCTGCACAGCTATCGCGAGAATCATCCTGATGATGGTCTTGTTGTCTTCGCTCGAATCGTGGGCCGGGAGTAGATTGATCTGGCTGCTATTTCCTTCGATAAATATCTGAAGCTGTTGCACTAAGGCTGAGCGGAAAGGCTCCGACTGCCAGTTGGAGAGTTCCCAGTTATGGAGGGCTTCGAATAGCTCGCCCATACGAGAATTGATCATTTCAGGACGCAGTTTGAGAATCGTCATCATGATCCGNAATTGACGTTTGGGACGGTACAGATAACCGGCTTCCTTTAAGCGATGAAACATCTTATCGATGAAGTCTGAATAGGTTTTATCCAGAATTTTTGAGGCAGCCACTCCGTATTGAGTAAAAAGCTCTACATAATTAGAAAGTCGCGATTGCAGCATTGTGCGCTGNNNNGGATTGCAATTTCGCAGATAATCAGATTCTTCGAGAATNAGAAGGGCNAGNCGCTCTACGAATTTNAATCTTCGAAGNGTCTTGGAGAGAAGAGTTCTGTCGTCTTTGCATTGTATGAGCCATTCCGTGATATGGATCGAAACCGTTTGAATCACGTCGATGATCCAAGAAGGGTCGGAAGCATCATATTTTGAAAGGGCAGAGGCGAATTCGGGATACATCTCAAGCAACTTGAGGTAGGTTTCNTGCTCGCGACGAATGCCTAAAAGATCAAGCCATTGTTCGATATCGAGAAATTCGAGGGGCAGCTTTGTGGCTAACGTTCCCACATATTTGAGGGTGACGTTTACACCTTGAATTCTCAGGATTTTGCACTTTATTCTGCTTCCTTTGGTTAAAGTGTCGGGCGCGTTGTAAAGTTTGAAGCAAAGATCGTGCTTATCTTCTAATTCATAGACGGTGGCCGGGTCGGTTTTAATGGCTTTGATAAAGAAGTCATAGTCTTTACCTTCCTCATAAAAATCGTTAAGATAATGGGAAATGTCTTGCCCTAAGGAAAGAGGTAGCAGAGATTTGACATAACAGTCGATAAAGTCGGGTAGAGGAGCGTTTTGCTGGAACTTAAACTTTGGTAGCGTAAATTCAACACCGTCTTCAGTTCTGACTTTAAAAAACTTTCTTGTCGATAAATCTTTAAGGACTTCAAATTGGTATGATCGCCCTTGTATTAAATCAGTCGATAGCATAATTGGAAAATTTTTTTGTAGAGCTTTCTTGATCAGGGTCGGGTAGGTTGTTAAAAGATAAGAGGTATCGACGTTCCAATCTAAGAGGCTCTACAGAGTTTCAGGAATTGAAATTGTTACAACTTTTTTCTTTCCCAAGATTCTGTCAGATTTAAATAAGATTTTCGATCTGGAAGCGGGAGGTAAAGTGGCTAAACAACTTCATTACAAAAAGCGGGGAGGAAAAGAGAGTCATCAGACAAAATTAATCAAAAAAATCAAGAATTTGTGAAAAACCAGAAAATAAAATGCAAAAGAATCCTAATACATATACTATTTAACATAATATAGATTATGAGTAGAATATGCACGTCGATTGCTGAGACTCCTTTATTATATGAGCCCCTTATGAGAATCCGTTATTTCTGAAAATTTTTATTCTCGTCGAAAATTTTCAATTCTCGTGGCGTGGTCAATTTTAACCGCAACGATCTTTTCGACTACAAAGTTAAAGCCCGGATGTCAAATCCGGGCTTTATCCTGAACATTCCTTATTTGATTTGTGATGATCCTCTCTTGGAAATCTTAGAGCTCCTCTTTTAGGAATTTTGCTGTGTGTGTATCCAACTTTATTATTTCTTCAGGTGTGCCTTCAGCAATGATCTGGCCTCCGTTGCGTCCACCTTCCGGACCCATATCTATGATATAGTCGGCAGATTTGATTACATCAAGGTTGTGCTCAATCACTACTATCGTGTTTCCTTTATCCACAAGTTTATTGATCACTTTCAGCAAAACCCTTATATCTTCGAAGTGCAATCCTGTCGTGGGTTCATCAAGCATAAACAGCGACCTGCCAGTGTCTTTCTTTGCTTATTCAGTTGCCAACTTCACTCGCTGGTTTT
>WFLX010001307.1_pt1 | contig 10137 bp, 9 predicted proteins | sample 4967041 | NCBI WGS metagenome assembly WFLX01 (sample SAMN12857096, study PRJNA449069) | gut metagenome | isolation source: stool from male and female vole | host: Microtus ochrogaster | place: USA:Florida | collected 2017
TTCTTATATGACTAACTCTGTTTTCTATTTCTTTTTTATCTCCAGCACCATCTACAATAACTGTGCTTTCTTTGTTGATTTTTACTTGTTTAGCTTTTCCAAGTTGTGCTAAGCTAGTATCTTTAAGGTCTAATCCTAANTCTGNTGTAATAACTTCTGCACCTGTNAANACNGCNAANTCTTCTAGCATATNTTTTCTTCTATCNCCNAANCCAGGAGCTTTAACTGCAACAACATTTAAAACNCCTCTTAATTTATTTAAAATCAAAGTAGATAAAGCTTCAGATTCTATATCATCAGCAATTATAACCATTTTTCCACCACTTTGTGATAATTCTTCAAGTAATGGTAAAATTTCTTGAATATTTGAAATTTTCTTGTCTGTAATTAAGATATATGGATTATCCATAACGGCTTCCATTTTCTCTGTATCTGTAACCATATATGGTGAAATATATCCTTTATCAAATTGCATACCTTGAGCAACTTTTACTTCTGTTGAAGAAGTTTTTGATTCTTCAATTGTAATTACACCATCATTTGAAACTTTTTCCATTGCATCTGCAATTAAAGCTCCTATTTCAGTGNTGTTTGCAGAAATACTTGCAACTCTTGCAATATCTTCTTTACCTTTTATTGGAGAAGATATTTCTTTTAAAGCTTCTACTGCAACTGCTGTTGCTTTGTCCATACCTCTTTTGATGGCTAAAACATCTCCANNANTCTTCTATTCAAGCTAAAGGCAGTATTCCTCCGTTTTACCGTTTGCATATAGACAACTATAATAACTTTGACGTGGTTCTTCCAAGAACACGTTATTTTTGAAATAGTTGTCGGATGAACAAATATAGGTATCGGATAAACGATCGAGGACTCGAATTACTGAAGAGGTGTTGTTGTATCTATAATAATCCTCATTGTAGACTAATTCAAGATTAAACTTATCCTTCAGGTAGTTAAATTGTTCGGCTTTATAACCAACTACAATCGTAATGTCGTTGATACCGGCTTCCTTAAGTTGACGGATCTGTCTTTCTATCAATATTTCGCCCTTGATTTCCAGAAGAGCCTTTGGCTTTTCGGATGACAACGGAACAAAGCGAGAAGACGTGCCGGCTGCCATTATTATAGCATTTTGCCTACTCATTATTCAGAATGCGAAGTTGACGGTGAAATCAATGAATGATTTATTAAATACGGGGTTATAAATGTAAGCTACGTTAAGAGGCAAGGTCCATCCGCTCTTAAATGGTACTGTATAGGTATACTTCAATTCTAAATTACAAACAGAAAAATCATGTTCATAATTATTATAGCATGATTTATTGAGAGCAGCGCCTACATTCAAAGCGATCCTATTCTGGTCAAGGAAGTCATAGTAAGTTCCAAGTTCAACATAAGTTGAATAGGCTTGCTTTTCCCTCCCATTGGAATCTAAATACTTATCCGCACCGGCGAAAAAATTGCTTACCGTAGCAACAAGGGGTATCTTTTCCGGAGCAAAAGATATACAGCCTTCCAGCCAATGTCCCGTGTGCTTACCCCCTCCTAAATATTTATCCTCTTTTTGGTCGATGGTTGGATAGTAATAATCATTGAACCCGAATGTAAAGCCTTTTCGGCTATAGCTGATTCCTAAGTCTACCTCAGCATACTTTCCGTTTATTGCATAGCCCCCCATCGCATAAATGAATAACCCTTTATAAGAATAATTCAAAGAGGGAAAGAGAACGGGGGCTGATTCTTCCGGAGTCATTTCCATACCTCTCCACATATACTTGGTTTGCACATCAAGGCCAAGACCAAAAGGTGAATTTATCAATTTGCCTCCCCAATTATTTTTATCCTCGGTTTGTGATACTTCACCGGTCGTTTCCTGAGCAAATACGTTGGATGGGAAAACGGAAATAATACAGAGAAATGCAATTGAAAATGTGATGATCTGTTTCATGTTTTTTTATTGTAATTTTTTGGGGTACAGTTTAGACGCAAATTTCAGATGTTTCTAAATCCGAGCTAAAGTTACGATTTATTTACGAATCTGAGAGGAGTTTGCCATACATTTCGAGATATTTGCTGCCCATTTCATCTTTGGAGAAGAGTTTCACCCGCTCCAGACCGGCCTCCACTTTCGAGTCATAATATTCCTTATCCTCGAGCAGGCGGTTGAGGATGGCGGCGAGGCTGTCGCCGTCGCCGGTGGGGAAGAGCAGCTCTTTATCTCCAACCACATCGCGAAGCCCCGGCACATCGCACACTACGGCGGGTATTCCCGCCGCCATATATTCCGCTGCCACGAGTCCGAAACCATCCCAGATTGTGGATAGCACCCCTATGTCACATCCCTTGAGGATGGTGGAAATATCAGGAACATATCCGGGGAAATAGACTCTGTCGGCCACGCCAAGTTCACGAGCCAGTTCCTCGCTTCGGGTCTGCAGCTCTCCGTCACCGAGAAATATCACTTTGACATCCTCGGGAAGCTTTGGGAGAGCGCGCACCAGTGTGTCAGGATCTTTAGGGTGCTCCAGGCGGGCGGCCATCACAATGAACCGTCCCTTTGTGTCACTTCCTACAATCTCCGAGAGCCGATTTTCAGCCGTTGCGTATTTTTCTATGTCGATCCCATTTGTTATGGTCTCGATTTTTCGGTTGAGTTTATCGGAGTCAAGCCATTTCTGCAATTCCTCGGTAGCCTGAGGCGAGATGCAGGCTATGCGGTCATATTTTCCATACATCCAGCGGTCGCAATATTTCAACAGTTTGTGGCTGCGGCGGTTATTCCACGTGTTGTGTTCGGTTGTAACGATTTTTGGAGATCTACCCCTTTTTCTCCTTAGAGCTGCAAGAGCCCCCCACATCTGCTGAGGGAACTGATGGATGTGCACGATATCGTAGTTCCCCATCACATCCACAAGTCTCCGAAGCTGGCGCGGGCTGTAGCGGTTGTCAGTGTCGGAGGGTATCACATCAATACCTGATTTCTCAAACGTGTCGCTGATATCGCCGAAATCTTTTCTGATACACATTGAGTAAACCCCTACAGTGTGGCCATGAGCCTTCGCGTAGGTTGATATATTGTAGACCACTGAGGCAACTCCGCCAATACCAGGGGAGCCGATATAATGCAGGATTTTCATGAACGGGATGTTAAATAAGGGATGAGTGGGTCGAACGGAGCTTGGCTCATCTGTTTTCTATGAGGTTTATCCAACTGGTTTTCACAGCTTCGGGACTGTATCGCTTTTGGGCGTCGAGGCGCGCCTCGCGCCCCATCTCCCTGAGTCTGTCAGGGTCGGCGAGAACCCGGGTGAGGGCTTGGGCGAGAGCGTCGATATCCTCCGGGGGCACAAGTAGTCCATCCACTCCATCCCTGAGCACTTCGCGCGGACAGTTGGGGCAGTCGAAGCTTACACTCGGCAGCCCCATCATCTTGGCCTCGATGAGCACCAATACGAGCCCTTCGAAGCGCGAGGAGAGCACGAAGCAGGAAGCTTCCTGAAATTCCCGCGCTATCCCCGGATGGGCTTCCACAAACTCTATGCGCCCCGGCTCCGTGATGAGCTCGCGGGCGAGCGCTTCGTTGCTGCTCTTGTCGGCTCCGGAGCCTACGATGCGGAGCGTCCACCCCGGAGCGTCGACCTTGGCCCAGGCTTTGATGAGCATGTCGAAGCCCTTCTGCGGGGCATGTCGCCCCACGGCTATGATCCTCCGGTTCTCGCACTCCGAGGGGGCATTTTCACCGATATTGGTGAAATTGGGGATTGCCACCACCCTCGGGGCATGCAGCCGGCGGTAGTCGCGGGCATCAGTTTCGGTGAGGGCCACGGTGCAGTCTACCATCCAGGGAGCCACCATCTTGAAGAGGGTCCCCATCTTCGAGCCGGCGAAGATATTGAAATGTTCCCACGCTATGTTGCGGATCCCGAGACCCCGACAGGCGGGGGCCGTGAGTCTTACAAGCGGGGTTGCCACTGTGATGACCGCCACCGGCTTATCTGCCTTGAAGAGGGCGCGGAGCCGGCGTATGATACCGCGGTTGAAATTCAGAGGCGACGTGGCAAATCTGCTCTCAAGCGAAATTGTTGCCACCCTCCCGTCGATGGTGAAGGGGCACTCCCCTCGCTCAAAGGGGTCAATGACCACGATTGTCACATCATAGTCCGAGGCAAGGAGGTTGGCAAGATCCACGGTCATCCTCTCGATGCCGGCGCGATTGCTCAGCCCCTCGCAAATGAGCATTACTTTTTTCATAAAGGTGTCAGATTTCGCTGATTGCTTCGCGTAGATAGGCCGTAGAACGCTTCCTTTGCTCCGCCAGACATGTGTCTACCTCGGCATAGTCGATCTGACCGGCAAACACTGATTCGATGTCGCAATTCTTTACGAGTCGATCTGTCAGGCCGTAGGGCTCGAGCATGGACAGGAGCTTAGGCATGGCGCTGTCGCGTCCTATGGTGGCAAATTGCCGGTGAGTGATTATGGAGAAAATCGAACCATGGAAGGTNTCTGTTATCANCATCGACGCATTNCTNAACCATNCGNNCAGTTNGAAAGNNGAGGNACAGATAGNGCGGTCACACCAATCGTAGCGCGACATGGCGCAGACCAGACGTTTGCCTCGCGAGCGCGCAAATTCGATTATTGCCTTCACCTCGCGGGGATTGGAGATGCGGTCAGGGTAGGAATAGAGAAGGATATAGTCGCTCTCATTGGGCTCGGGAGCCTCGCGGATCTCATCGGCGAATCCATAGGCAAGCACCGGGTCGATATCCAAGCGTGCATCGCGTCCGGTGAGGGNTTTTACTATGGAGCGCGAGTTGTCGTCGCGGACTGATATATGGCGCAGACGTGCGAGATTTTCGGCTATAGTGTCGGCGAAGCCCAGGCGCTTGATCTCCTCAAGGGTCGAGCCGCCGAAGGAGGCCGCATAGCTGACTACCTCGCGGGCATTGGGGATATCTCCGTAGAGCTGAGGTGTGAAGCCCCAACAGGTTGTCTGGCAGCAGTGAAACACCTCATCGCTCCCTATCACGGCGAGATCCACTTCAGGTTTCGATGGAAACTCTCCGAGACCAAGCCGATCCCAGCAGTTATGGATCGAAGCCGACACTCCTTCCATAAACCTCAGTGTGCGCTGCTTGGCAAATACTCTCCCCTGGGCTACAAGCCTCAGGAAAGCTTTGAGACGCCGGCGGTAGTATGGCACTCCGCTTATCTCATATCCTTGAGGATGGATACCCTCGCGGATGTCGATAAACTCCACGCTTTGAGCGCCGGCTTCCAGGAGCAGTTGCTTAAGCGCGAATGCCTGCAGGTAAGAGCCGTAATTTATCACCCTCTGCATCGAGAGGATCCCTACTTTTTTATTCATTCTATATATTTCTATATATTATTTATTAAGGTGTGAAATCAATGGAATATCGGTTTTCGCCCGAGCCGGTAGCAGATGAAGTTGACGGCGCGCTTGGGGATCCTGAGCACCCTCAGCGGAGCCACGAAGCGTTTCCAGGTGCGCTCCAGAGGNTTATTCTTGCCCAGTGCCCTCAGCAGGGGCTTATAGATTANAGGCTCGGATGGNGCCTTGGCCATCTGGCTCTCGGTTGCCACAGCGGCCGGCTCNTCNCTAAGGGAGCAGCGCCCCCGCTCCTTCAGCTCCTCGAGGAGAGCCTTGCCTCGCTGAGTGAAGGCTACCACGGCGCTCGTCCCGAGGTTTTCNTTGCGATAAGCCTTCCCCCAGAGGTCGCCTATGCGGATATCGGCTGCGGAGCTGAGGAGCTTATACTTGCAGCTGTGGTAGCAGCATTTGTTCAGACAGTAGTTGCCCAGGAAGAAGCGATAGAAAAGATCACCCTCCGACCATCTGGATTGGTAGAAGTGTTTTTTTTCCATTACGCTGATATTGTAGGAATTATGCCAATCTACATCCTTGGCGNCGGCGGGGTCGATGTTGATGGCCCATGAGTCGTGCCACCCGGTTGTCTTATTGCGCCACGCCACGAAGCGAGCCTCTCCGGTCTTCTCCTCCACAGAGTGAAGATAGTCGCGCCAGAGCAGTAGCGAGGGCACTCCATGACAGAAGAAGTCGAGCAATATGAAGCGATCCTCAGACCCTGCACACCGCAGGTAGCGCCTGAAGGAGTCGATCTGGCACGGTGTCCCGCTCACAAGCCAAGGCTTCTTGCGGTCGATGGCTGCAAAAGCCTCCTGAGTGAAACTCGGCAGATATTTGCTCCCTATCGAAGGGGCGAATTCCTCAGCGGTTGACGCATTGAAATGCTCGGCGCGCCGGCCCTCCACATCGTAGCGCACACCGCAGGCCTGATAACCCTGCTCGAGGAGCAAGCGCCCGATCTCAAACCCCACACCCCCCGAGGAGCAGCGCTGGCGCACCACCGGGTCGAGGCTGTGGCCGGCGAAGCATTGAGGATCCGGGTCGCTCAGCGACACTTCGCCGTGGTCGAAAGCACACACTTTCAGGCAGAGGCCACACTCTATGCACCGCTCCTGGTCTATGACCACCGGCTCATAGAAACCCGAGGCGTTCGCCTGCAGATCTATAATATGGACAGGGCACACGGCCGTGCAGACACCGCAGCCGTAGCAATCTTTGAGTTTACTTATGTTTTCTTTCATCAAATTTTCAAGGATTGTCAGATATCGCTCAGGGCATTGCGGAGAAAATCCATCGATATGGCCCGTTGGCGGGTCAGCTCGCGCTCCACAGATTCATAGTCGATAGGCCGGCGGTCGGCAAAAGCTCCTGATTCCAGGTAATGTTCGAAGGCCTCGGGGCTTTCAAACACTATGCCGGTGATGCCGAGAGTGTCGAGAAGTGTGGTGACTCGCGAAAGCAGTCGCGGATTGTTTACCACATAAAAGAATTCCTTGTGGAAAAGGATGGAGAAAGCAGTGATGTGGAACGAATCAGTCACTACATAGCTCGCATTGGCCACATTCGTCACCCATCCCTCTACCGAAGAGAAGGGTGAAAGGCTGAACCGAAACATCCCCGAACCCATCTGACGGCGGGGAAGATCCATCAGCACTACCTTCCTCCCTGTCAACTGACGCAACCTCTCAAGAGAGTTATAGTATCCTTGAGAGGGATTGAACATGAAGCCTACTATGTAGTCCCTGTAGGAAGGCTTGCGCAGAAGTTGCTTAAAGTCGCCAAGCAGCAGCGTAGGGTCGAGCACCCTGACGGCCTCTATGCCGAAGGTGTCACGGCAGATCTCAACGCCGGCTTTCTCCCTTACGCTGACCGCTTTGAACTCCCGGAGCCACCCCGTCACTTCAGGTATCNNNTCAGGATAACACCACTTGTCNGTCCCGANNCTGGCGNCNTNGGAGATGCGGGNNTTNCCCTCGGGGAGAAATGAGAAAAAGTAAAACGGTGTCNTTACNGANGTGNTNTCANGATTCCATACCTGATCGCTCCCTACTATGCAGCAGGCGGCTTTCGCTGAAGCCTCGCGCAGCTCGGCGGCGGTGGCCGCAGGGCGGGTGAAGTCGCGCAGATATCGGCGCCTGAAACTATTGAAACGATATTTTAGTGGCGTGAGCGACGAAATTATGGCGTAGCGCCAGGTGCGTCTTTTCCTCAGACTCAGAAACTGCACGTCCAAGCCCATCCGGCGTAGGACTTCGGCCAGAGCGTAGGATTGGAGGACGGCTCCATAGTTGTCACCTCGGGCAAAGGTAAGTATCTGGACTGTTTTCTTTTCCATTTCCGTGGAGTTAATGGGGGTTATAGGGGGTGATGATGATATCGGTATTATTTCTTTGAGTATTTGGCTTTTATCCTTTTGAACTGCTTTGCGGGACTGAAAAGTAGCCGGCCGTATTTCACAATATTGTCAAGCAATCCGAGCGGGAGGCCAATCCGGAGTCCCCACATGACGAGGGGACGGAAGGGTGAGGGAGCGGCATTGGTGTGCTTCTGGCGTGCGGTTGCTTCTTCGAGAGTAGCCTGCTCTATGTGGCAGCGTTGGCGCAGCGACTCCAGGAGTTGCTCCCCCCGGGGAGTCAGTGTGAAGACCACGTTGACACCCGCGCGGTCACCTGCATATTTCTCACCCCAGAAGTCGCCGATCCTCATATCGGCCGACGAGGCGATCAGTTTGTATTTACATTTGTCGTAGCAGCAGTCGTTGAGACAACTGTCTCTGAAGAACAGCCCGAAAAAGGGGCTTGACCCGGCTTTCTGGATAACACTTCCGCCACTCCCTTCAACCTCTATGCAGGCGGAGTCGTGCCATCCGAACCGCTTCGAGCGAAACTTCACGCTCTCGATCCTCCCCGCATCTCCGCAATACTCCTTGAGCCAGCGGTGCCAAAGGGTGAGCGAGGGGACTCCGTAGCAGAGAAGGTCGACGAGTGTCGCCTTGTCCTCAATCCTGAATCGCCTTACATAGCGACGCATCGAGTCTACCTGACAGGGGAGACCGAAGAATGTAAAGGGCTCCTTGCGTCCCAAGGCTTTGAGACCGTCGGCTGTGAAACTCGGGATATACTTGGTGCCACGCGAGGGGTTGAGTTCTTCGCCATCAGAGGTAGTGAAGTGTTCGGCTCTTGCGAGGGGGATATTATAGCGCACTCCGCAGACCTTTTCACCTCTCCCGGCAGCCTCGGCTGCTATCTCATAGCCGGTAGCCCCCGTGGTCGATGCCAGGCGCGAATCGAGGCTGCGGCTATGGCATGCGTAGGCCCTGACCATCGTTGGCGCAGGTGCCGAAGCAACCTCGGAGTGATTGTAGGCGCAAACATCAAGACAGGCTCCGCACTCTATGCATTTATCCTGGTGGTGGATGACGGGTTTGTAGAACCCCTTGCTGTTAAGTTCAATACTTATGATGTCGACGGGGCATGAGATGACGCAGACCCCGCATCCGTAGCAATTCCGGAACTTGCTTATGTTTTCTTTCTGTTTCATAGATGATTGCGCAGATAGCGGCGGATGCGTCGCCAAAGTCCGTAGGCCATCAGGAGGGAGTTGTCAAATCTCGGTGAGCGGCTTTTTGCTATCCATTTCGTCCGGCATGCCTCCCTTACCTCTTCAGAGTTGAATTTGGTGCCTCTACGGATCTGCCGGAGTCTGAATGCCACCACTATATTGCTGTAGAGTCCCGGGAGGTAGCCGTGGGCCTTGAGCCAGTCAAACACAATGAGCGATTCGTCGAAGGCTTGGCCGGTGCCGTAGAGACGCGGAGTCACCGACACTGACGACTGGCGGAAATAATCCAGCCGGTCAGGGATCTCCACCACCTTGCCGCGCGAGGCGAGCTCGAGCCAGAAGAGGTAGTCGCCCGAAGAGCGCATCTTAGTGTAGTCGTCGGGGAGCGACTTTGCCACATCCTTGCGGAAAATGGCCGATGAGGCATTGAACAGATGATTGCCCAGGAGCATATTCTCTCGTATGAATCCCTTCGAGCTGTAGATGCGCGGGTGGCGCGAACCGCTGATAGTGATGGACCTCGTAGGACGGGAGTTTTCGTCAATAAAAGTAATCCCCGAGGCAGCAAGCACCACCTCCTTATCGTTGGCCATGGCCTCCATGATACGCTTAAGAAAGTCAGGATGGGCCACATCGTCCGACTCCGCAATCCATATCCACTCTCCGCGAGCCAGCTCTAACCCCTTGTGCCATTGCCGGAAAGTGGAGCCCGAATTGGTCTCGTTGTAAACTATATGGCTCACCTTGGGATGGGAGCGGTAACTTTCGATGATCTCCCTGCTATTGTCGGGAGAGCAGTCGTCGAGGATTATCACCTCGAAATCCTGATAAGTCTGCCCGAGCACACTGTCGATACGCTCGCGCAGATACCGCTCATGATTGTAATTGGGAATGATGACAGAGACCATNTTTTTTGATCGTCTATTATAGCTAATTNTGAGANTNTATCGGTTATCTTCTTTTTTGTCCTCTTCTTTTGAGCGACGGAGGGCATCGTTGAAATCAGCTTGCTCNTCAAGAGAGTATCCTGGAATNTTGGAATATTTCNGCTGCAGGATGTGTAGGAAGAGTTTAATCTGGTTTTCATTTTCAAGCTTTAGCTTTCTTCCGCCAAGGGAGGTTGTGACAGTTACTTTGTCGCCGTCACGGCTTACGGTAAATCCGCCATAGTCATGTTCTCC
>WFLX010198663.1_pt1 | contig 10137 bp, 5 predicted proteins | sample 4967041 | NCBI WGS metagenome assembly WFLX01 (sample SAMN12857096, study PRJNA449069) | gut metagenome | isolation source: stool from male and female vole | host: Microtus ochrogaster | place: USA:Florida | collected 2017
GGAGAAGGGTCTCACCTACGCCTACCGCGACCGCAAGCAGAAAAAGCGCGATTTCCGTGCTCTCTGGATCCAGCGTATCAACGCTGCAGCCCGCCTTGAAGGACTGTCTTACAGCCAGCTTATGGGCTTGATCCACAAAGCAGGTGTGGAAATCAACCGTAAGGTTCTCGCTGACCTCGCCATGAACAATCCAGCAGCGTTCAAGGCAATCTGCGACAAGGTTCGTTAATTTAGAATANCGAATCTTACAGCCGCTTTCGCAGCGGCACCTCCGAACAAAAGAGACCGTATGCCCTGCCATCGGTCTCTTTACTTTTATCAGACTCCTTACAGACATGAAGATAAAACCTATATTAATAATTATCCTNACGATTTTGACGACTGCATGTTCGAGCCCGGAGAGCAAAATTCTCGAGCAGGCAGACTNNGTCATNATTGATTATCCTGACAGCGCCCTGACTATACTTAAAACTATTGATAGTGAGCAGTTGAACAAGAAGGATCTCCCCTATTATAGTCTACTTTATACGCAGGCTCTTATTGAAACTGGTCACCGTTTTAATGCCGACCACCACAAGTATTTATATTTAGCATACGAAAAATATAAAGATGACGTGAAGAGCGACAAGGGAATCCGCGCCAATTTTTATATCGGTGAAAATTTTTATGATCATCACGGAGGAGGAGAAGCCTTGAAATACTTTCTAAATGCTTATGAAAAAGCTAAAAAATTGGATAATTATTATTGGCGAGCACGGACGGCAAAGAGAGTAAAAATTCACTTCTGCTGGATTCGTGATTTCTATGAGGGGGAACGTTATGCAAGGGAGGTAGTAACTTTTTTCAAGAAAGCCAACAGAGAGAAAGATTATAGGATTGCGATTGTTGATCATGTTACATTATTTTCAGGACTTGGATGGTATCATCGAGAGTATGAAGTTCTTGACAGCATGCGTCAAGTCATTGCCAATGAATCTCCTGTTGACAGTACACTTCTCAAGCGTATAGATTTTGAATTATCAAAAGTCACTGATGAAATCAACTATTCTATTCGAGCTGAGTATCCTTACTATACTGAAGGGAAAAGGGATGTCACAAAAGAAATAAATGAGACAGCACGAGAATTTTATNAGNATATTATAGATGAAACTTCANAAAATTATTCACGGTATAAATCATTATTTTGGANTTCCATCATTGTTTTCGCATTAATATTGATTCTACTAATTGTTGGTTTTTGTTATCTTTATCGAAGAGAAAAAGCTAAGGTTTCGGCCAACACAGGTTCATACATCTCGCTTAAGGATACACATGAAAGACAGAGGGAAGAAGATGAACTCACCATCAACCGACTAAAAGCTATGGTAAAAGAAAAGGAAGAGACCATAGAACAAATGGGAAAAACACTCCAAGAAAAATGCGACGGCATAGACAGGCTGCAAAATGCACTTGAGAAAAAAGACAAGATAGAAGGCTCAAAGAATCAAGTCGTCAGAAATCTGCTCAATGAAAAATGGGGCATTATTGATATGCTTTGTGACCAACTTTTTGACATCGGACAAACCGATGCAGATAGGAAGCGTATTTTAAACAACATCGAAAAGGAACTCCACAGGATTATTTCCAATCAAGGAATAGCAGAAACTATAGACTCTGTCGATGTTCTTCTGGATGGACTCATCACCAGACTGCGACAGCAATGTCCTTTCCTGAAAGAAGAAGACATTAGTTTTCTCGGGCTTATCTATGCCGGATTCTCAGTGCGAGCTGTATGTATGTTTACGGGCATAGAATACCAGCACTTCTATGTCAAGAAATCAAGACTAATAAAGCGTATAGAATCCTCCGATGCTCCTGACTCGGGTCTTTTTATCTCACGGCTACGCAAAGACTGATAAGATAGTNTTTTTACATTACAACTGTCTCGACAGTAATATATAAATATCTGATATACACAAATGAAATGAGGCGTTATGAAACTTCGGTTTTATAACGCTTTTAATTTATTGTTATTAAACAAATTAGAACAGATGTGTTATTAAAAATTATATATCCGTAATTTGGAATACATCCTCAGCTTCACTAACTTTGCAAAGTCAACGTACATGGCAGCAACCGTTGCTTCAGGAATTAGATTATTATCTATCCATTTTTATAGCAGTAAAGTTGACTGATGCTCCAAAACATAATTTATCAACTTTTATTATAATTATGAAAAATCTTCCAAAAACATTTGAATCACGTTTCTATGCGAGAATGAGATTGATTATTCTGCTGTGTCTCTTCGGCATCTCAACGCAAATATATGCTCAGCAAAAAAGAATCGTGACAGGGTTTGTATATGACCGTGTCACAACTAAAGATCTCCGAAACGTGAAAGTTACAATCTTAAGTTCTGATAGCAATGTAGTAACTGTGACAGAGACTGGAGACTATGTTTACTCTCCAATCGGTGATCCAGCCCATAAATATCCATTGGGAAATTACAGATTTGAAGTTCCAGCTTCGGCTACTCCTTATATCATGCGCTTTTCAAAGGAAGGCTTTGATACCTTCGAACAACCGCTTGATATATCCAAAATGAACTCACGGCAATATTCCCTTAAAGTTCCTCCAATATATTTGACACCAGAAACTACAGGACCTGTGGTAGAACTTGATGAAGTAGTAGTGAAGACCTCAAAAATCAAATTCTACCATAAGGGAGATACTATAGTGTATAATGCTGACGCCTTCATGCTTCCGCAAGGATCCACTCTTGATGCCCTCATAGCTCAACTCCCGGGAGTGGAGATAAAGGATGGAGGCAAGATCTATGTCAATGGTAAATATGTGGAGTCTCTTCTGCTCAATGGTAAGGACTTCTTCAAAGGAAACCAAGACGTGCTCCGACAAAACATAGGTGCCTATACCGTAAAAGACATAGCTGTCTATGATAAATATGGCAATCTCAGTAAACTTTTGGATTCCCAACTTGAAGACGACAAGGAATACGTAATGGACGTACGCCTCAAGAAAGACTATATGGGAGGCTACCTTGGCAATATCGAAGCTTCATACGGCACAGATGACCGATATTCGGGCAGGCTCTTCGCCATGCACTTCAATAATAATGCCCGTTTCACTCTCTATGGCAACGTCAATAATGTCAACAATACGAACCGTCCTAATGACGGACAAGGATATTACACCTCATCCTCGATGCAATCAGGCATAGCGGATATTGCCAATGGAGGTTTTGACTACTATGTTGAGGATCCACTCAAAGTATGGAGTATCAATGGCAATATTGATACTAAATATATCACCAATACCTTAAATAAGAATATTTTTTCAGAATCTTTTCTCCAACGCAATAGTTATCAGACGACTTACAGTAATTCTCATGATAAGACCTTGACCCTATCTACAAACCATGAACTAAAACTCAACAAAGGATTATACTATTTCATTTTTAAACCGGAATTCCGCTACAACCGCACCCGCTCAACCTCCGACAATTCATCTGTAGAATTCGATACCGACATTCAAGAGCGTTATGACATCAACCAAAAGGTGATTGATGCTCTTTATACAGGGACTCCGCAAGATTTGCGAGAGGCCATTATCAATCGCAACCGTTACAACAGGACTCACAGATCTAACAACTACAGAGGGTACTTCTGGTCAGAACAAGATTTCGGATTCAAAAACTCTCCAGATGCCATCGGTATATGGATAGAAGGAGAGTATAACCGAGACCATACCAACTCCCTCTCAGATCAGAAAATCGACTATGGATTTAACGGTGAAGAGGCTCCGGCAACATCAATGGCTTACCGCCGAAAAAATAAGCAATATCCAGACTATACTGGCTGGATGAAGGGAGCAATACGGTATTATCTCAAAGTTCCTAATGGTCAGTATTCATTGGGCTATGAGTTCCGACATGAGGAGCAGCGCAAGTCCTCCATGGAATTTCTATATGATTCTCGTGCTGAGGATGAGGAAGCGAACCTTCCTCATGATACAGAACTATATCCTGACCTGGGAAACACACGCTCATCAAAGCAAAATTTCAACGTGCACATGATAAAGGCAAGTTTGGAATATAATTTGAAAGTTGCTTCTGATTTAAGACTTACAGTTGTTTTATCACCAGAATTCCACATTAGATCCAGAACCCTATTCTATAATGCTTATGAGTTGGAGGATGCTGGATATTACCCCGTGACAATACCTGTCAGACGGACCTCATCTTCTTTCAATAACTCTTCTGCACGTTTAGTATTGAATACATCTAATTGGAAACACCGTGTCTCTTTAAGCTACAACTTTAATACAGTCTATGCTTCAATGATTGATATGATAGATATTCCAAATACTTCAGATCCTTTGAATATTTATCGTGGTAATCCACACCTTAAGGATGCTTTTTCTCAATACGTTGATATGCAATATTCCTTGAATCCTGCAAAAAATACGTCTTATTCATTATATTCTTATTTAAGATACTATTCGCGCGATCTTATGAAAGGATACACCTACGACACTCAGACGGGCATACGCGATTTCCAGACAGTGAATGTAAGCGGGAATCTGTCGACCGGCATTTACACATATTTCTACAAATCCATCCCTTTGGGGAATCATGAAATCACATTGAGGGCAAATGGAGAATATGGATTTAACAGATATGCAAATATGATCGGTGAAGATGGTCCGATGCGCAAGCAGGTAGTGTATTCAAATTCTTTTGGTTATACGGCAGAAGCGGGATATACCTTCAATGGCAAATATACTGTAGGAGGAAGATTCTATTCTCTAAACATGTTCTCACGTACAAATTCCGACGTAAGAGCGAACACGGTAGAGCGGCGATTTACTCCTCAGATGTGGATGAACCTTAAATTGCCATATAATATTTCTTTCAATGCCACGATGAACTATATCATCATCAAGGGTATGGACAATCGAGGAATGGATCCAAATCATTGTCTGCTGAATGCAAACCTCAACTATCAGCTTAATGACAACTGGAGTTTCAAGGTGGAGGGTTATGACATCCTTAACCAGCAGAAACCTTATACCAATGTAATCTCCGCTGCGGGTCGCACCCAGACTATAGTGAATGCCCTGCCAAGATATGTGATGCTTACTGTGGGCTATAAATTCAACACAAAAAAGAAATAATAAAGGTTTGTACAGCTGTTAATCAGCAAAAGAAAAGTGTCGTGCAAAATGTGAAGAGACCGTATGCCCTGCCGGGTATCGGTCTCTTTTTTTTTCGAATAATATGGTACTTTTCTTAGGGTCCTGCGTATTTCTATAAATAGNATATATTGTGAGNGTTCTGATTATTTTGTAATTTTNTNTTGAAAGCAATGCAATTNAGCAGTCCGAATGAAAGAAAACATTAGAAATACAGCTCATAAGAAGTTAATAACCGGGCTTAAGGAGGGTTCTCAAGACTGCTTCAGGCTGATCTATGACTTATATGCCGGGAGGCTTCTTAGTTTTGTTTTCTGCCTTACTAAGTCAAGGGAAGATTCATTTGATATAGTGCAGGAAGTATTTGAACGATTATGGACCAATCGAGAGAAAATTTCAGACGATAAGTCGCTGGAATCTTTTCTTTTTGTCATAGGCAAAAACCTGTTTGTGTCTGCCTATCGGAAACGACTGTCTTCACAAAAATATGAAGATTATATGGAGTTTCTGGATGTGCAACAAGAGCACAAAACTGCTGATTCTGACATGGAATATGACGAATTCAAGAAAACACTGAATAGCGCCATCAATTCACTCCCGTCTCGGCAGCGCCAGATAGTCTGGCTTTCAAAATATAAAGGTATGAAAAATGCTGATATTGCCTCAACCTTGAATCTCAGCGAGCAAACAGTAAAAAACCAGCTTTCGCTTGGGCTAAAAGCCCTTCGGGAATCACTGGGCAATGGCTTCATACTCTTATTAATTATCTCTCATCTTTCAATTCATTAAGCCATGGAAAAGAACGAAAAGACAAACTCAAACAGAGAAGACCTTGAGATAGAACGCAGATATGCGGCTGAAATGAGCGAGGAAGAAATGGCTCAACTGCTCCGACATCGATGGGAGGATAGCGACTTCCCGGATATTTCATTTCCGGATGGCGACAAGGAGCGACTTTATGATAAAATATCTTCCAACATCTTTAATCAAAAAGTAATAGATGTCGAGGCTCAAGAACCAGACAACAAATCTCGATCTTGGAAGAGGATTGCAAGATATGCAGCCGCTATCTTAGTGCCAGTAGTCATGGTAGCAGCTTTCTTTCTTTATGATTCAGGAAAAACAGAAGCTGACACAATGACAATCGTAAGAACTGAGCGTGGAGAGCGTAAGAATGTGACTTTGCCCGATGGCACGGAAGTCAACCTCAACAGTGCTTCCGAATTGTCGTACAATACATCTCGGTTTGCAGAAGGAAAGCGTGAAGTAAAATTTGAAGGCGAGGCACTCTTTATTGTCGCCAGCGACCCTTCCCATCCATTTATGGTGAATACCGGGGAAGTGAGGGTAAAAGTGATCGGTACGGAATTTAATGTATTTTCACGAAAAGACTTTGAAGATATCTCCGTATTTCTTATGAAAGGAAAAGTGGAGATGCTCTGCGCCGGAGTTGCTGATGCCATTGAGCTCAATCCATGGCAAAAAGCAATATTCGATAAGCAAGACAAGAAAGTAGAATTGATATCTACAGACAGCAATGACAATGACATAGCTTGGCTAAACAATGAGCTTGCCTTTACGAACGAACCACTGGAAGACGTAGTCAATAAACTCGAGATTTCATACGCTGTTGATTTCGATAGAGATGCCATATCTCACCTTTCCAAAGACAGATTCACAGGCACTGTCCCTATGGATGATCTTTCTACAGTCATTGATGTCCTTGAAGACGTCTACGAAGTCAAATTCACTGTAAAAGACAAGAAGATAGAAATCGGCAGCTGAGCCCGGCACTTGATATGAAGAAGCAAGTATCCAGTGTAGTTTTCAGAATATTTCTTTCCATCGTTGCCTTGATTTTGGCAACGATGCAGACATCTGCACAAGATATGGCTGTCTCTATCAGATTGAAAAATGTACCTGTAGATGAGGTATTAAGATCAATTGAGTCTCAGACTCCCTACCGCTTTTCTTATCGTAATGCCATAATCAAGAATAAACCAAATGTGACGGCAGACTTCAGCAACGTACCGGTGAAAAACGTACTCGAAAAGATCCTTCGGCCTCTGCAACTTGATTGGAAGATGACTTCCGGAAAAAATATATCAATCAAGAAAGGGAAACCGGCACCACAGCCAAATCAAGTGATATTTGGAGCAGACGTCTCTGATGATTTCCTGGAAGGGCCTCTCCCCGACGCGAAAGTGGAGATCCTGAATGCAGATAGCTCCAAGATTCAAGATCTCGAAATAGTGAAATATTTGAATGGACGCACAGAGCGAATTGCTGCCACTCAGGTATTCTCTACTTTGACATCAGGCAAGAATTATATTCTTCATGGCTCGCTTGAAGGCTACCATGATGCCTGGGTTAATGTCGATATCCCTCTTGAGACTAAGGAAATGGTTTGGAGAAAACTCAGGCTTAGAAAGATTATAAACAAGGTGCTTTCTGAAGTAACAGTAACAGCCACTAAAGTGAAAATGTATTGGAAAGGAGATACATTAGTCTACGATGCTTCTGCTTTTAAACTTCCGGAAGGATCAATGCTCGACGACCTGATACGACAAATGCCTGGAGTGACAATGAATGATGACGGAGAGATCTTCGTCAACGGACGCAAGGTAGATGAACTTCTGTTGGGATCTAAATCATTTTTCCGGGGAAGACAGCAAGTTCTACTTAAAAATCTTCCTTATTATACTGTCAAAAATATAAAGGTGTATGAGAAAAGCAGCGACCTGAGTGAAATATTGGGATATGAAGCCACTCCGAAACAATATGTGATGGATGTAAATCTTCTTGAGAAATACAACCGTGGGATAATTGCACATGCTGATGGTGGAATAGGAACTGAGAACCGCTATCTCGGCAGGGCTTTCATACTCGGATATACAGATATATTANNCTTCTCATTGGCTNCGAATGCAAACAATATAAACGAAAACTANCACATAAAGGAANCGAGACGTTGGCTTCCTGAAAAGACGGATACATCGGAAGTGACCACACATAGCGTGGCGGCTGATTTATATTTTGATAATAAGAAGGTGAAAAACACCATGAACATTGATTTCACTTTCACCTCCGACAAAAAAGAAATGAATCAACGCCAAGAAACTTTCCTGAACGGATTGACACCTTTAACTACTCTTAGTGCAAACAATCGGGAAAGAAGCCACAGACTTCAGATCCAGAATGAATTATGGTTGGTCAAACCATGGATGGGATTTGACTTCAACTATAGCCATCGGACATTCCATAGCGTCAATGAAGGAGTGGAAGAGCGGAGCGACAGTACACTCATTTCAAGGATTACATACTTTGGACACGGGAAAGGCACAGTGTCGGATGTCAGAGGGAAAATATCAGGATCAGTGCATTTCAAAATTGCAAAAAAAGCCATCCTAAACTACGGCCTTGAAGCTGAGCATAACAACGAGAAGAGTATCTCTATGCGTCAATATGTTTTTGATGAGTCATATTCACCGACACTCAATAATGTGACTGACTATATGCACCGCAAGTCAAAGGAAGTGCTATGGTTGGACTATTCCATATTCACAAATAATAATTTATGGATCAACTTGATGGAGTTAGCGACATTGGAGAATTCAAGAAAACGAGACTTTCTGTATCGTCCCGACTCTCTTTATCTACCTTCTCAGAAAGATGCCCTTCTGGCAATCACTGACTACTCTAACTCATATAATAGCCAATATGACACAAAAAATTTTTATACCAGCATTCACTTGAGAAAAATGGGTCAACTCCCAACAGACGAGTCAACTCCGATTCCTCATGATTATATAAAGTGGGAGGTNAANTTGAATGTGAATNCCTCCACTCAGTCGCTTCATTACCAACGAGGTGCGATTGANACACTCGTGCGCTCNACAATACTGACACTCAGACCNGAGTTNGAANTGAACCTCCATCCTTGGGGNACATACGGACGCCAAATTTCGCTTTACGCTTCCCATTATACAGAAGCCCCTTCTCTCTATGATCTCATAGATTATCGCGACGACAGCACACCGCTCATCGTCAAGCTCGGTAATCCCAATCTGAAAGGAAACCAAGCCACATACGCAAAAGCCAACTTCTACAGCCGTGGAGCACACCCAACTCTTCTACATGTTGAGACTTCATTCAGATATTTTCATCGCTCTACAGCCCAGTCAGTAATGTTTGATCCTCTTTCGGGAACACTAACATACCGTCCTGTCAATGTCAAAGGGAACTTCCTCGGAACCCTTGCGTTTGAAATAACCCGCAGTTTTGGAAAATCTCGCCGCTGGACTTTCAGCGACAACACAGATGCTTCATTAGAGAAGAGCGTCGACCACTCTATGCTTCAAGGTGAGACTGCCAGCCATATCAACAAGGTCAAGACACTGATGCTCCACGACGGAATGTATCTACAATTTAACAAGGGGAGTCTCAATCTGCGGGTATCCGGTGATTTTCGTTGGCGCCATAGCACCGGCCGGATGCGCGATTTCAAGACTCTTAACGTATTTGACTTTAAATATGGATTCTCGGCACAATACGTTGTTCCTATCTTGAAAACTGCAGTGATGGCCGACGGCAACGTATATTCTCGAAAAGGCTACGGCGCGCAAACACTTAATACCAATCGCTTTGTAATGAATGCCTCCATATCCCAATCTTTTATGAAGGGGAAGCTTGTGGCAAAACTGGAAGGCTGCGATTTGCTGCATCAGTTATCGCCATCTAATTATGAAATTGATGCCCAAGGGAGGATTGAAACTTCATATCGCCCCTTGCCTCGATACATCATGTTTCATCTCCTTTATCAATTTAATGTTGCCCCAATAATAAAATAATTGCAAAAAAGTTGGTACATCAGATGTGCTTGTGCGTAATACTTGCAAACAATCACATTATGAAATCTAAAATATTATTTTTAACGCTTCTTTGCAC
>WFLX010067548.1_pt1 | contig 10132 bp, 8 predicted proteins | sample 4967041 | NCBI WGS metagenome assembly WFLX01 (sample SAMN12857096, study PRJNA449069) | gut metagenome | isolation source: stool from male and female vole | host: Microtus ochrogaster | place: USA:Florida | collected 2017
CTTAAGCAGGCATTTCTTTGCCTCCGCAAAATCTCCCATCTCCTGATATAACAGACTCTTATTGTTTTCAAGACTCGCCGCCAGCATATCGTCTGCATCAAGAAGCCTGTCGTAAATTTCCCCCGCCTTTTGATAACAGTCCAGAGAATCCTTTAATCTGCCTCCGGCACGATAAGCGTTTGCCACATTTAACAGTGTGGTAGCATAAGGGATGGTATGAAGAAGCCCCATCTTTTCTGCAAGGTCAAGGGCCTGCTCCCCTGCCTGATAGGAAGCCTCCACCTGGCTGGTTTCTCTATAATATCCCATCAGTTCGTTCCAAAGTTGTAACAGACTGCTGTCATCCTGCGCCTTCTCTGCCTCGGCTATGGATTCCCGCATCAGCTTCTCCGCCTCCGGCCCCCTGTTTTCTTCATATAAAGTATAAATTTGCTGTAAAATATTGTTGATATCCATGATTACTCCCGTCTGACATATGGTAGTTATTTCTACTGTTTCTATATATTATATCACTTGTGGTCTTCTTTAGACAAGGTAATACTAGTTAATGATTTTTAAATGAAAACCCCTCGGGAATTGCGCTCCCGAGGGGTAAGAATGGTGTTATTGCTATGTCTGGGAAGACCCGTTTTCCATCGGCCTTGAAAAAACCGCCGTCACGCCGCACAGCACGACAGCTTCCACTCCAAAGATTATCAGTATTTTCCAACATACTGCCTGTGCGCCCTCAAAGGTGTCCATATAATATAATAATTCATGAAACGCCATACCATATGTCATAACTGCCAGAGCCACCACAGAAGTAATTCCCATCCTGAAATCCTTTTGCATGGAATCCCATAAAGACACAATGAACACTGCAGTTTCACAGACAACTCCTATAACAATCTGTCTGTGCAAAAAAGGACCCACTTGAAGCATCTCCATCCCAAAGGGAGCTTTCTGCGTATAAAGCACATTCAAAAAGATTCCGGCAATTCCTAGAACATAGGCGCCTCCCAATAATGCAAGGGCTCCCAATATCCGGCGCAGCATCCTCGTTTCACGATACTCCTTTCCGTCCTTTAAAAGAAACAGTAACAGAATGGTTATCACGGGAAATGCAATTTCATTGACCTCACTTTGTACATTCCAGGTCCCCTTCACACACCATAATACCGTAAACGCCGTCATCAAAATCCCTATCAGATGAACCAGCAGCTTTTTGTCGTAATAGCGGCGCATTTTTTTCATGTGATCCATCTCTTTGAGATTAGTCCGACTTCCCTCAATGACAGTCTGCCTCAAATTCTGCACATGCTTACAGCAGTCTGCGCACTCTGCAAGATGAGCCTCCACAGCCTCCTCAGAACTCTTGGAACAGATATTTTCCAGATAGGAAGGAACCAGATCTTTTACAATATCACAGTTTAATTTGCATACAGATTCCGTTTTTTCGTTTACTTTTTCATTTACTTCTTCACTCATTCTGCTCGTCCTCCTTTTTCGCTTTTAATAACAGTTCCTTGCCCCGGTAAAAATTTACCCTTGCCCAATTCTCGCTTCTGCCCAGCACTTCTCCAATCTCTCGGAAAGACAAATCCGCAGCAGCCCGCAAATAAATGACCTGCCTCATCTGCTCAGGCAGCTTCTGCATCTGTTTGAGTACCTGCAAAAGCTCTATGCGGTGTATGACGGCATCTTCCGTGGGGGATGCCTGACCGGAGGATTTCATACTGCTTTTTGAGGCTGCCATATCCTCCACAGTATCCCTGCCAGAACTTTCTTTTCCATCCCCTGCAAGCACCTCATGCTTCCTTCCTGCCAAGTGCTGGTAATACAGATGCCTCGCAATCTGACACAGCCATGTAGAAACTTTACAGCTTCCGTCATACCCGTCTAAAGACTGATATGCCTTAAGAAAAGTCTCCTGCATCAAATCCTCCGCCAGATTGGCATTGTGGCTAAGGGACAGTAGAAAGCGATATACGATTCTGCTGTTATCCTGATACAACTCTTCCATCAGACTGTGACTCAGATTGTCACCATCGCTTTTTCCAAATCCTTTCACACCATCCCTCCTCTCTGTTATTTATTTATCCGTTTCAAAGCAGTTTCGTTACATCCGTTTTCAAATTTTTTATTTAATCTTCTTTCCAATAATCATTCCACGAAACAGGTCCCTCCAAAATTTCCTTCTCCACGGATAAATTTCTGCCATGACACGCCATAACGCTCCATTTTACCAGAGTGAGACTCCCGTTTGCTATCTCCATAGCCGTAATTCCTCTGGGATGCACACAGCTCCCATCATTTAAGTAAAAGCTTTCTCCCGGCTTTGGCAGCACCGGACGATGAGTGTGCCCCGCCATTAACAGGATTTGCTTCTTCTTTGCAAAATCATCCAAATAATGTTCTGTTTTGTTGCGCTTCTTATAATTCCGGGCGGCGCTTGTAGGGTCGTAAACCCCCATAAGTTCCAACGGCCTCCAGACATAACGCACCAGAAAGCGAGCCAAGGGCCAGAGCGTATCATTGAGCAAATCTCCCTGATGCCCATGCAGCAAAAGCAGTTCATGACCGGTACTTCTGTCCACCAACAACACGCTCTCCCTTGCCTCCATTCCCTCAAATAACCTCTGCCCGCAGTCTGCACACCTGCAGCAAAGACAGTTGCAGGGGCTCAAATCGCAGGCTTTCTCCATAAAGTTCTGTTCCTTTTTCACACAGTCATGGTTGCCATACAGCATCATAAACCGCCCGCTCTGATAAAACTTTGACAGTATCTGAAAAATATCTCCATACATATCCACGATTCTGTCCATGCGCCGGTTTTCCCACAATTCATCCCCATCCCCCAGCTCAATATAAGAGAATCCCTTCTCATAATAATATTTTAACGCCGCAAAAAACAAGTTCTGATTGGATAAAAAATTATCTCCCCTGTTTCCCACTCCCCTGTGACAGTCACTCATGCACACAATTCTGCTGTTTTTATCAATGCAGATTCGCTCTGCGTTGCGATATACTTCTTCCAATCTGTATGACATATCCATCCCCCTGTGGTCTATCAATAAATTATAATTTACCGCACCTTCTTTTCATTCCCAGCCTGATCATGAAATGATACAATACGGGAAAACAATACCCCAAAAAAGTAATGCGATTCAGCGTGGAATCAAATCCCTTTGTCATGCGGCAGTAACGCCGGCAGCTTCGCTTATTGCAGCACATTACCTGCCTGCGGCGCCACTGCCTTATTGCGGAATCTTGATAATACTGCGGCGTATGAGGCTTTCCGAAACAAAAGCAAACCGTCAGCCTTTCCACACAGATTTCTTCCGGTTCGTATCCGACGCGCAAAAGTCCTTTGTAAAATGCACTGCACATATGGGCATCCGGGAAAGAAATTCTTGCCCTCAATGTCAGCTCCTCAGGTCTTGCGTACATTCCTACCCTGAATCCTGTGAGCCACCAATGGACTTCCCTGCGCCGAAGCACTGTCTTTTTGTTCTTTATCAGTTCAAAACTTAAGGGAAGCCGCTCTCCGTCACTGACACATTCATAGAAAAGTTCTTCAGCGGGTTTTTCAAAATCTCCCTCCCGATTGACATAAATACCGATTTCCGCACCTGCGGCGCACCCATATTGCCCTTTCCAGAGTTCCAATAAATATCGGTCGTCTCCATAGTTAAAATAAATTGGTTCACAATCAATAACCATATTCATGGCTATTGCCGTCTTATCATATGCCCTGCAATATCCCATCTGTCTCTGCCAAGGATACATCCGCGAACTAATGGAGTCATCCTGTTCCACATAGCAGAATCCAAAGGGTTCCAACGCAGCATCCAGCTTGCAGATTTTTTCCTCTCTACCCATGGAACAGACCTTCTTCCGCGCACATTTCTTGCGGTGTCTGATAATAAGATACACAAGCAATGCCAGGAGAAGAATTCCCAACACTGCCAATACAACATAAAAATACCTCATAGAATACCTACTAAATTTTATTTAGTATATGGTATTCCATGAGGCATATTTTCGTACTATACAACATAAGATTTATGTTATGTATCTTTTGCCTTTGTTTTTCTTCCCCTACAGATACTTCTTAAGAAGCTCCGCCTTATCCGTTTTCTCCCAAGGCAGATCGATATCCGTGCGGCCAAAATGACCATAAGAAGAAGTCTGCTTATAAATGGGACGGCGAAGATCCAGCATCTTAATAATGCCTGCAGGTCTTAAGTCAAAGTTCTCCCGCACAATTTCCACCAATTTCTCGTTAGAAATTTTGCCGGTGCCGAAAGTATCCACCATAACGGAAGTGGGATGCGCTACACCGATGGCGTAGGACAGCTGAATCTCGCATTTTTCCGCCAATCCTGCCGCAACAATATTTTTGGCAACATAGCGTGCCGCATAAGCTGCACTTCTGTCCACTTTGGTGCAGTCCTTGCCGGAGAAAGCGCCGCCGCCGTGACGGGCATATCCGCCATAGGTGTCTACAATAATCTTACGCCCTGTCAAACCGCTGTCTCCGTTGGGTCCGCCGATAACGAAACGCCCTGTAGGATTGATAAAGAATTTCGTATTCTCGTCAATCATCTCCCTCGGAAGCACCGGATCAAATACATATTTTTTGATATCCTCATGAATCTGCTCCTGTGTCACCTTTTCATCATGCTGAGTGGACAGCACCACCGCTTCCAGACGAAGGGGCTTACCGTTCTCGTCATACTCTACAGAAACCTGACTCTTGCCGTCCGGTCTCAGATAGGGAAGGGTACCATTCTTTCTCACTTCGGTCAATTTACGAGTCAATTTATGTGCCAAAGAAATAGCATAGGGCATCAGCTCTTCTGTTTCGTTGGAAGCATACCCAAACATCATGCCCTGATCTCCTGCTCCAATGGCGTCAATCTGTCCGTCGTTCATCTGAGTTTCGGTTCCTTCCTTTGCCTCCAGAGCACGGTCAANACCCATAGCAATATCTGCGGNCTGCTTNTCCAAAGCTACCATTACGGCACAGNTATTNCNGTCAAATCCCTTTTCGGAGGAATCATATCCAATGTCNGTCACGGTCTTTCTGACAATGGCCGGAATATCAATATTTGCCTTGGTGGTAATCTCTCCCATTACCATCACAAATCCTGTGTTAGTGCAGGTCTCGCATGCTACTCGGCTGAAAGGATCCTGCTCCATGAGGGCATCCAGCACTGCATCGGATACGGCGTCACAAATTTTGTCGGGATGTCCTTCAGTTACTGATTCTGAAGTAAATAAATGTTTTTCCATCGTTTTGTCCTTTCTCTTTCATGTTTATCATATAAAATAAGAAAAATCCACTTGCAAGAAGCGGATTCTATCTTTTGATAATGAAATCCTCTTATTGCTCGATAAACTTACTCGCTCAGGGGGGCACCTTCCAATCAAGGGGTTGCCGTGGCTTCATCGATCCTATGTATCTCCACCAACTCTGAATAAGAGAAACTTTATATAATTTTTTGTTAAACAAAAATTTCTTCGTTCTATGAATTAAGAATACAATGGTTATATCGACTTGTCAAGAGGTTTTAACCTATCTTTAACTTAAATTTCTGGTACTCCCTCTCATTTTCCACCAGCTGAATCTGAGCGCCCAGACTCTGAAGCTTTAAGTGGAAATCTTCATACCCCCTCTGGATATAGTGCACATCATCCAGATTGGTATAGCCTTCCGCAGCCAGCGCTGCAATCACCAAGGCGGCGCCTGCCCGAAGGTCCGGTGCGGAAATGCTTGCTCCGGTATATTTGTCCACGCCGTCAATAATGGCGGTGTTGCCTTCCACTTTGATATTGCCTCCCATACGGGTCAGTTCATCCACATATTTAAAACGATTCTCAAAAATACTCTCCGTCACAATGCTGGTTCCTTTGGCAAGGGCAAGAGCCACCGTCATCTGCGGCTGCATATCTGTGGGAAACCCGGGATAGGGCAGGGTTTTTACANGCATATGCTGCAACGGCTTGGNGGCCACTACTCTAAGACAGTCGTCCTCTTCCTTCACCTCGCAGCCCAATTCAGTNAGCTTTGCTGTNATGGATTCCAAATGCTTGGGAATTACATTTTTTACCGTCACATCACCCTTGGTAACGGCTGCTGCAAACATAAAAGTGCCAGCCTCAATCTGGTCGGGAATAATTGCATAATCNGTGCCATGCAGCTTNCTCACGCCCTTAATACGAATCACATCCGTANCTGCACCTTTGATATTGGCACCCATACTGTTTAAAAAGTTCGCCACATCCACCACATGAGGCTCTTTTGCAGAGTTTTCAATGATGGTTCTCCCCTCAGCCATAGTAGCCGCCAACATAATATTGATAGTTGCGCCCACGCTGACCACATCCATATAAATATGGCTGCCTACCAGATGCTGTGCCTTTGTCTTAATCAGTCCATGTTCAATTTTTACTTCCGCACCCAGAGCACGAAAGCCCTTAATATGCTGGTCAATGGCACGGCAGCCGATATCGCAGCCTCCGGGAAGACTCACCTCTGCGTGCTTATATTTCCCAAGCAGCGCCCCTATAAGATAATAGGAAGCCCTGATTCTTTTGATATTTTCGTCCTCTACTACCAGATTATTAATATTGGAGGCATTGAGTATCACTCTGTGCCGCTCTTCCCGCCTGCAGGAAACACCGATGCTTCCCATTGCCTTCATTAATACATTCGTATCCCGCACATCGGGAATATTGTCCATATATACGGTTTCATCCGTCATGATGGCTGCTGCAAGAATAGGGAGAGCCGCATTTTTGGCTCCGCCAATCTCCACTTCACCCACCAATGGATTACCGCCTTTAATTGCATATTGTTCCATTTTTTAGTCTCCATGCAACAACTATTTTCATGATAATATAAAATCCTATAATGCACTTTACCATATTTTGTTATCTTTGTAAAGTAAAATACAAATTTCCGCATCCCCGCAAGTGTCTACAGGTGCTTCAAAGGATCTACCCGGCTGCCGTTTATCCAGATTTCAAAGTGAACATGCGGTCCCGTACTTGCGCCGGTATTGCCGCTTAATGCGATTCTCTCGCCTTGTTTCACCTTTTGTCCCACTTTTACCAACACTCTGCTTAAGTGGGCATATCTGGTCTGACTGCCGTCCTCATGGTTGATATAAACCGCATAGCCGTAAGTGCCGACCCAGCCTGCTTTTGACACTGTGCCGCCGCAGGAAGCAAAGACCGCCGTACCGGTGGGTACTGCCCAATCCACGCCTCCGTGGTTGGAAGTTGCCCCTTTCACATTAGGTTTTGACCTGTAGCCAAATCTGGAGGTCAGTTTTCCACCGGAAATAGGCTTGATATATTTAAGCGGAATCTTGGTTCCCCGCTCCACCACCTTTGCGACAGCTTCTTGAACAACCTCCTCTTTTAAGATTTCCCTGGAAACCTCTTTATCATTCACAAAATGCACATCTGCCACAATTTTACGGAAGCCTGCAGAAGGCTGTCTCAGCACCTTTGTCTGAGTGGTGTACCAGCTGTTATTGTCCACATATTCAGTGGGCGCATCATAAGTTTCTGCATAATAATTTTGTTCCATACGCTCCACGGAGAGCTCCGGCTGAGGCACTGTAATAATCAGCTTGTCCCCTACCCGGATGGTAGAATTTTCATTTTCCAAAGTTTCGCTGTTCATTTCTATGATTTTGTCCATGGGAATATTGACTTTTATGGCAATTTCAGAAAGCGTATCCCCCGACACTACCTCATACTCGCCGGGCGTCTCCTGTTCCTTAATGACATCGTCAATAGCTGCCTCCAAAGAAGTCAGCTGGTTCTCAGGCAGATAAGCTTCCACAATTTCCACCTGTTCAGAGAAATGCATATCTTTAATACCTAAGTCATAGTCCTCAANATCCATCTCCTCAGTGACTTCCACTTTCTTTTCTTTTGGAAAGAGAACTGTCTGAACTCCCCCTTTGAGAGCAGCAGCATTTTTATAGGAATCACTTTCTTCTGTCCCTGAGTGCTCTATGCTGGCAGTCAATACGTTAAACTCACGTTCCGAATCGTGCCGCAGGTTTACAGCAAATTTTCCTTCCGTGTCGTATTTTCCCACTGCCGCCTGTAACAAGGACTGCACTTCCTCTATGGAGGAAAGACTCACCATATATTCGTTTACCNTCATGGTATAGGAACGNNGCAGAGNNNNCTGTACATTCTTTNNCAGAATCTCCTCCATGTTGGACAAAATGACTTCCTCATCGTCCACCTTTCCAAAAAGCACTTCCTCACCTTCAAAAACCATCTCNNCATCGATAAATGTANGCTCTTTACTTTGCATTGCAATATTTTTGNGCGCCATAACAAACAGTTCTTTTNNACGCTCTACATCTGCGGTNACCCCAACCGTTTTTCCATTGATTTGAATATGGAAAAAGTTGTCTCCGGTTTTTTGATAACCGATATATCCGTCTACAAACAGAGTACACAAAAGTAATGTAATCAAAGTAATTTTCACATATGTAAATTGTAATATTTTGAAATATTTTGTAATTTTTTTTGCCATAATAANTTAATTNNATCAGTATTTTTTTTTGTTGTAAAGACCTTCCTTAAAGGTTATCATATTAGATAAGAACATTTTGCAGCAATTATCTATCCATTCCGTTTTCAAAAGGAGGCTGCCCATGGCAGATTGTAAAAACACCACCGAGCATATTATCTTTCATATTGATGTCAATTCCGCCTTTTTAAGCTGGACTGCCCTTGACCGCCTCCGTAACGGCGACACGCAGGACATCCGTCTGATTCCTTCCATTATCGGCGGCGACATGGCAAAACGTCATGGTGTGGTGCTTGCCAAATCCATCCCTGCCAAAGCATATGGCATTACCACCGGTGAACCTGTGGTAAACGCCCTGCGCAAATGTCCAAACCTTGTAAACGTTGCTCCCAACCATGGTCTGTACAGCCATATGAGTGAACAGCTCATGGAATATCTCTTCCATATCTGTCCGGATATCGAGCAGGCAAGCATTGATGAATGTTATATGAATTATACCCCGATTTCTCAAAAATATGCTTCGCCGGAAACTGCCGCCGCCTTTCTGAAAGATTCCATCTATGAGAAATTCGGCTTTACGGTAAATATTGGGATTTCCAATCGGAAAGTGCTTGCCAAAATGGCCTCCGATTTTAAAAAACCAAATCTGGTACACACCTTATACTCTTGGGAGATTGAGGAAAAACTCTGGCCTCTGCCAGTTTCCTCCCTGTTTATGTGCGGACGTTCCAGCGTAGAAACCCTTCACAAGCTTGGGATTCTCACTATCGGAGAATTGGCATCCGCCGACCCGGGGATTCTGGAAGCTCATTTGAAAAGCCATGGTCTGATTCTATGGCAGTATGCCAATGGTCAAGATGCCCGGGAAGTGACCCCCGAACCCGCAAAAGCCAAAGGAATCGGTAATTCCATCACTTTGCCTGAGGATATCACATCCAGAGAAGACGCCTGCAAAGCACTGCTTCATCTGAGTGAATCCGTGGGAGAACGACTGCGCTTGTCCCATCAGCTTGCGGGACTTGTCTGCACAGAAATCAAGTACAATACCTTTCAGTCCGCTTCCCACCAGATGATATTGGATCCCCCTACGGCTTCCACAGATTTGATTTATGAAAAAGCCTGTATTCTCTTTGACGAGTTGTGGAACCATGTTCCCATACGCCTGCTGGGAGTGCGCACTGCCAAATTGTCGGCAGAAGATGAACCCATCCAATTAAGTATCTTTGATTATAGCAACCCCGCAAATGAAAAACATCAAAAGTTGGATGCTGCTCTTGACCAGATTCGCAGCCGTTACGGAAAAGATGCCATAAAAAGAGGGAGCCTGTTAGACTCCCATGATAAATACCAAAAACATTAAATTGTTACCGTCCTTTCTTTACCTTACGGACACTGTAACCAAAAGTTCCCAATTTTTCGCCGCAGGTCAGATACGCGCCATGGGAATACACAATGGGATCCGCCTTTTCTAACTGAAACCGTCCCTGCTCATCCATATATCTGCTGTCTGCATGCACTGCGACTATCTCTGCAATAAACATATCATGGCTGCCCAGAGAAAGTACCTGTTTTACCTTACATTCA
>WFLX010247781.1_pt1 | contig 10129 bp, 9 predicted proteins | sample 4967041 | NCBI WGS metagenome assembly WFLX01 (sample SAMN12857096, study PRJNA449069) | gut metagenome | isolation source: stool from male and female vole | host: Microtus ochrogaster | place: USA:Florida | collected 2017
ATAAAGTACATGCCTCCTTCCGATACAGATTTATCCGGAAGCATCTCACAAGACAGATTATAGTATTATTTGCCAGTTTTTGCAAGTAAAATTAAAAAAAATTTATTTATTTTTCACAATATCAATGGAGATTAATAGAATATACTCAGATTATTAAATTTTTTTAAACTGTTTTTCTGTCCTATTGACTTAAATTCACACAAAGTATAATATAATTTTAAGTGAGTGCCCGTATTTCAAACGAAAAGTTAGAATCCGGGTGTCACCAAACAACAGGATAACAGTATCTTAATAGTAAGGATGTGATAATAATATGAAAATAGAAAAAGTAAACGATCATCAAATTCGCTGTACTCTCACCAGAGAAGACCTGGCCGACAGAGAACTAAAGCTCAGCGAACTCGCTTACGGTACCGAAAAGGCCAAAGATTTATTCCGAGACATGATGCAGCAGGCATCTTTCGAATTCGGGTTTGAGGCAGAAGATATCCCATTAATGATAGAAGCAATCCCGTTAAATTCCGAATGTATTGTCCTGATCATCACCAAAGTTGAGGATCCTGACGAATTGGATACCCGTTTTTCCAAATTTGCTCCTTCTGTCCATCAGGATGACAATGCACTAGATGACGTTTTGGACAGCATCAGTGACGGTGCAGATGCCGTTCTGGATCTCTTCAAAAAGATTCAAAACGGACGAACCGCAGACTCAGCAGAAACTTCAGAATCAAGTACTGCGGATGCCGGCTCGACGGAAGAGGTGAAACGGTCTTTCAAAAACGCACTCCAGAAAAAACTTTCCGACACTTCCATTCCTACGGAGCTTACCAAAATCTTTTCCTTTGCAAGTCTCCGTGAGGCAGCCGCTGTTTCTCATGTGTTATGCGGTTTTTATTCTGGTTCCAACTCGCTGTATAAACAGCCAAACGGCAGCTTTTTGCTGGTTGTTTCCAAGAGTTCACACTCACCGGTAGAATTCAACAAAGTATGCAATATCCTTTCCGAGTATGGCTCCTGTATAAAGTCTGTTCCTGCATCGGAAGCTTATTTAGAAGAACATTTTGAACCCGTAATCAAAAATACTGCTTTACAATCGTTATCCTGTATCTAAGCATCCCCTCCGCTTCTGCTCGACAGCCGCGGAGGGATTTTTTTTGCGCGGAAGGCATAAGCCAAGCTGGAATGCTTGCATTCCAATTTGGCGCCGCCCGCGAACGTGAGAAACTCGCAAAGCGAGTTTCTCATCGTTGTACAAAAAATGCATAAATATTAAAAAAGCTTGGATTTTTACTCCTTTAATGCTAAAATAAGGTGTTTAAACGAAAGCGAAAGGAGTATAATTATGAAAAAATTTAAAAAAGGACTTCTTGCTGGAGCAAGTGTATTATCTATTTGTACGCTTCTTGCTCCGCTCATGGCTCTCGCTGCCGAAGAAGAAGCTGCACTNCCCTCCATGTATGCNACCTTCTGGGCNCTTGTTCCTCCTATTGTTGCAATCGTGCTTGCACTGATCACCAAAGAGGTTTACAGNTCCCTGTTCATCGGCATTCTGGTAGGCGGNCTGTTCTATTCCAACTTCAGTTTTGAGGGTACCATCACCCACATCTTCANCGATGGTTTTGTTGCTGTTCTTTCTGACAGCTATAATGTNGGAATTTTAGTATTTCTTGTAATTCTGGGCGCAATGGTAAGCCTGATGAACCGTGCNGGCGGATCTGCTGCCTTTGGAGAATTTGCNAAAGAGAAAATNAAATCCCGCGCNGGAGCACAGCTTGCTACCGTTGCTCTCGGTGTANTGATCTTCATTGACGATTATTTCAACTGTCTCACCGTAGGAAGCGTTATGAAGCCTGTCACCGACCGNCACAAAGTATCCCGCGCAAAGCTGGCNTATCTGATCGATGCTACAGCNGCTCCGGTATGTATTATTGCGCCAATCTCTTCCTGGGCNGCNGCAGTNTCCGGNTTTGTAGAGGGNGAAGACGGATTTTCNATTTTTATNCGGGCAATTCCTTATAACTATTATGCACTGCTGACAATTGTCATGATGATCGCCATGATCCTCCTGGGCATCGAGTTCGGTTCCATGCGCACTCATGAAGCAAATGCATTAAACGGCGATCTCTTTACCACAGGGGCTTCTTCTTCTGCAGAGGAAACTGCTCCGGCAGGCGCCAAAGGCAAGGTGATCGATCTGATCATTCCCATNGTNACGCTGATCATCTGCTGTGTCATCGGCATGATCTATACCGGCGGTTTCTTTGANGGNGAAGGCTTTGTTTCNGCTTTCTCNAATTCCGATGCATCCGTAGGTCTTGCNCTGGGAAGTATTTTCGCCATGATNATCACCATNATCATTTACCTTTGNAGAAGAGTCCTTACCTTTACNGAGTGNATGGAATGCCTTCCCTCCGGTTTCAANGCAATGGTACCCGCTATTCTGATCCTGACCTTTGCATGGACNCTGAAAGCAATGACAGACAGTCTTGGAGCTGCAGAGTTTGTTGCCGGTGCTATGGAACACAGCGCAAGCGGNCTGATGAACTTCCTGCCTGCCATTATTTTCCTTGTAGGATGCTTTTTGGCATTCTCNACCGGAACTTCATGGGGTACTTTCGGCATTNTGATTCCTATCGTNGTTGCCGTATTTGCAAACTCNAACCCGCAGCTTATGATCATATCCATTTCNGCCTGCATGGCCGGCGCCGTNTGTGGAGATCATTGCTCTCCTATTTCCGACACCACNATTATGGCCAGTGCCGGTGCACAATGTAATCANGTGAATCATGTATCCACCCAGCTTCCTTATGCGATGGTGGCTGCNGCCGTTTCCTTTATCACCTACATTGTNGCGGGCTTTACACAGAATGCATGGATCTCTCTNCCCATNGGAGTCATTNTGATGCTTGCNGTNCTGATNNTCATCAAAATGNNCACCCGCCCCAGCNAGGCATAAAACGATNTTTTNGNANTNTTNATATTTTACATAAAAGGAGCTTTCAGACCGCATATCCGATCCGAAAGCTCCTTACTTCATAAAAATTATATCTTATAAAGCTTCAATCTTTGTCATCAGGTCATTTATATCCATTCCGTGAACCATTGCCGCTTCCTCAAGACTTTCTCCCTGNGCNGAAGGACAGCCCAGNCAATGCATGCCTGCCTCCATAAGAATAGGTGCAACATTCGGNTTTGTTCTTAAAATCTCACCGATNGTCATGTCTTTGGTAATCTGTGCCATATCTCATAACCTCCTTGTAATCTAATCTGTGGAACTTCTACAGTATAATACTTTACCCGATTTCTGGCAAGACTAAACCCAGACAGCANTTTTTACAAAAGATTTCTAAAATTTCCGTAAAATCCATACTTTGTTCATAAAAAAGTACACTCTTTGCCTTGACTGTTTCTTACGTTGTAACATATAATGAAAATACGGTAAAAGCATAGTTTTATGCAAAAATATATCAAAAAATTTCATGTAGGAGGCTTACGCAAAATGAGACCAGAATGGACAGATTTTGTAGGCGGCAAGTGGGAGAACGAAGTAAACGTACGTGACTTCATTCAGAGAAACTATCATCCTTATGATGGTGACGANTCCTTCTTAGCTGAGGCTACACAAGACACAAAAGACTTATGGCAGATGGTTCTTGATCTGCAGAAAAAGGAACGTGAAGCAGGCGGTGTTCTTGATATGGATACCAAGGTTGTATCTACTATCACATCACATGGCCCCGGTTACCTTGACAAATCNAAAGAAAAAATCGTTGGTTTCCAGACAGATGCTCCTTTCAAGCGTTCCCTGCAGCCTTANGGCGGTATCAGAATGGCAGAGAAGGCATGCGAGGACAACGGCTACAAAGTAGATCCTGAGATCAGCGAATTTTTCAACACACACAGAAAAACACACAATGCCGGCTGTTTCGATGCTTACAATGCTGAGATGAGAGCNTGCCGTTCCGCACATATCATTACCGGTCTTCCGGATGCTTATGGCCGTGGACGTATCATCGGCGATTACAGACGTGTTGCTCTGTATGGTATTGACAGACTGATCGAAGACAAGATGGCACAGAAGGATTCTACCGGACGTGTTATGACAGATGACGTGATCCGTCTTCGTGAAGAACTTTCCGAGCAGATGGTTGCTCTTAAGATGATGAAAGAAATGGCTGCTTCTTATGGCTGNGATATTTCCAAACCCGCTNCCAACGTTAAGGAAGCAATCCAGGCTACCTACTTCGGATACTTATGTTCCGTTAAGGAGCAGAACGGTGCNGCTATGTCCCTTGGACGTACTTCCACCTTCCTTGACTGCTATGCAGAGAGAGATCTTGCAAACGGAACCTTCACAGAGCAGGAAATTCAGGAATTTGTTGATCACTTCATCATGAANCTGCGCTGNGTAAAATTTGCACGTACTCCTGAGTACAACCAGATCTTCGCAGGCGATCCNGTATGGGTAACCGANTCTCTGGGTGGTGTCGGCGTTGACGGACGTCCTATGGTTACNAAGATGAGCTTCCGTTATCTGCACACCTTAACCAACTTAGGACCCAGNCCTGAGCCCAACCTTACNGTTCTCTGGTCCACAAGACTTCCNGAGAACTGGAAGAAATANTGTGCTAAGATGTCTATCCAGACCTCTTCTATCCAGTATGAGAANGACGATNTGATGAGAGTTACACACGGTGATGACTACGGTATCGCATGCTGCGTATCTTCCATGGTTATCGGTAAAGAAATGCAGTTCTTCGGNGCNNGNGCAAACCTTGCAAAATGTCTGCTTTATGCATTAAACGGTGGTGTAGACGAAGTTACCAAGAAACAGGTTGGTCCTAAGTATCGTCCTGTTGAAGGTGATGTTCTTGACTATGATGATGTATACAGCAAATTCATCGATATGATGGAATGGCAGGCAGATGTATATGTAAATACTCTGAACATTATCCACTATATGCATGACAAATACTGCTACGAGAGAGCAGAGATGGCTCTCCACGACAGAGACGTTAAGCGTTACTTCGCAACCGGTGTTGCAGGTCTTTCCATCGTAGCTGACTCCTTATCAGCTATCAAGTATGCTAAGGTTGAAGTAATCCGTGACGAAGACGGCGTTATCGTTGACTTCAAGACAACCGGTGAATTCCCGAAATATGGTAACGATGATGACCGTGTTGATGCAATTGCTCAGGAAGTTGTTCATAAATTCATGACAGCAATCAGAAGACATCACACCTACAGAAACGGTGTTCCTACAACTTCTATCCTTACCATTACTTCCAATGTAACCTATGGTAAGGCAACCGGAAACACGCCTGACGGACGTAAGAAAGGACAGCCTTTTGCTCCTGGTGCTAACCCGATGCACGGACGTGACACCCACGGTGCAGTAGCATCTCTGTCTTCCGTATCCAAGCTTCCTTTCAATGATGCACAGGATGGTATCTCCAATACCTTTACCATCATTCCTGGAGCTCTCGGTAAGGAAGATAAGGTCTTTGCCGGCGATATCGAAGTTGACCTGAATAAATAACTCGGCATCTCTAATGTCTTTGCAGACAGACAGTGCTGAAATTGATTCAAACAAATAATATTAACACAATCCACTTTCAGGAGGTACAACTAATGGATGAAAAGAGTATGATCGACGATCTTGTGAAAATGCTGGATTCCGGTATGGCAATGGGTGTCGGGCATGTCAACGTAGACACCGATGCTGCCGAGGAACAATCCAAAACTGTTCAGACCATGGGGTGCACTGATTGTTCCAGAACTCCTCTGGCGTGCAGCGTACCTACCCTGGAGGACGGATTGGATGATTTTCACTAATTAAAGGAGGTAATTACCATGGCAGCAAATAGTGCTCAGGTAGATAATTTAGTATCATTATTGGATGGCTATGCAACAAAGGGCGGACATCACCTTAACGTAAATGTTTTAAACAGAGATATGTTATTAGACGCTCAGAAGCATCCCGAGAACTATCCTCAGCTTACAATCCGTGTTTCCGGATATGCAGTTAATTTCATTAAATTAACTCCCGAACAACAGGCTGATGTTATTTCTCGTACATTCCATGAGTCAATCTAATGCTTAACAACGGACGTCACGCTTTACAAGCCGTCCTTATGTCAAGTAAAACGCCCGCTTTCAAAGCGGGCGTTTTTTAATACCTATATTTTTATATCTATTCACTATACAAATTTCTCCTGCATCATCTTATACTGCTTCTTCTGAACATACATCCTCTTATCCGCAAGCTGCATACATGACATTAACGAAAGATCCTGTTCATCGCTGATACAGCAGATTCCAAAACTTGCCCGGAAGGGATAGGGCTTTGGCGTCCGTTCCTCTTCCTCTCTCATGGCATGAATAAACTGTTCCGCAAACTCCATCTCCCTCTTACGGTCCTCCGCATAGAGAAGTACAAAGTACTCATCTCCACCCACTCTGGCACAGATTTCATCCTCACCCATCAGTTCCTCCAGGATCTTTGCTAATCTGCATAGCGCCTCATCGCCTTCTGAGTGTCCGAAGTTATCATTAATATATTTCAGACCGTTCATATCAATACTTACGATACTGAGGAACTTTTCTTCCCCCTGATAACGTTCATGCAGTCTTCTGAGATGCTTTTCAAATCCCCGGCGGTTATAAATTCCAGTCAGTGCATCTTTGTGGTACAGAGTCCGAATCTGCTCCAGCGTAGATACCTCCCGGTGCATCGCCGCCTCCTCAATTACATTGGCAAGCCCCAACAGATAAGTCTGCACATAAACATCCGGCCACTCATCATCCTCAAACAGCATCACCATGTATCCATAGCACTTATTTTTGTAATGTACCGGAAACACATGATATCCCTGAGGCGGTTCGTCTTTGAGAATTTCTTCCGGCAAAATCTCTTCACGTTCAAACGCCTCTTCACAAGGAATACCTTTATGATCTTTATCATAAATTCTCTTCAATATGATCTTCTGGGTGTAGGAATTGTCCGTTTCCGCTTTTTCAAACTCTTTTTCTTCACGGTCGCAGAGACACAGATAGGCTTTACTACATTTGATATTAGAGAGATATTTCTCCGCTACACGCAGATATTCCGCCTCGTCAAAAGCATCCTGATATTCTGTGGTCATATAGACCGATTGCTTGATATGATCCTCCTGAAGGTAGATCTTATTGAGCAAAAAGGAGATATCAACGATTTCTTTTCTGCTTCCGCATCCACAGCTTTCCCTGAGCTGCAACTGCGGCTTCAGCCATTCTATCCGCTCCTGCGGCCTGCCATTGCATACGTTATCAATAATCTCCACTGCCTTTTTGCCCATAGCTTCAAAAGGTGCGCTGATGCTTGTGATGGAAGGCTGGTACCTGCGCACCTCTAAAATATCATCATATCCGGATACGCATACATCTTCCGGTATCCGCACTCCCCGCCTTTTTAGCTCGTTACATATGGATATTGCCATATGATCATTCGAGCAGATAATCGCCTGCGGATAAGTTTCCCTTCCTTCCATATACCAGTCCACGGCCTGCTTTCCTTTGGTGCGCCAATAATCACCTTCAAAGACCATGTGCTCCGTGACGGGAATCTTTTCCTCCTCCATTACATCCAGGAAACATTGATATCTTTTAGGACCATTTTCACTCGTCATCTTGCCGGTCATAAAACAGATATCCCGGAACCCGTGATCATGAATGAAATGTCTGGTCATATCAGCTATCGCTTCCCCATCTTCAACCAAAACATTATAAAAATCATCTTTGGCGTCCCTTAGATAAACTACCGGACATTTGGCATGCTCTTTTAACAGGTTATTGATTTCGCTTTTCATTCCGTCAATGTCAAAAGTATCCTCCGCGACCATGATTCCATCTAATTTGGAAAGGTCCGGAATCCGGATAACACTCTTTTCCCCCTCGGCGTAAAGAACATTATCTCCGTAAGAACCGAAATTGCAAAATACAAACACATCATAATCCAGTTCCTTCGCTCTTCGGAAAATGGCTTTCAAAATCACCTCTTGATATTCTGACTCCACTTCCCCCATAAAGACACCGATTTTCCTTCTCATCCGCTCACCCTCCTGTGTTAAACAGGCAGATCGCTCTTAATCCCTCTGGAATTCCAACAGATCACCGGGCTGGCAGTCAAGTACATCACAGATTGCATTCAGAGTGGAAAAGCGAATCGCACTGACCTTTCCTGTCTTAATATTCGAAAGGTTTACATTGGCAATCCCCACCTTTTCTGCCAGCTCATTCAGNGAAATCTTTCTATCTGCCATCATTCTGTCTAATCTTAAAATAATTGCCATNTTATCACCNNTCCCTTNCAACCGGCTTTATCTATAATGTCTCATCTGNCTGCTTTTGAAGCTCGCATCCATACTCAANAATCTGGNATACACACCACAGAGAAAATCCAACAACTGCCCCAATCAGCAGACTGCTCTGAAGGACAAGAACTGTAATCAGCACAAATGCCACCTTTAGGTTCTTTACGATTTCCGGTCTGAAAGGGGAGTAGCTTTCCTTAATATTCCGAAATACCTTGCCCACAAAATGCATAACTACTGCAAAACAAATCAACATAATTCCTGCAACAATCACATATACCCCCAGCGTCATTGCTATGGATTCCATGTTCTCCGGGACAAAGATATTCTCCAGAAAGCCGCCGTCAAGCAACACCTCCAACTCTTCTTTCGCATAGGCTCCTTCCTCCGCGGCTTTGTCAAACTCCTGATCAATGTAGCTTTTCATCCCGATTATCACGCATCCACAGACAATTGCAATCACTGACAGCACAATACAGAGTATCTTAGTAATCCTGACAAGTATTAATGCTACATTACTGCTTTTTTGAATTTTTTCAATTTTTACGTTACTCTCACTCATAATTTACCCTCATTTCTTTGACTTGTTAATTGTTATGAGTAGAGTATAATATGGCATATTATGTTTGTCAATATATATTTAATGTTTATCATTAATTATTTTATTTTATTTGTTAATTATATCCTCCCTTGTCATTTTATTTTTCTTCTTTTGCTCATACATTCGCTTATCTGCGAGCTGTATACACTCCATCAATGATAATCCGTCATTCTCCTCAAGCGCACATATACCAATGCTTGCATGAAAGGGATACGGCTTGTCAACGTTTTTTTCTTCTTCTTTTATTGCTGCAGTAAATACCTCTTCAAAAGTATCGTTTCTGTTACTCTCTTCGGATAAAAGCAGCATGGCAAATTCGTCACCGCCCATTCTGGCACATACATCGCTTTCTCCAGCTATATTTTCCATCACCTTCGCCAGTCTCCGTAGTGCCTCATCGCCCTCTCCATGCCCATAATGATCGTTAATATATTTCAAACCATCCATATCAATACTTACAATGCTGAGATGCTCTCTGTCTTTTTGCAGTCCCTCATAAATCTGCCTTAAATTTTTTTCAAAGCNTCTCCTGNTATAAATTCCCGNCAGAGAGTCCTTCAGGTAGATCATCTTGATCTGTTCCAAGCTGAGAATNTCCTGATNNANTACNCCATCCTCTATTGCATTCGCAAGGCTCATCAGATATGCCTGTGTAAAAGAATCCGGCCACTGATCTTCTGGGAAAGTTAATACAATGTATCCATAAATATTGTGCTTACAGTGAATGCTGAAAATTAAAAAGGCTTCTGATTCCTCATCTGTCAATATCCCAGGCGGGAGCAATTCCTTTCTAGGAAACTTCTGTCCTATATCAGCCGTCTGATGGGAAGCCGAATAAAATCTCTTCAGAACCATGTTTTCGGTAAAGCAATCCGTCTTCTCTTCCTGCTTCTTTTCCTCCTCATCGCATAAACACAAATAGGCTTTATCAAACCTGATACTATGAATATATTGTTCGGCTACAAGAAGATAATCGCTCTCTTCAAAGGCATCCTGGCTGTCNGTGGTCATAAAGACAATCTGCTTAATGTTATTATCCTGAATATAAATTTTATCTCGCAGCTCTGACCAGTTTGACGGGATTTCNTGCNTAGAGCAGCCACGGCTATTTCGAAGTAGAAGTTGTCGTTTTACTCTTTCAATGTGCTCTTGCGATCTGCCGTGGCACACATTGTCA
>WFLX010272007.1_pt1 | contig 10129 bp, 9 predicted proteins | sample 4967041 | NCBI WGS metagenome assembly WFLX01 (sample SAMN12857096, study PRJNA449069) | gut metagenome | isolation source: stool from male and female vole | host: Microtus ochrogaster | place: USA:Florida | collected 2017
AATTTTGGAGATTCAAAAGAAAATTAATCGTAGACCTCGTGAAAAACTTAATTTTGACACTCCGCTTAAGCGATTTTTCATGATGGTTGCTTAACTTTGCATTTGCTGTTGGACTCTACATTCGGAAAATAATCGGCGCGGATAGAAAAATAGTCACCTCATCATTGGGTGAAATTCATGACTAAGTATTATATTTGCAGTCGATAAATATCCTATCAACAGTATTTAACCAAAACAATCAACCCAAACTCATATTATGGAAGGACAAGGTTCAGCCGGCATGATGCAGATAGTAATGATTGTCGTGCTCATCGCGATATTCTATTTCTTTATGATCCGCCCTCAGCAGAAACGCCAGAAGGAGATTAAAAAATTCCGCGACGGCATTTCGGAGGGTGATAAGGTAATCACCTCGGGCGGTGTGTATGGCACCGTGCGCAAGGTTAAGGAAACAACTTTCGTGATTGAAGTCGACAAGAATGTGTGCCTGACNGTAGACCGNAANNCGGTTTATCNCTCGNNTCCCACATCTGCAGATCTTGCTTCAGATCAGAAATCATGATTTTCAACCTGATTACTCAGGAAGCAATAACACTCTGTTGAAATAATATGTTGATGCCGGTGGCGGACTTTACCTTCACCGGTGTCAACATAGTTTTTTATAACAAATACTTACTCCGGGCTTTAGGATATGAGTAGCGAGGAATCGTTTTCGGCACAAATCAACAAGCTGGTTGGCAAAACAAGGAAAGCGCTTGCTTCGTCGACAGGCAAAAACGTCACTGTCTATCTGATATGTCTGCTGGTGTCGTTTGGCTTCTGGCTGCTCATGTCGCTTGACACCGAACTGCAGAGAGACTATGACATACCGTTTGAGATCGAGAATGTGCCCGACAGCGTGACCCTCCTGTCAGAACCTCCCCGCATGGTGTCGGTGACTGTCAAGGGCAAAGGCTCGCAGCTGCTGAGGTTTAACTGGGGTAATCTCTCAACTCTCAAATTGCAGTATGACGAGTCGATGACCGAGGATGGCGTGGTGGCTCTTTCCCACATGAAGCTCGACTCGCGTCTGCGCGATTATTTCGGCAACACGCTGACGATTCTCTCAATGCGTCCCGACTCGATTTATGTGAAACTTACCACCGAACCGGGAGTGAGCGTGAAGCTCAATGTCATAGCCGATGTGCATCCCAATCTGCAGAGCATCATCTCGGGACCGGTGAGGGCCAATGTCGACTCGGTGAAACTTTATAGCGCCAACGCCATTCCCCGCAGTCTGAAATCGGTCGACACCGAACCTATCGTGAGGGATAACCTCAAGGATACCAGCCGCTATGAAGTGAGGATAAAACCGATTCCCGGTGTGAGAATCATTCCCGACAGGGTGATAGTGACAGTTCCTGTAGAGCCGCTTATCTCAAAACGCCGCATGGTTACTGTCGAGGCTCTCAATGTGCCTGACGGGGAGAATGTAATCACATTTCCTCTCAATGTAGAAGTGTCTTATCTCGTGCCTATAAGCGCCTATAACAACGAATATCCTGTCAAGGCGTATGTTGACTATAATGAAATTCTTTCGGCAACTTCATCTAAAGTGGCTCTGCATCTGAGTGTTTCACACTCGATTTATCAGAATCTTTCGGTGACGCCCGACAGCGTGGAATATATCATCGAGAAATTCGGCAGGGACTAAAAAATCATCTGAGAAATGAAAACGATAGCGGTATCGGGCGGAATAGGCTCGGGCAAAAGCGTGGTCTGCAAGATTCTGCGCACCCTTGATTATANGGTNTATGACTGTGACAGCAGGGCACGCCTCCTCATGGACAGCAACAAGGAGATGCTCGCCATATTATGCGCGGAGTTTGGCGAGGCAATCATTGATTGTGAGGGAAAGATTAACCGCCCGGAGCTTGCGAAGATCGTATTTGCAGACACCTCAAAACTTAACCGGCTCAACGAGATAGTGCATGGCGAAGTAAGGGCCGATCTCGGAAAGTGGTTTGAGAAATGCCGCAACGAGGGGTGTGATAAAGCGTTTGTTGAAACAGCAATACTCTATCAGAGCGGCCTTGACCGCATGGTTGATGAGGTGTGGGAAGTCGAATCCCCCGAGAGGGTGAGAATTGAGCGGGTCACCAAACGAAATTCTGTCAGCGTTGAGGAGGTGGAAAGCCGCATCCGCGCTCAGCAGGCTTATGAGGTCGAGAATCCGCATCCCAACAGTATCGTCGTGATCAACGACGGAGTGATGCCTCTGCTGCCTCAGATAGAATCACTGCTTGGCTGATTTGACTGAATTATGTTTGAGCTTAAGATGTCCGAGCTCATTCATTACGATTATTCTGACGCAGTAGCTCACGCCGGTAACAATGGCCACGGGGAGGAATAGCCTGAAACTCAGAGCCATCTCCATAGAGAGGAACATCGCCATAAGGGGAGCCTTGATGGTACCCGCCATAACACCGGCCATGCAGAGCATAACGCAGTCGGCAACGGGGAGGTCAACACCGATCCATTTCATTATTGAGGTGAAGAGATATCCCACTACGGCGCCGGCAAAAAGTGTAGGCGCGAAATCTCCGGCCACACCGCCGCCATTGTTGGTGGCCGCCGTGGCAAACACCTTGTAGAGCGCCACGCAGAGAGTCATCAGGAAAATGACCGAATAGCTGCCAAACTCATTCCANACCACGCTTCGGCTGAGGAAGGCTGCAGGGTCTCCGGCAAGCATTTTGCTTATCACTCCATAGCCCTCGCCATAGAGCGACGGAAAGCAGAACACGCCTATGGCAATCACCAGGCCTGAGGAGATGTTTCTGAGCCACTGATTGTTGAATGACTCAAAAAACTTGGAGAGTTTCTTCATTATGAAACTGTAGTAGCATGAGTATATGNCGCANANCAAACCTGCCNCTGCTCNCCAGGCNNNNGAGCCGATGTTGATGTANTGAATGTCGNGAANCGCGATGTCGGGCGCCATGCCGCTACACACAAATGCCACCAGAGCTGAGGTGAGGGTTGCAATGATGAGCGACACAATTGCCGACGACGACATGCTCACGGCCATAACCTCGATGGTGAAAAGTGCGCCGCCGATAGGAGACTTGAAGATGCCGGCAATGCCNGCTCCCGCTCCTATACATATCATGGTGCGGATTTCGTCGGGAGTCATGCCGAGTTTACGGGCCACGTTGCTGCCGATAGCTGCGCCCGAAGTAGCTACAGGGCCCTCCGAACCTGCCGAACCGCCAAATCCGAGAGTAATNGTGCTNGCTAAAAACGGCGCATATATCATATAAGGAGGGAGNTTGCTTTTGCCCGCTTTTACAAANTCGGTNACCCGGTCGGCGCCGTGGCTGATGTCATGTTTGAGAATATAACGCTGATANATNCCGGCACACAAGATGCCGATTACCGGNANGATNAGAAACGGCCAGTCNACTCCGTCGACTCTCAGGTGAGAGGTGAGCAACCTTGTGACNGATTCGATCGACCATTTGAGNGCCGAGGCGGTNAGCCCTGTCAAAATGCCNACCAAAAAGGCAACAAGGCTGAATCTCACGGCAGGTGAGAGCATACTTAATTTACCGCCATGACTTGTGGCGGCCGAAGATATATCTATACCGGATGTCAGGGAAGAATCCTGTGCCATTAACTCAGGGAAATAAACAGATTAAACATGAGAAGAGTCACTGACTCTATTTTATTAACGCCCCGGAGTTTTTAATTGTTTCNNCCGAGGAGGCTGAGNANCGCCTCATANGTGGGAATTTCTTTAAGAAAGGTGACAGACTGCTCGCCNNTGACTATGGCGCAATANTGNGTNAGGCCATTGCTGAGGATAAGCAGAGGAGTTTTAAGCACGATATTATAGCGGGCTGCCTGGTTGAAAACCTCGCGGGTGATTTTGATGTGTGGTGCCTTATATTCAACAATGGCAACCGGCGTAAGGCCGTCGGGNGCGAAGACNACGGTNTCACATCGGCGTGACATACCGTTGAGCGANATGGTCATTTCGTTGGCCATCAGNCCGCTGCGATATTGCAGGTTGCTGATGAGCCAAGAGGTGAAATGTTGACGTACACGCTCCTCGGGAGTAAGTGCCACCCACTTTTTGCGGAGCTGACAAAACACTTCAAGGAAATCGCCACGCTCGCTCGGCCTGATGCGGAGGTCGGCAGGAGGGAGATTGAGTGGCGGAAATGTGGTCGAAGTGTGNGGCATAGTCAAAAAATGGGGGAGTTTAAATGACTGATTGGGAAATAATGTGTAAATTTACAAAAAATTTTCTCTACCGGAACAAAAAACACTCTTCCCGATGGCTGCTCCCGCCGTAAGTTTTGAATCGATACTGAGCGACATAAATCGCAACCGCCTCGCCCCGGTGTATATACTCCATGGCGAGGAGGGCTTTTATGTCGACCGTCTTACGGCAATGTTCGAGAGCATTGTGCCTGAGAATGAGCGAGATTTCAATCTCTTCACCTTCTATGCCCCCGAGACNGGCTCGGCANGNATTATCTCTGCCTGCAGATCGTTTCCGATGATGGGTGAGCGTCAGGTGGTGATAGTCAAGGAAGCTCAGGCTGCCCAGGCCACCGAAATAAACAAGCTGAGCGGATATGTTGCTTCGCCGAGCAACACCACGGTGCTCGTGATATGTTTCAGAGGAGCCGAGGCCAAGGGAAAGGATCTCCTGGCGTCGGCCAAGAAGGGTGGAGCCGTTGTGTTTGGAAGCAAGCGGGTGTATGAGAGCAAACTGCCGACGGTTATTCACAGTTTTGTAAAGGAAAAAGGGCTTAACATCGAGCCAAAGGCCATCACGATGCTCGGTGATTATATAGGCACTGATCTTTCGCGTCTTTATGGCGAAATCGACAAGCTCTCGCTGGTGCTTGGCAAAGGTGCCATGGTTACTCCCGAGGCGATAGAGCGCAACATCGGCATCAGCAAGGATTATAACAACTTTGAGCTCGTCAGCGCCGTGGCCGCGCTCGACTATGGCAGGATGATGCGCATAGCCTATTATTTCAGGTCAAACCCTAAGAACAGCCCCACGACCCTCACTGCCTCGGCATTGTTTAACTTCTTCAGCAATCTGTTGAAATGTCAGTTTTCGAGAGATAAATCTCCTTCGGCGCTGATGGGGTTGCTCGGCTTGAAATGGCCGGTGCAGTTTAAAGACTACGAGCAGGGATTAAAACGTTACTCCGCGCGTCAGTCCCTGCAGGCTATCTCAGAAATAAGACGTTTTGATTGCATGACCAAAGGCATCGGCAGCCGACGGAACGAGTATGACCTGCTTCAGGAGCTGCTCTACCGACTCATAACCCTCAAAGGCATTTGAAGCTTTACATCAGGAAGTCTAAGGCCACTTTTACTCCAAAATTCTGAGCCTCAGGTAAATGACGGTAATTGAGCCTGAAGAAGCAATCCACATTCAGAAGATTTATAATATTGTGTATTCCTCCCCATGCCTCGACATAAGGCTTGGAGTAGGAAAGTCGTGAGGAATAGGTCGGAAATTGCGGTAACTGCAGATGAACTTGGGGATTGTTGCGCGACGACAGTGTGCCGGCCACAGCGCTGAGACCAACGACCCCCTTCATCGTGGTGTTGCGCAAGAAGCTGATTCGGCGAAANAGCGCNCCGTTGGGAGAATAAGCGAGGAAACAAGCNATGTAGTTGTCGGTGACAAACTCAAGGGGACGCATCAGCGAGAATGTGCCATAGAGAGAGGCCATCGAATAGTTGGCTGCGGGGAGCGAGAGTTGAGGCCAAGGAGTGTGGCTCCATGTCGCTGCCGCCTCGACCGAAAAGTCAAAGTAGCCTCGGGTCATAACCGGTGTGCGCTTATAAATCCACGCTCTTGTTGAAAAGAGACTGAACGTTGAGAAATCAAGACATCTCGGCGCACAGGAGATCGCGAATCCTATCTTCGGGCGATAGGGGCGGAGATTGTGTCGCAGATTGGGGCCGAAATAAAATTCGCCGCCGGGTATGACAGTCACCTCGGCATTTATGCCCGAGAGATGATAGTGAGCGAAGTCGCGGTTAAAGCCNTTGACGAGAGGGAAATATTGAGTGGGGGTAATGCGGTTGTGAAACAACGACATGTCGAGGCGAANCCNGGGGGAAAACTCATAGCTNAANGNAGCGGTGGCCTTNCGGTGNTACATCACCATATAGTTGGTNTCGACAAACCGTGAGAAGAGAAATGAGTGGAGGTTATAGTGAGGAATATCCTGACCGGGGAAAAAGGTGTTGTATTCATATTTCAGACCTATCTTCCTAACAGGGTAGTCNTCAGCCCGACCGGTCATTTTGTGNAGAGNAAANTCAATNNCGACNCCATATTNAACCTTATGATCCTTAAAGCCATAGGCAATGTCGCCCGAGTAGATGAATCGGGAAGAAAGGAGGGGAGTCGTGCGTATGCCGGCCCNCAGTCTGAAACCCTCGANNCCGTTGTCGGAAACGGTTGCNCCGAGAGGNCCTATNTCAATCGCNCCCGGGCGCGGACCGATGAAATANCCGTTGCGGAANATNGNTCNTATNGCNTGGGCATTGGTCATTAANTCGGGNCCNGCCGANAGCGGCAACGATGATAAAAGCATCATTGCTACCGGCAGAAGGAATCTTATATGACGGGAAATTGAGATATGTTGACGGATCATAGCGGCTGCAAAAATAATCATTTTTGTTAATAGTGAGCAATAAAATTTGCGTGATAGNTGAAATTGATNAATTTTGCGNGCCTAAACAGAATCTGTTAATAATGTCACAAAAAATNATCACACACACGCTCAATGAAACTACCGCCGGAATTTTCCGCGATCTGATGAGGCTGACTTCCGCCATAAGGCAGCCGGGAGATGTGGAAAAGCTCCGCGGATTGTATAAAAGCATGAGTGAAACGATCGACAACTCGGTGACCGACTCGTTTACCGGTGTCGATTCGATAGTCCACACCCTGCTCACAGCCAAGGCATTGTGTGAAGGCATCAACCCCGACCGCAACATGCTGCTGGCGATTTTGCTTATAAAGCCGGTGGAGTGTGGCGTAATAATTGTTGAACAGGTTGCGAAAGATTGGGGGCATGATGTGGCAGCGTTGATAAGCGGCCTCGTAAAAGTATCGGGCCTCTACGGAATGCACGCGGCCGCCACCGACCCTGACAATTTCCGCAAACTGCTGCTCACGTTGGCTGAAGATGTGAGGGTGGTGATAATCATGATTGTGGAGCGCCTGATGCTGATGCGCGCCATCAACCATCATCCCGACCATGAGAGAGTGATTCAGGTGGCTTCGGAGGCTAACTATCTTTATGCCCCGCTGGCTCACCGTCTCGGCCTTTATGCCATAAAGGGTGAGCTTGAGGATCTGTCGCTCAAATATTCCAACCGCGAGATATTCACCCGCATAGCCCGACGTCTCAACGAAACCAAGGCAAAGCGCGACGCTTATATCGACGCCTTTATCGGCCCCGTGAAAGCCAAACTCGAGAAGGAGGGTCTTAATTTTGAAATCAAGGGGCGCACCAAGTCGATCTATTCGATATGGAACAAGATGAAAAAACAGAACATCGACCTTGACCATATCTATGATCTCTNTGCTATNAGAATTATNATCGACACTCCTCTGTCGCGCGAAAGAAGCGACTGCTGGCTGGCATATTCGATTGTGACCGACATGTATCAGCCCAATCCCGCCCGACTGAAAGACTGGCTCAGCATACCTAAAAGCAACGGTTATGAGTCATTGCACATCACCGTGATGGGTCCCGAGGGAAAATGGGTGGAGGTGCAGATTCGCACCCGGCGCATGGATGAGATTGCTGAAAAAGGTGTGGCCGCCCACTGGAAATATAAGGGAGGCCGCAGCGAGGGTAATCTCGACACATGGATGAACAGGGTGAGGGAGCTGCTTGAGCAATCGAGCGAAGCCTCGGGCGACATGATGAAAAACATGAAGCTCGACCCCTATTGCAAGGAGGTGTTTGTGTTTACCCCCCGCGGCGATCTGTTTAAGTTTCCTGAAGGGGCAACACTGCTTGACTTCGCATTTAATATCCACTCGCGCCTCGGTTGCACATGCACAGGCGGCAGAGTGAACGGACGCACCCGCAAGCTCAACTATCGTCTCAAAAGCGGCGATACGGTCGAGGTGTTCAGCCAGGCCAACCAGCAGCCTAAAGCCGACTGGCTTTCGTTTGTAGTAACCTCGAAGGCGCGAAACAAGATTCGCCAGAGTCTCAACGAGCAGGCTTCGCGTCAGGCCGAACTGGGTAGGGAACTGCTGCAGCGCCGACTCAAAAACCGCAAGCTCGAGGTAAGCGAAGCTGTGCTGATGAAAGTAATAAAACGTCTCGGATATAAGACGGTTTCAGACTTCTACAGCGCCATCTCGATAGAGGAGCTTGACATAAACCGTGTTGTTGCAGAAATCGAAGCGGTAGAACAGATGCTTTCAGGAGAAAACGGCGTAGCCCGTTCGGCCGAGGAATTCACCCTGCAAAATCATGACGAGGAGCAGGAAAGCAATTCCGATGTGCTTGTCATCGGCCCCGACAATATCAAGGGTCTTAACTATAGGTTTGCCCGCTGCTGTAATCCTATCTATGGCGACAAGGTATTCGGGTTTATCTCGTCGGANGGNGCGGTGAAAATNCATCGTCTCGATTGCCCCAANGCCATGAGCCTGCGTGAGCGTTATCCCTACCGCATCATAGCGGTGAAATGGTCGGGAAAAGTCGGCGCACAATTTGGAGCCACTCTCAAGGTTGTGGGTCATGACGANATNGGAATAGTGACCAACATCACCTCTATTATAAATAAGGAGAAAGATTCTACCCTGAGGAGTATTTCGATTGATTCACACGACGGAATATTCCAGGGNTATCTGGTGGTGGGTGTGCCGACCATCAACACTCTCGACTCACTGATTAAAAAGATTAAAACCGTAAAAGGAGTAAAAAATGTTGAACGTAGCAACTAAATTTCGCAGTCTCCTCCTCTTAGCCGTCGCCGGATCGGCTTGTGTGTCTATACTCACGGCATGTAACGACCCCAAGAAAAAGGAAGCCGAGCATATGTTGGTGTCGGCTCAGGAAGCTTATGAATCAGGATTTTATCAGCAGGCGATTGATCTACTCGATTCGATCGACACCAATTATCCCCGTCAGATAGATGTTCGCCGCTCGGGCATGAGTCTCCGCCCCAAAGCTTTCGAGAAGATGACCATTGAGATGCTTGAGGAAACCGATTCGCTGCTGGCTTTTGCCGAGGTTAACGCCGAAGCGATGAAAAATGTGCTTTCTTATGTGGAACATCCCATCGAGGGCTATTATGTGAGCAGTCGCCTCAAGAATGCAGAGCCGTCGAAAGCCGAGGGAATATATGCGCGCATGTCGCCCGAAGGACTCTTTTATATCGTTTCTTCGGCTAATAAAGGCACTTTGTCAACCTCGATAACCCTTACNTCGGGGAATGAAAGCGCCACTTCNGCAACGGTTGAATATGACGGGGAGCGCAACGACCGCTCAATGGAACGCGAGATGATAACCTTCATGCAGGGTGAATGTGACACGATCGGTCATTTTTCACTGACTCATTCCATGCAACCTGTGAGCCTGACTTTCGGTGGTGCCAAACCCCACACCATCAAACTCTCACCCGAACAGGTAGCCGCCGTGGCCGAGGTTTATGGAGCGTCACAGCTTTATAACCGCATAAAGCTGCTGAGACTTCAGAAACAGCATCTTGAGCAGCAGCTCACTCTCACCCGCAGCCAGATAGCCCGCACATTCAGAGAGGAGGAATAACTCAACGACCCCACATTGCCATCGGATCACACTCACCCCAATAGAGATGAGTGTAGGAGGCAAGAAGATTTTTATAACGGTAGAGAGGTGTGTCAACTGACTCACCTCTCACATTTTTCTGAGAGGCTGCCGAAGGGAGAATGTCGGGATTGGTGACCCGGGAATAATGAAACTCATGGCCGCGGAGNGAGAACTGAGCCGAAATNCNCCTCTCTATANCNTAACTTTAATTTGGCGCCCGGCATGGTGGTATTGATAGGCAGACAACCGCACATCTCATGACCGTCGAACTCCCGACCGAG
>WFLX010022607.1_pt1 | contig 10128 bp, 8 predicted proteins | sample 4967041 | NCBI WGS metagenome assembly WFLX01 (sample SAMN12857096, study PRJNA449069) | gut metagenome | isolation source: stool from male and female vole | host: Microtus ochrogaster | place: USA:Florida | collected 2017
GAATCACGTCGATCCAGCCTATGTCGCCGGCATGCCATATTTCGTCGCATCCGGCGAAATATTTTGCGAAGCGGTCGTCCCAGCACGAGTGGGTGTCGGAGATGATTCCTATCTTTTTCATAGATAGCGGTTAGAAGTTTTGCAGAATCATCACCTGGCGGGGCGCGAAGCTCATTTCGCGCTCGATGGTCATCTGCTTGCCGCTGACAATGTCGCGGAGCTGCATGCCGTAGGGGAGAATCTCGAGGGTGCGGTCCATCGCCACTTTATGGTGCTTGTCGGTGCCGTTGAGAATCACCGTCACCTCCTTGTCGCCAAGTTTGCGCTGGTAGACATAGAGGCCGTTCTGGGGCATGAAGTGCTTGAGCGAGCCGCGGGCAATCACGTCGTTGGCCTCGCCGCGGCGCCATTGAAGCAGGCGTTGCATATAGTTCCACGCCTCGGTCTGCCGCTCGGTGCGCCCCTGGGGGGTGAAGCTGTCGATGGTGTCGCCGGGAAAGCCTCCGGGCATGTCGCGGCGCACATAGCCGTCGCTCCCCTCCTTCGAGCCGTTCATCAGGAGCTCGGTGCCGTAGTAGAGCTGGGGGATGCCGCGCGAAGTGAGCAGGAAGGCTATGGCCTGGCGCCACGGGCCGAGGTTCTCGGGCTCGGCGAGCAGGAAGCGGTCGGTGTCGTGGTTGTCGAGGAAGGTGAGCACCTTCTGCGGGTCGGGGTAGAGATAGTCGAGCGCCAGGTGGTCGTAAAGGTGGTTGAGGCCGTTCCAGGGGTCGGTCTCCTCCTCGAAATATTTGTGGCCGTCAATCGCGATTTTAAAGTCCATGACGGTGGGGAGCTCGGTGTTGAGGGGATTCATCTTGTTGCCGCGCTGCCAGTAGGCGCTTCCGGGCTCGTTGCCATACCAGCATTCGCCAACGATGTTGAAGTTGGGATATTCGCGGAGCACGTCCTTGGCCCACTGCGCCATCCCCCGCATGTCGGCGTAGGGGTAGGTGTCCATCCTTATGCCGTTGATTTTCGACGATTCAATCCACCAGATNGAGTTCTGGGTGAGATATTTCATAAGGTGGGGGTTGCGCTGGTTGAGGTCGGGCATCTCCTTGACAAACCAGCCGTTGACGGTGTGGTCGAGGTCGTAGTCCGAGACGTAGGGGTCGTGGACCGTCGAGAGGCGGAAGTTGGTGAGCACGTCGCCTTTCGGGTGGTTGAACCAGTCCTCGGCCGGAGCGTCGTCGACCCACGGATGGGCCACGCCGCAGTGGTTGAAAATCATATCCATCACCACTTTCATTCCGCGCTTCTGGGCCTGGGCGACAAGTTCGGCCCAGTCGTCGTTCGAACCCAGGCGCGGGTCGATGCGGTAGTAGTCGGTAGTGGCGTAGCCGTGGTATGAGCCACCTGGCATGTCGTTCTCCAGAACCGGGCAGCTCCAGATGGCTGTCACCCCGAGGGTGTCGAGATAGTCGAGGTGGTCGATGATGCCCTGGATGTTGCCGCTGTGGCGCGCGTTGGGGTTCTCGCGGTCGGTTTTCACGGGATGACGCATCTCCTTGCACTCCTCGGCGAGCTGCGGGTCGCTCTCCTGCCCCTGGGCAAAGCGGTCGGGCATGAGGAGGTAGAGAACGTCGGAAGCGTCAAACCCGACGTAGTCCTCGGGCTTGCGGTCGCGGGCTTTGAGCTCGTAGACAATCGTCTGTTTGTTTTTGCCCAGGGTGAAGTTTATGTTCATTTTGCCGGGTTTGGCTTTCGGCGAAATGACGAAATAGAGGAAGCGGTAGTTGGGGCTGTCGAGAGTGACGTTCTGGGCCAGGCGCACTCCGGGGTAGCTGACCGAGACNGATGCCTTGGCNACGTCGGCGCCGGNAACCATCACTTGCAGGGTGTCGTTGGCCATGCCGGTCCACCAGTAGGGGGGCTCCACTTTGCTCACAATGGGNGCCTTGACCGCTCCGAAGAGCGAGGCTGCGCCCGCGAGCAGGCCGCACGAAAGCAGGGAAAGTCGTTTCATTATTAGNATGAGTGAAGTGTTTTGAATTCGGGTTNGGTTATTCGATTCGCCGGAGTCTGACGGCNTCAAANAGNAGGGTGTTGGCCTGAGGNTCGACATAAACGGGCGACGGTTGGAAATATACGAGCTCGAGAGTGTTAACCCCCTCTTGTAGCATAACGTCCAACTGCGAGGAATAGGTCGACGGGAGTTGCCAGTCGGTGCCGGTTTCTTTGTTCCACCACGCTGGTGAGTATTGGGGGAAGACGATGATGCCGGCCTCCGAGTTGTTGACCCGCAGGCGGCGCAGCGCCGCGCGGCGGTGGGGGTTGACGATGCCGAGGCCGCTCGAGTAGCGCACGTCCACAATGTAGCGCCCCTTGGCCGGCGAGGTGAAGTGGAATGTGACGTTGCGGTTTTTCCAGCGGTTTGACTCGACGACTTTCTTGGCCGTCGGCTTGTCCTTTATGAGCCGCGTGCCGGGGGTGGCGATGTCGGCGGCGCTGACGATGGTTTCCCACCCTTGGGGCAGGAGCACCCGCGGCGCGGTCGCGAACCCCGGCAGGCTGCCGGTGGAAATCGCTGCAAACTGAACTATGGTGAGGTCGGCGGGTTTCTGAACCACATAGTCGGGGGTGACTGATATTTGGTGCAGAATGCCATCGCGATATACGGCATAGCCGTCCTCACCTGAGTCGGCATCGTCGCCCGCGGTGTCAATCTGGGCCTTGAGCGTGCCGGTCCAGGTTACCTTAGGAACAGCGGGGAGCACTTTCTGCTTCTCGACGGCGGTGATGGAGCCGGGGTCGGCGGCACTCCCGGCCAGTGTGATCGTGATTGAGTGGCGCCCTTCAAGGTCGGCGGGGACGAAGGGTTGCGACTGGTGCCCGTCGAGGGTGAAGGTTGACAGCGCCTGCCCCGTGCCGGTGATAGTTATGTCGAGAATGGCGTCGCGGTAGCGGAGTCCGCTGATATGCTTGTCGGCTGGCAGTTGCGCGGGAACGGAAGGGGAGAGGTACATCCCCTCCGGGGCAAATTTCGCTCCGAGGAAGCCGCGGAGGATGAGCGCCGCGATCGGCCTGACGGCGCTTAGTTCCTGATGAGGCGCGGAGTCGAACGACCTTTCAAACAGAGCCTTTGCGCGGGTCGCGATCAGAGCTGCGACCGAGGCTGAGTAGGCGGTTTCGTTGTCGGTAGTCCCCATGGCCGCCATCCACACCGCACGGAGCAAGATTGGCGGCCGTTCGCTTTGTGGCACAGTGTCCGGGCCCCACCTTGGCGAGAGGGGCACGATGCCGTATGGCCCCGTCGGCGCTTTGGCCGCGATTGATGCCGCCATGGCGTCGGTCGCGGCTCCTCCGAGAATGGCGATTGCCTGCGCGGCATTGTCGGCCGACTCGAGGCGCACCGGGAACGATGGGTTGCCATAGAGCGTGGCGCTGTATTGGCCGGTCGACGGATTCCAGAACTCGCTGTTAATGGCGTCGCGGAGCTCCTGCGAGGTGCACGTTATTTGTGTCGGACGATTGGAAGCCGCGGCAAGTTTCTCGATGTTGGCGAGCGCGGCGCGGTATGCCGCGTTCTCCGCGAGAGTCATGGCTTGGAAGAGGTCGACGGGCTCCATCCATCGCGGGAATCTCGATGCCGGGTTTATGAGGTAGCGCGGCACTCCCATGAACAGCCCTGTTTGGNCGTTNAGCGCCATGCGGGTGTCGATTTCGAACACCTGGCGCGCTGTGGCGAGGGTCTGGCGCGTCCAGCGTTCGTCGCCNCCGGNAAGCGCTGTTTCCGAAGCNGCCATGAGCCATTGGGCGTTNGCGCGAATCACGGGCCAGCTGTATCGGCCCAGCTCCGGGGGCACANGAAGGTCGTTGCGCAACCGCTGGGCGAGCAATGAGGCGGCCCGCGGCGCCGGGAGGGGATTTACGAAGATGGCGTAGGGCAGGTAAGGGCGGTTCTTTACAGCCGCGGTGTCGGTGGTCGCTTCAAGGCGGTAAAGGAATGGGAGCAGGGGGTCGGAGCTTTCGAATTTAGCCGACCCCGGGGGCAGAGGGCCAAGCGCTATTTCGACCTCCTGGCCCCCCTCTCCGCGGCGAAGCGTGGCCGTGGAGTCGCTGCTTATAAGCAACGCGTCACCGCTCGAGAGGCTGACGCCCTCGGCGGTGATGCGATATTGCTCGGTCTGCCAGCTGTCGGAATAGGATGCCGCCTCTTTTTCCCCGCCGCAGGCGGAGAGGAGCGCGAGCGCTGCCGCGCAGAGGTGCACTATGCCGGCAAATGGTTTGATGGTGACGCTTATTTCTTGATTTTCTTAGCGATGGACGAGGGGATGGCCTCTTTGTTGACGTAGATGTTGACCGTCTTTGCAAGGAAGTAGGGCTCGGAAACGTAGATGTAGCCGTCGTAAACCTGGTTGGTGTCCCATGAATTCTTCACCTTGTAGTAGCGCTTGCCGTTTTGGTCGGTCGATATGCTCACGATCTCCATGCCGTGGTCGTCGGTTGTTTCCTGGCGGTCGAACATCTGCTGGCGCGACTCCTGGGTCACCTCTATTTCGTCGACCGGGCCTTTGAAGTCAAACTGGGCCTCGTTGCGCTCCTTGTCGCTCAGGTGCACCCAACGGGCAAGCTCGGTGCCCTCCATGTCGGCCGCGGTGCGCTCTTTAGGCATCACGGCGAAGCCCTCTTTCCATTTGAAACCGCCCTCGCTAACGTCGGCGGCCCACACAACGGGATAGCCTTTTTCGATGGCGTTGTCAACCACCTGCTTCATCTCCTCCATCGGGAGGTTGACCGACGGATACCACAACCAGTTGTCGGGCACTTCGATCGCGAAGCTCTCGTAGAAAGGATGGTGGGTGAACGAGGTTATGGAAACGTAGTCGGCTGGTTTCACCGGGAGAGCGTCGGCGTACGAGCGGGGAGTGTAGGTCTTGCCGTCGACGGTGAAGGTTTCGGGCACCTTGCCGAGGTATGCGTCGAGAATCGCCTCGAATCCGCGGCGCCACGCCGTCGAGAGCCGTTTGTTGGGCTTGTTGGCAACCGCTTCGAGGTAGGCCGAAAGCACGGCGTCGAGCTCGCCGTGGACGTGCTTGTCCTCGCCATAGTCAATGCCGGGGTAGGCTTCTTCGGGAATCGCGCCATACATGCGCCAAACGTAGGGCACGTCGGCAGTGGAGCCTCCGGCGGCGAAATTGGTCTGGCCATAGAGGCGCATGAAGCGGTCGGCCTTGTCGAGGTAGCACTGGCGCACGGTGTACATCTCGCTCAGGTCGAGNGAGTCGCCACCCTGGCGCAGAATCTCGTCCTCGAAAAACGATGTGCCGGCGAAGCACCAGCATGTGCCGCTCTTGTTCTGGTCCTTGACCGAAGTGTGGGGTAGCACCTTCAGGTCGGTGAAGACAAAGACCGAGTCGGTTTTCACAGCCGCGGAGTCAGCCGGGGCGGGCTCGGCAGCCATGAGCGCCGAGGAGGTGGCGGCGGCAATGGCCGCGAGCGCCAAAATGCGGTTTTTAGAATTGTATGTCATGATGCTATGCTATTTTTTCCGGGTGCGGGAATGCTGAGTCGGATAGAATTTATAATATGATTTCCGATGTCCTATATTATATATGAGGGCGGGCTCGGGAAGCCGCGTCAGCGGAGTGCCGTTGTTTTCTTCAATGCAAAAGTACGAAAAAATATTTGATATTCCGTTGAAAATGCGTAACTTTGCGCCTCGATTGCAGTAGCATGCAGTCGCGGCAGAAGCCTCCGAGGAGCCTTTGGCCTGGCTCACCCTGTGGCCGCCGCTTAGCTATTTATTTATTAACCAACTTTTTAGAAGTGGATACTTTAAGCTACAAAACCATCACCCCCAACGCCGAGAGCGTTAAGAAAGAATGGGTGGTAATCGATGCCACCGACCAGGTGCTCGGTCGTCTGTGCTCGAAGGTCGCTAAAATCCTTCGCGGCAAGAACAAGCCGAGCTACTCCCCCTTCGTGGAGTGCGGCGACAACGTTATCATCATCAACGCCGACAAGGTCGTCCTCACAGGTAANAAATGGACCGACCGCATTTACCTCACTTACACCGGCTACCCCGGCGGTCAGCGCGAGCTCACCCCCGAAGTGCTTATGAAGAAATCCTACAACAAGCACCTCAAGCCCGGTATGCACCCCCTGTTCCTCCGCGTGGTTAAAGGTATGCTCCCCAAGAACCGTCTTGGCCGCAAGATCATCAAGAACCTCCACGTTTACAACGGCCCCGACTATCCCCAGAACGGCCTCGAGGTTAAGGTGCTTGACATCAATACCGTAAAGTAAGTGAAACGCCTAATCTTCTGAACATCAAGTTATGGAAACAGTAAATGCAGTTGGCCGTCGTAAAGCAGCCGTTGCCCGCGTTATCGTAAAGGAAGGCACCGGCGTGATCAACGTTACCTGCCACCACAAAAATCGTCCCCTGGAGGTTTACTTCCCCTCCTCGATTCTCCGCTACATCGTTAAGCAGCCCCTCAAAACCCTCGACTGCGAGGAAAAGTATGACATCGCTGTGAATATCGACGGTGGCGGCTACAAGGGCCAGGCCGAGGCTCTCCGCCTCGCCATCGCACGCGCCCTGGTGAAAACCAACCCCGCCGACAAGAAGGCCCTCCGCGCCGAAGGCTTCATGACCCGCGACCCCCGCGTTGTGGAACGCAAAAAGCCCGGTCGCCCCAAAGCACGCAAGCGCTTCCAGTTCTCCAAGCGTTAATCGCTTCCCTCTACGGCCCGCGGCCCTGGCGGCATAGCCCGCGCGGCGCGGCGTGAGCCGGACCTCAAAAACAAATATTGAGTTTAGTATCTAAATCCCGCGGATGGATCGCGTTCCCTACCCCGGGGTTGTAATAAAAAGAACGTAAACAACTCGAAAGAAATAATGTCTACACCCACATTTGACCAGCTCCTTGAAGCAGGTTGCCACTTCGGCCACCTCAAGCGCAAATGGAACCCCGCAATGGCTCCCTACATCTTCATGGAGCGCAACGGTATCCACATTCTCGACCTCTACAAGACCGCTGCCAAGCTCGACGAGGCAGCAGCCGCCCTCAAATCAATAGCTAAATCTGGCAAGAAGGTCCTCTTCGTTGCCACCAAAAAACAGGCCAAACAAGTTACCGCTGAAAAGGCTCAGAGCATCGGTATGCCCTACGTTATCGAGCGCTGGCCCGGCGGTATGCTCACCAACTTCCCCACCATCCGCAAGGCTGTCAAGAAGATGGCTACCATCGACAAGATGACCAAGGACGGTACTTTCGACAACCTCTCCAAGCGCGAGAAACTTCAGATTTCGCGCCAGCGCGCAAAGCTTGAGAAGACCCTCGGCTCTATCGCCGACCTCAACCGTCTCCCCTCGGCTCTGTTCGTTGTCGACGTGCTGAAAGAGCGCATCGCCGTTGCCGAAGCTGTCCGCCTGGGCATCCCCGTGTTCGCCATGGTCGACACCAACTCCGATCCCTCTGACGTTGACTTCGTAATCCCCGCAAACGACGACGCATCCAAGTCGATCGAGCTCATCCTCGACACCGTATGCTCCGCCATGGCCGAGGGTCTCGAAGAGCGCAAGGCCGAGAAGGTCGACGCTCCCGCCGAGGAAGTTGCCCCCGCTGCTCCCCGCCGCGAACGCCGCCGCGCTGTTCGCCGCTCTGAGGGGGCTGCCGAAGCTCCCGTAGCCGAGGCTGAGGCTCCCGCAGCTGAAGCAGAAGCTCCCGCCGCCGAATAACCCGGCTCAGGGCTCTCCCGTTTGGCCCGGGTCCGACACGCCGCCGGACCCGGCGCCACAACAAATCTCTCTCACGTTAACCTTTTACACAAAAACATCCAAACTGTTATCATACTATGGCAGTAACAATGGCAGAAATCACCAAGCTGCGCCACCTCACCTCGGCCGGCCTGATGGACTGCAAAAAAGCGCTCGCCGAAACCAACGGCGACATCGAAGCAGCTGTTGAAATCCTCCGCAAGAAAGGACAGGCTGTTGCCGCCAAGCGCGAAGACCGCGTCGCCGCCGAAGGCTGTGTGCTCTCAAANAACGACGGCAACTTCGCCGCTATCGTTTCGCTCCAGTGCGAAACCGACTTCGTTGCNAAGAATGCCGGCTTCGTTGAACTCACCCAGAAGCTCCTCGACCTCGCTGTTGCCAACCGCTGCAAGAGCGTCGACGAACTCAAGGCTGTGAAAGTTGGCAACCTCACCGTTGCCGACCTCGTTGTCGAAGAGGGTGGCAAAACCGGCGAAAAGACCGAACTCGGCGCTTACGCCTACGTTGAGGCTCCCTCGACCACTTCCTACAACCACCTNGGTAANAAGCTTGCCACCATCGTTGGCTTTAACGTTGAAGGCGTTGACTACCAGGTNGGCCGCGACGTTGCCATGCAGGTGGCATCGATGAATCCCGTAGCCGTTGACCGCGACAGCGTTCCCCAGGCAACTATNGATTCTGAGTACAACGTNGCTNNCGAAAAGACCAAGGAAGAGCAGGTTAAGAAGGCTGTTGAAGTTGCCCTCAAGAAGGCCGGCATCAACCCCAACCTCGTTGACTCTGAGGACCACATCAACTCCAACATCGCCAAGGGCTGGCTCACCGAAGAGGAAGCCGACAAGGCTCGCGCCATCGCCAAGGAAACCGCCGAGGCTAAAGCCGCAAACCTTCCCGAGGCTATGATCAAGAACATCGCCCAGGGCCGTCTCAACAAGTTCTTCAAAGAGAACTGCCTCATGGAGCAGGAATTCATCAAGGACGGTAACCTCACAATCGGTAAGTACCTCGAGCAGGCTCAGAAGGGTNTGGCCGTTGTTGAATTCAAGNGCGTTAACCTCAACGAANACTAATCAACATTATCTCCCGCGAGATAATGCGTTCAATGANCGTGACATAATTGTGGACGCCGTGTCGAAATGCCTTATTTCGCACGGCGTCTTGCTTTTTGTTAATATTGGTGCGATGCGTAGACACTTATTTACNCGCCTGTTGATATTCGCTGTCGTGCTTTTTGCNGCCTCTTGCTCTACCGCTGAGTGGCGCGTGAGCGAGGGCTCGGTATGGAACACGACATTTAAAATAACATATAAAAGCGACCGGGACCTCACNGACTCTATCTTTGCTGTCATGCGNGAGGTNGAGCTCTCGCTGTCGCCATTCAACGCGCAGTCGCGCATCTCGCAGATTAACCGTAACGAGAACCTCCGTGTCGATTCGCTTATACTCCAAGTGTTTGAAATATCACAAGAGGTGTGTCGGAAATCCGGCGGACGTTTCGACCCGACAGTTGCCCCGATAGTGAATCTTTGGGGGTTCGGTTATGAGAAAAGAGCGAAGAGCTTGCCCGCTCGCGAAGAGATTGACTCGGCACTGAGCCTTGTCGGCCTCCTCGATTGTCACATAGATTCTGCGTTCAGAATGGTTAAGAAGTCGCCATTGACAACTTTCAACTTCAGTGCCGTGACCAAGGGATTTGGTTGCGACAGGGTGGGGGAGATGTTGCGACGCAGCGGCGTTGATAATTTTATGGTAGAAATTGGGGGCGAGTTGGCTCTCGCCGGCTCGAATCCGCGCGGCAGTCGGTGGCACATCCAGATTGATGCCCCAGTCTATGACCCGGGAGCAAGCCACACGGCGCTTGTTACAGTTGCCGTGACCGACTGCGGAGTTGCGTCGTCGGGTAACTATCGAAATTTCAAAGCCGACTCGTTGGGGAATCGCCGAGGACACACAATTGATGCCCTCACCGGCATGCCTTTTCAAGGAAATGTGCTCGCGGCTACCGTGATTGCCCAGGATTGCGCCACTGCCGACGCTCTTGCCACAGCTTGCATGGCTTCCCCATCCGGCGAGGCTGCGAAGATTATCGAGGCTTTTCCCGATGCGTCGGCTCTGCTGGTTGTAGCGAAGGGAGATTCTGTTGCGATGAGGCCCGTCGGCGACTTTCCACTCCCGTAAAGTCGTTGCAAGAGTTCTCAAGATATCGTATAAGAGCTTCTATATGGGAGCTTCTAATGGCCCGCTCGCCCCTGCGTTACTCACGGATATAAAACAAACGAGGCTGTCATCCCGACAGCCTCGTTTGCTTATCTTTAACCTTAAATCTAATACCATGAAAAAACACAGTGCAAATATAGTGCTTA
>WFLX010051761.1_pt1 | contig 10128 bp, 8 predicted proteins | sample 4967041 | NCBI WGS metagenome assembly WFLX01 (sample SAMN12857096, study PRJNA449069) | gut metagenome | isolation source: stool from male and female vole | host: Microtus ochrogaster | place: USA:Florida | collected 2017
GCTTTAGGCATTGCTCAAGGGGCTTATGAAGAAGCTTTAGCCTATGCCAAAGAACGCGAACAATTTGGCGCCCCTATTGGTGGCAATCAAGGCATTTCCTTTAAACTGGCTGAAATGGCTACTAAATTAGAAGCCGCTCGCCTTTTGGTCTATAAAGCAGCAGAAATGAAAGAAAATCATGAACCGTATTCNATGAATGCNGCTATGGCNAAACTTTACGCTTCTGATATTGCTTTAGAAGTNTGCAANGATGCGCTTCAAATTTTNGGTGGNAGTGGTTATCTTAAAGGAATGGGAGTAGAGCGGCGATATCGNGATGCCAAAATTACCACAATTTATGAAGGAACCAATGAAATTCAAAAAGTGGTAATTGCTAGTCATATTCTTGGCAAATTGAAAAAAGCNGCTAAAAAAGAGGCCCAAGCTCAAGTAGTAGAAAGCAATCGTAAGCAACAATTGATCGATGAATTAACGCTTGAGGATTCGGTCAAAAAGCTGGCTTCCATNTTGAAAAACGAAATAGATCTTTCCATTCAAGAAGATCCCAATACCCCTATTTCGATGGCCAAGAAAATTATTGGAATTGGTCAGGGGGTCGAAACNCTAGANAATGCGCAGAAAGTAGCCAATCTCTGCGAAAAATTAGGCTTTGTATTGGGAGGAAGTCGTCCTGCTGCAGAAGTTCATCACTTTATTGGTATGGATCGCTTTATTGGCTTATCCGGTCAAAAGGCAAACCAAGCGGATGTATATATTGCNGCNGGAATTTCTGGGGCCAAACAACATTTAAAAGGAATTGAAAAAGTAAAAACCATTGTGGCAATCAATACGGATCCAAATGCGCCTATTTTTAAAGCAGCAGATTATGGAATTGTAGGCGATTTGAATGAGGTCTTGCCTTTATTGGTAGCCGAATTAACCAAAGCTACTGAACAGGATTTAGGTCCTTTATATCAATGTAGTCTCTGTGGGTATATTTATGATCCAGCTATTGGAGATCCAGAAAATGGAATTGCCCCTGGAACACCTTTTGCTGATTTACCTGAAGATTGGACTTGTCCATATTGTGGGGCGGCAAAGACCGATTTCGTGTTATTTGAAGACTAAACTTTCCTTAAAACTTAGCCTTAAGAATCGGTGTGGATATTTCTTTTAGAAAAAAAAGCATCTTATTTTCTTCTTCCTCTTCTTCTTTTTAAAATAAAAGTGTTCCAAAGGAGGGACATGTATGGTTCATGAAATTCGTAGTGTAGAAGATTTTGAGGAAACTATTCAGAACAATCCGGATGTATTAATGGAGTTTTATGCTTCATGGTGTCCTCATTGCAAAGCGTTTGCCCCAGACTTAGCAGAAGCGAGTCACTTATTGGAAAGCAAACATGTAGCTGTGGCGCGCACCGAAATTGATACTTTTGAAAATCTTGCCAACGAATACAATGTAGAATCCATTCCGACGTTGACCTTCTTTAAAAATGGTAGCTTAGTCGCCGAATCGGCTGGCCAACGCAGTGTGCAAGGTGTATTAGACTTTGTCAATCAAGCTATGGAAAATTAAATTAAAAACTCGCTTTTAGCGAGTTTTTTTTTATGNNTNGNGATNAAATNATGGAACCGTTNACATATTTTTNAAGGGATTTTTTAGGAAAATTAAAAAAGAAAAAAGATAAAAAATCGCTTTCATACTTTGGATTTTAAATTAAATAAAAAATCTAAAGTATATTGACATGAAACCGATTCCACAATATTCTGGCTATGAAAGAGATCGGAAACTGAGAGTATTTTTCTACCTCTTAAAGAAGGCTTTCATTTCCTATTTCCCGAACCGGTTCTTTATCTGTTTGCCTTACTGGCCATAAGACAAACACCACAAGGAGAAAGAGAATGGATTACAACCAGATCGCTAAAGACATCATTCAAGATGTTGGCGGAAAGGAAAATATCATTTCTGCCATGCACTGCGCCACTCGTCTTCGTTTACGTTTAAGAGACTATGACAAGGTAAATGAGGAAGCTTTAACGGATGTGGATCAAGTCAAAGGCGTATTCTTAGCCAATGATCAATATCAAATCATTCTTGGTTCTGGAACTGTTAATTTAGTAACCGATGAAGTTCTCAAAGAAACAGGTCTTCAAGCAGGAGCAGCCCCAAAAGAAGAGCAATCGAATGCCAAAGAAGGCAATGTGATTATGCGTGGGGTGAAAGTTCTATCGGATATCTTCGTTCCCATTATTCCTGCCATCGTAGCAGGTGGTCTTTTGATGGGAATTAACAATGTTTTAACCGCAACTGGTTTATTTTTCCCTGGCAAATCTCTTATCGATGAAATGCCTCATTTTGCGGGATTGGCTGCATTCATTAACTTATGTGCCAATGCTCCATTTACTTTTTTACCCGTTTTAATTGGATTTTCCGCCACAAAGAAATTTGGTGGAAATGAATATTTAGGAGCCGCTATGGGAATGATCATGGTTCATCCTGACTTGCTCAATGCTTATTCTCTAGCTAGTGCTACTGAAATACCTACTTGGGGTTGGTTTGGCTTAGAAGTTCAAGCGATTGGCTACCAAGGAACGGTTCTTCCTGTATTGGCTGTTTCGTGGATTTTAGCCAACATTGAAAAACGTTTACATAAAGTGACACCTAGTTGGTTAGATAACTTAACGACTCCTTTACTTTCCGTTTTAATTACAGCTGTTTTAACTTTCTTATTTGTAGGTCCAATTTTAAGAACTGCTGGTGATTTATTGGCTATGGGTCTTTCTTGGTTGTATTCCACCCTTGGCTTTATTGGTGGAGCGATTTTCGGTTTGTTGTATGCTCCCATTACAATCACAGGAATGCATCATTCCTTCTCTGCGATTGAAACACAATTAATTGCTGCAGCCGAAACGACTGGCGGATCGTTTATTTTCCCCACCGCTTCTATGAATAACGTAGCGCAAGGCGCNGCTGTTCTTGCGGTTTTATTGATGACCAAAGATGAAAAACTGAAATCCATTTGCTCAGCGTCTGGCGTTTCCGCTTTACTTGGTATTACTGAACCTGCCATGTTTGGTGTTACCTTAAAATTGAAGTATCCCTTCTATGCAGCTATTATTGGGTCCGCAGTAGGATCCGCTTGGTGTGCTGGAACCAAAACCTTAGCACTTGCTTTAGGAGCCGCCGGTTTACCTGGTTTTATCTCTATTGCTCCACAAAGTTGGGGGAATTTCTTTATTGGGTTAGCCTTATCTATGGCTACAGCTTTCGCTTTGACTATCTTTTTCATGAAGAAATATCCAGAAGGTAAAAAAGAATCTAAAAAAGCTGCAGATAAGGCTCCTATTTCTACAGNATCAACCTTTGCTTCTAATACGGTTTCTTCTGTTGCCCTTCCGACTTCTGTATCAGTTGCAAATTCGGATCCCAATGTGATTCATGCTCCTTTTAAAGGCAGTGTAAAACCAATTACAGAGTGTGGCGATCCTGTTTTTGCNAGCAAAGCGATGGGAGATGGCATAGTTATTACTCCAANTGATGGTGTTTTATATTCTCCAGTGGATGGTGAAGTTATGTTGGTTTTTCCAACGAAACATGCTATCGGTTTAAAATCAAATTCAGGTACCGAACTCTTGATTCATGTAGGTATGGACACAGTAAATCTTGAAGGCAAACCCTTTGAAGTCTTTGTAAGCCAAGGAGAAAAAATTAAAGCCGGACAACCCTTATTGAGCGCTGATCTCAAAGCGATTCAGGAAGCAGGCTGTCCTATTGAAACTCCAGTGGTCATTACGAATGGCATTCCTTTTGAGATTGTGCAACAAGGATCCGTTCAGCCTGGTGATGATATGATGAAAACAAATAGTGCTGCCTAAAAAGGTTAAAAGGAANTTTGTTATGTATTCTTCAGTTCGAAACGAGTTTTCCCAAGCCCAATCACTTGAAAAAAGAAATGAAGTGAAAGCCGATCCCAATCGGCTTTCCTACCATTTAATGCCTCCAGTTGGTTGGCTGAATGATCCCAATGGCTTATGTGAGTTTCAAGGAAATTACCATATTTTCTATCAATACACGCCTGGTAATCCTTTAGGAAACGATCATCGCGGCTGGGGACATTATCAAACCAAAGACTTTATTCATTATCAAGAAATGGATGATCCCTTCGTTCCGGATACCCTTGGTGATGGAAAAGGTTCTTATTCCGGATCAGCTGTAGTACGAGATGGTTTAATGCATCTTTTCTTTACTGGCAATAATAAATTGCCAGGAGATTATGACTATATCAACGATGGTCGAATTCATTGGGTATTGCATTCTCAAAGCAAAGATGGGATTCATTTTACTCCTAAAGAAGTGTTATTGCGCAATGCGGATTATCCAGCCTATCTCTCCTGTCATGTGCGCGATCCTAAGATCTATACCCAAAATGGGCAAGATTATATGGTTTTAGGAGCTAGAACGAAAGATTCAAAAGGACAAGTAGAAGTGTTTAANGGCGATGGAACCTTAAAAAACTGGACTCCTTGCTCTACCATTACTCCTAAAGNATCCTTTGGCTATATGTGGGAATGTCCAGATTTATTTGATCTTGATGGACATTTAATCCTTATTACCTGTCCTCAAGGTGTTCCAACGCAAGGCATTTTATATGAGAATCTCTATCAAAATGGTTGGTTCGAAGCCAATCACGATTTAGATCATGATCAACAAGTGGGCGATTTTCATGAACTCGATAATGGCTTTGATTTTTATGCTCCCCAAAGTTTTTTAGATGAAAAGGGACGACGGATCTTAATTGGTTGGATGGGCATTCCTGAAGTAGATTATGATAACAATCCTACCATTGAAAAAAATTGGCAACATGCTCTGACCTTACCTCGGGTTTTAACATGGAAAGATGGTACGATCTATCAAAATCCTATCGAAGAAATCGAAGCCTTACGTCAAGAAGAAATTCCCATTCATTTAGAGGCTAACCAATGTTTGGAATTTCCGACNCGNGTTTTAGAATGTATCTTGATTCCTCAAGCTAATGTTTCTTTTACTCTTTCCTTTCGCGAAGATGTAAAACTAGCCTATGATCAAGAAACTGGAATTTTTAGCCTCACTCTTGGAAAAAGCGGACATGGCCGCGATGTTCGTCATGTGAAAGTGGAATCCATTGAAAATATTCGTATTTATTCGGATACCTCTTCTTTGGAAATTTTCTTAAATGATGGTCAAAAAGCGTTAACGACTCGACTTTTCGATGAGGCGCTTAAACCAATCCTTTGCACCAACGTTCCATTGACAGGAATGGCCTATACTCTTGGTGGTTTTGTCATCGAAGAAAAATTAGAAAAAGAAGATCCGCAAGTCCAAGAATAAATTTCTCTAAANTCATGAAAGGATAAGCGGTNAGCTTATCCTTTTTTTTGGTAGCGNTTTCTAAAATATTTAGTACACTNAAATNAGTATAAGCACGCATTTAAATTCGATTCGTGTATAAAAAAAGGAGTTCTCATGGAAAAAAATAATATTTGCACCTTTGGTGAAATTTTAATTGATTTTACTGATACTGGACTTACCCCAAGTGGGACGAAACTGTTTGCCCAACATCCAGGAGGGGCTCCTGCTAATGTGGCGGTAGGGGTAAAACGTCTTGGTGGTAACGCCTCGTTTATTGGAAAAATTGGCGATGATATGCATGGAAGTTTATTAAAAGGAGTATTAGATGCCGAAGGAGTAGATGTCTCCAATTTGGTGCAAGATGATACNGTNTTTACNACTCTNGCTTTTGTAAGCGTAGGACCAGANGGAGAAAGACAATTCTCCTTTGCNCGTAAGCCAGGAGCTGATACTCAAATGACTTTTGAAGAAATGGACCAAGATTTGATCAAAAACTCTAAAATCTTCCATGTTGGNTCNCTATCTTTAACCCATGAGCCTTCGAAAACNGCCACCTACAAAGCNATTGATCTAGCTAAAGATAATGGAGTCATTATTTCGTATGATCCCAATTATCGTGAAAGTCTTTGGATGAATGAACCCGTGGCCATTCAAGCTATGCGCTCTTTAATTGATAAAGCCGATATTATGAAAATTTCGGATGAGGAAACCAATTTACTTACCGATATTGAAGATCCTAAAGGAGCTGCCCAGTCTTTAATTGACCAAGGTGTTAAAGTAGTTGCCGTAACGCTTGGAGACAAAGGAGCTTTAATTGCCAATAAAGAGGGATCGGTAATTGTTCCTGGATTTAAAAGCCAAGTGGCCGATACCAATGGAGCTGGAGATTCATTTTGGAGTGCGATGCTCGTACAAGTTGCGAATGCGGATAAATCATTAGACGAATTGAGTTTGAATGAATTGGCTGATTTTACACGATTTGCAAATGGCGTAGCAGCTTTAACCGTCCGTAAATCGGGAGCTATTCNTGCTATGCCCACTTTGGAACAAGCANAAGAATTTTTCGCCACTGAAAAATAGANNGGTTTNATCNNNATAAANTGCNTTTTNAAGCNACGTTTACCGTGGGCTTTTTCCAATTCTTTTTTAAATAAAGTGAGGTTTTCCTTTTGACTTCTCTAAAACAACTGACTATGGCGGATATTGCCCAAGAAGCGGGAGTATCAAAAAGTACTATTTCCCGTTATTTCAATGGGGGATATGTAAAAGAAGACACCAAAGAAAAAATTCGAAAAGTTGTCGAACGAACTGGTTTTGAGCCAAGTGCGGCCGCTCAAAACCTAAAAGCCAAAAAAACTCACNCNATTGGGGTTGTTGCCCCTACCATGATTTCAACTTCGACTGGTCGTTTAATTACNGCAATGGATAATGCTTTACGTGAANAAGANTATTCTTGTCTTATNGTNACAACAGATCATTTACCAGAGCGAGAAATTACCGCCATTGAATATTTACGTTCCTTACGTGTAGCNGGAATTGTTTTGATTGCNACCAATATTAGCGCNGANCATCANCGNCTTCAGACTTCTTCTCCCATTCCCTTTCTAACTATGGGACAAAATTTTTCTAAAGGAATTTCCATTATTTATGATGATTTCGCAGCCGGGCGCACAGTTGGAGAATATGCCCGTCAAAAGGGCCATACGGATATTGTTTATATTGGAGTAAATGAACAAGATGAAGCGGTGGGAAAAATTCGGCGAAATGGAGTATTAAAGGGGCTTTCGGAAGATGCATGCGTTAAAAAACTTCAAATTGCTGAAACCACCTTTTCCTATCCCCAAGCTCGAGAGCTTGTTCGTAAGGTTCTCGATGACCATGTTCCCCATTTGTTTATTTGTGCTACAGATTTAATCGCTTTAGCTTGTTATAAAGAAGTTCGNGAGCGCGGATTGCAAGTTCCAGAAGACGTTTCCATCATAGGATTTGGGGGATATGAAATGAGCGAACTTCTTTCCCCTTCTTTAGCCACCATTCGTTTTGAAAACGAATTAGCTGGAAAACTTTGTGCGGATACTTTAATTTCCATGATTCAAAAAAAGCCTGTTCCCAAGCTTCAAGTACTTGGCTTTCAATTTCTTCCTGGCCAATCCGTTTTAGATCATAGCCAGTCTAATTCCTAAAAAGCCACGTTTTCAATTTTTCTCCAAGACTAGGCATTCAGTTTAATCTTCAATGATTAAACGAATGCCATTTTTTTGATTTTAAGAGTCACTTTTTGGCTTATATCAAAATATGAACACTTTAAAAAATTTCATTGGTCCTTTGCTCTTTGGAACACTCTTTGGCTTTTCGATGCTTGGCCGTATTACTCCTATGTCTTTAGAACGTCAAGCTCCAGATACCATTCAAGCTGAAATTAAAGGAGCAGTTTTAGAACCAGGAGTATACACCTTAAAAAATGGGGCCCAGCTTCAAGATTTAATTAGTGCGGCTCAAGGAGCAAACGAAATGGCTGATCTTTCTCCTTTTTCCTTACAACAAGAAGTCCAACCGGGACAAATTATTGTTATTGGTCAAAAAAAAGCGGATGGAACGAGTCCTTGCATTTCTTTAAATACAGCCTCTAAAGAACAATTGCTCACCTTACCTGGTATTGGTGAAAGCACAGCGCAAAAAATTTTAGACTATCGCCAAAACCATTCNTTTCAAAGTTTGGAGCAGTTGATGGAGGTACCAGGAATTGGCGAAAAAAAATTTGAAAAGCTTAAGCCTTATTTGGCTCTTTAAAAGAAAAAAGGAAAAAAAGTGGTCTTGGACTTCTTTTTTCCCTTCTCCAGCCTTTTGGATTGTCAATAGCCTTAGTCTTTTTTTAATGGCTCAATTTTCCTCTTGGAAATATGGTCTTTCCTTCAGTTTTTTGTATTGTCTTTTTCTTTGGTTTCGCTTTGGTTCTTACAAAACTATTTTTATTTGGTTTTTAATGAGTGGAATCTTAATGGTAAGCCTGTGGTATCACACTTCCCCACCCGCTCAAGAAGGAATNTATGAAGTAATTTCCATTCGTTCTAATTATTCTTTAGCCCAAAAAGGTCGTAGCCAAGTTTTGGTCTATGAAACAAATGTAGATCTTGGCGACCAGTTATATCTTTCAAATTTTCAAACGATCCACTCCATTCATAATTCTGGCCTCTTTTGTTTTCAGCAATTTTTAAATCAAAGAGGAATTTATCAAAATGCTCAGGAAGTGGAACACTTAAAAACTTATCAACCTTCTTGGCGACGTAGAGTATGGCAATGGATTAAGCAAAAACAATCCTTTCCTTTTTATCAGTGGCTTTTTTATGGAATTACTACTGTAGAAACACCTCTGGCGGCTTTAGGATTTCCCATGATGGCTTTAACGAGTGTACTTAGAAAGCGTTTGGAGCGACGCTTTTTAGCTCAAACCGTTCGTAAACTCATTTTTATTTGGCAAGGCCTTTTATGGATATTTTTTCCTTTTAATGAAAGCTCTCTTCGTTTATTGGTGTTTGAACTTGGACGAGGCTTGTTTTCGAATTGGAATGAGCGCTGGTCGTTTCAAGTGAGTGCTTTTCTTTTACTCAATCCTTATGGAGCGCGAAGCATGGGATTTATTTTACCAGCTGGTCTTTCCTTTTTTACTCACTATCAATTCAATCCTCTAGGAAAAAAAGCCATGCAAATTTTTTGGTGTTCCTTTTGCCAAATTGCTCTACTTGGTCAACTTAACTTGGTTTTATTAGGAGGNTTCTTATGGATGCGTTCCATTTTTGGATGGGCTNTTTTAGTAACTTTACCTGGCCTTTTTAATGAAACGTATGGACTTTTTGTATGGAATGTCTTTCAAAAGCTTTCTTGGTCATGGCAATGGTGTACCATCACCACCTATCCACCTTTTTGGTATGTTTCCTTATTAGGATGGGCTTTATGGCGTATGGCTTGGAAATATCAAACAAGACGGATGCTTCAGGTCTTAATTTTGCTTTGTCTCTATCCCTTTATTTGGAAGCTAGATCCCTTTTTTCACGTTTATCAATTGGATGTAGGACAAGGAGATGCAGCCGTCATTGTCGAGCCTTTTCAAAAGAGCGTAATCATGATTGATGCCGCGGGGCGCTTTAACCATGATTATGCGTCAGAAATTTATCTTCCTTTTTTTTCTTCGCGCCAAATCGATAAACTCGATGCGTTGATCATTTCCCATAGTGATTTTGATCACAATGGAGCGGTAGATTCTTTGAAAGCTAAAATTCCAATTGCAGCCTTGATTACTCAAAGTGAAGANACATTTTCTTGTCATTATGCTTTTGAATTGCTTTTACCCAATCGAACTCTTTTAAACGAAGAGGAAAACGATAAAAGTCTGATTTGTGCTTTTCGCTATGATGGATTCCAATATTTATGGACGGGTGATGCGTCTAAAGCGATTGAAAAACAATTGTTGGAGCATTATTCCCTCCAAGCCGATATCGTAAAACTTGGCCATCATGGCTCCAAGACCAGCTCTGATGGTAACTTTTTACGCGCTTTACAACCTAGCTTAGCTCTTATTTCTTCTGGATATCAAAATCGTTACGATCATCCAAATCTTGAAGTTTTAATTCAACTCAATCGCCTTGGAATTGATCGCCTTAATACCGCAGATCATGGAGGAGTTCACCTGTTTTCTTTCCATCATCTTTTAGGAATTGAAACTGCAGATGGTCTGTTTACAGTTCTTTCTAAGTTCTAAAAGG
>WFLX010075193.1_pt1 | contig 10126 bp, 9 predicted proteins | sample 4967041 | NCBI WGS metagenome assembly WFLX01 (sample SAMN12857096, study PRJNA449069) | gut metagenome | isolation source: stool from male and female vole | host: Microtus ochrogaster | place: USA:Florida | collected 2017
TATAACCTCTTAACCCCATAACCCTCAGCGCAGCTGAGTATATAACCTCTTAACCCCATAACCCTCAGCGCAGCTGAGTATATAACCTCTTAACCCCATAACCCTCAGCGCAGCTGAGTAAATGATATGAGCTACACCATAGGCGACGTGGTGCCCGACGTGCTAGGCACCGACGAAAACGGGAAAGAAATCAAGCGCTCGGACTTCCCCGGCAAGAGCATCGCACTCTATTTCTACCCCAAGGACATGACCTCCGGTTGCACCGCGCAGGCCTGCAATCTGCGCGATAACTACCACGCACTCGAAGCTGCCGGCTATCAGGTCATTGGCGTGAGCGCCGACAGTGCGGAGTCCCACCGCAAGTTCATTGCCAAGAACGAGCTCCCCTTCCCTCTGATTGCCGACCCCGACCATAAATTGCTCGAGGCCTTCGGCGTTTGGGGCGAAAAGAGCATGTACGGCCGCAAGTACATGGGCACCTTCCGCACCACCTTCATAATCGACCCCGAAGGACGCATAACCCGCATCATCGGGCCGAAACAAGTGAAGACCAAGGACCACGCGGCTCAGATCCTTGCCGAACAATGATGGAAGAACCGCGCATGCACTGGGCCACGCTTATCAACGACAAGCGTTTCGGCCTCGAAAACTATCATGACCCCAAAAAGAACGGCGTCCGCACCGATTTCCGGCGCGACTACGACCGCCTTGTGTTCTCCTCCCCCTTCCGCCGCCTGCAGAACAAGACGCAGGTATTCCCCCTGCCGGGCAGCATCTTTGTGCACAACCGCCTGACGCACTCGCTTGAAGTGTCGTGTGTAGGCAAATCGCTGGCCGACAACATAGCGTTGCACCTCAAGAGCAAATATGGTGCCCTCGGGGAGGGTACGGAGCACTTCGACCATATCGGCGACATCGTAGCAGCGGCATGTCTGGCTCACGACCTGGGCAATCCGCCCTTCGGCCACTCGGGCGAAAAGGCCATCAGCACGTTCTTCAGCGAGGGTGCCGGCAAAACCTTGAAGGACCGCCTGAGCGAACGCGAATGGAACGACCTGACCCACTTCGAGGGCAACGCCAACGCCTTCCGCGTGCTGACGCATCAGTTCCGTGGTCGCCGGCGCGGTGGCTTCGCCATGACCTACTCCACCCTTGCCTCAATTGTGAAATACCCCTATGAGTCAGGCATTTCCGAGAAGGGCAAATTCGGTTTTTTTGTGTCGGAAACCGAGAGCTACGAGCGCGTTGCCAAAGAACTCGGCATTCTCAAATTGTCCAAACCGGGCGAGCCTCTGCGCTATGCACGCCACCCGCTTGTCTACATCGTAGAAGCCGCCGACGACATATGCTATGAGGTGATGGACATCGAAGATGCCCACAAACTCAAGATTTTGTCCACCGCCGAGGTCATCGAAGCCTTCCTGAACTTTTTCCCCGAGGAAAAACGTGCTCATATGCAGGAAATCATGGCCGACGTTGCTGACCCCAACGAGAAAATAGGCTATCTCCGCTCCTGCGTGGTGGGAACGTTGGTGGAACAGTGCGCCGTAACCTTCCTCGAGCACGAGGAGGAAATATTGGCCGGAAAATTCGAAGGTTCGCTCCTGAGCCATGTGCGCCCGCTCGAGCGCGAGGGCTACCGCAAGTGCAACGCACTCTCGTGGAGCAAAATCTACCGCTCGCAGGAGGTGGTGGACATCGAATTGGCCGGTAACCGCATCATGACTTTCCTGATGGAACTCCTCACCGAAGCTGTAACCAAACCCGAACTGAACTACTCCCAGCTGCTGCTTGCCCGCTTCCCGGAACAGTACGACGTTGACGCGCCCACCCTCTACGGCAAACTCCAGGCTGTGTTGGACCATGTATCGGCCATGACCGACGTGTACGCCCTGGATCTGTACCGCAAGCTCAAAGGCCTCTCGTTACCGGCAGTATAAGTATCACGGCGATAGCGGCACCCACGGCCAGCAAACCCCATGCGAGCGACGCCCACACGCGCCCGCGCATCACGCAACCGTAGCGATAACGGTAGACGTAGAAGGTGATGACGGTGTAGAATGCATACCACAGCGAATATGCCACCCCGGCGCCGGCAAAGCCGTACAACCTGAACCCGACTATATTCAGAATCAAGCCTATGCTGCTGCTGGCGAACTCAGTAATGACATAGGTCCGACCGTCGCCCTTGGCCAGAATGGTGTAGGCCATGGCAGTGGACACAGCCTTGAAAAGCAATCCCGGCGCGCCAAACATGATGTATGGCACAGCCCCGAGAAAGGCTTTGGTATAGAGAATCCGGACCAGCAGCCACGCTACGGCCACGAAAATCACCACCAGCGGAATGAGAATGCGCATAATAAGGCTCAATTCGTGATTGACCACTGCCGACACTTGTTTTGCCGTGCGGGCCTGGCGCGCAAGGCGAGGATAGTATTCGACGCTCATAGCTGTGAAAAATGTTCCGGCGTAGGCGTTGAGCATGGTGTAACCGGCCTGGTAAATACCAACGACAGTGGTGTCGAACGCGCGGTTGAGGTACACAATGAACGCATAAGAACACAGCAGACTCGCTCCCATGCTGATGGTCATATACCCGCCCATGGAAAGGATATGGCGGGAGGTGGCGAAGGTGTCGCGCACCTTTTGCCAGGCGCCGGAAAGGGACATACGGCGGTCGGAATATACCCACGAGAAAATGTACTGCACCAATCCGAGCATAAGAAGCGCAGGCACCACACCCCTGAGCCCCAGCAGCCAAATGAAGAACACAGCCCCGAGCGAGGATATCATAGCCGCCCAGAGGGTGGACATGGCCAGGGCGCGCAGTCGCTCCTGCGCCTGAATGACGCTGAGGTTCACGTTTGCCACTATCATCAAGGCCACCATCGGCGCCAGCGCCGCGAACCACAGCGTGTAACTCATGTTGCCGAACATGATGAGCGACAGCACCGGCGCGCCGATGGCCGTTATCAGGGCTGTGAGCGTTCCCAGCCATGCGCCCAGACGCCGAATCCGGCGAATCATTTCTTCACAGCGCTCGGGGTCGGATTTCAGCGATGCTATTTCCTTCACCGCAGGAGTGGTGATACTTAGGCCGCCGATATTGCGGATAAGGTCCATCGTCTGCCAGAATATCGAATATATACCGACGCCTACCGGACCTATGAGTACAGCTATCACCTTTATGCGGATGGCCGAGGTGAGGACGCTCAATGCCTGCACGCTGCCGAAGATGCTCAGCGCCTTAAGGATGCGTGAGGAGGTGTTATCGATGTTATGTCCGAACAGTTTCATTGGCGGATCCACTCTTCGGGGTTAAGTTTGTCTTTTTCGTGGCGCACCTCGAAGTGGAGCCGCACCTTGGCAGGGTCGGCCGGTGATGCTACGACTTTCCCGAGCACCTCTCCCGCTTTGACCTTGTCACCTTTGCGGACGGTCACGTCGGTCAGACCGGCATAGACTGTGAGGTATTCGCCATGGCGCACAAGCACCACGTTGTTATACCCCTGCATGACAATGACCATCGACACGACTCCCGGAAATACTGCTACTGCATTGGCTCCTGCTGGAGCCTCGAAGTCGATGCCGTTGTTCTGCACCTCCACCTTTTCGAATTCCTCATGTGTGCGCCGTCCGAAGCCGGCAACGATGTCTGCCCCGCTGTCCAGCGGCAGGCGCAACGAACCTTTGGCTGCGGCGAAGTCGGTTCCTACCGGCTGCTGTTCGGGCGCGACGGGCTCCCTGCCCTTTCGGGCGGCCTCCCGTGCCTCTTCGTCGATGATTCGTTGAAGTTCTTGCTCCAGGGCGTCCGCACGCTCCTTTTGTTTCTGAAGGACGTCGCGCAGCGATTTGCCCTGCCGGCGTAGGGAGGCGACAAGCACCTGTGCCGTTTGCTGCTTTTGTGAGAGTTGCTCAATGCGTGCCTGCTGCTCGGTTTCGTTGGCTTCAACTTTGGCGCGTGCCTCGGCAAGGCGGTCGCGCTTCTCGGATGCCTCTGTTATAGCAGCCCTGAGACTTACCGCCTGTTTCTGCTCCCAACGGGATAACTGGTCCAGATACCGCAGACGGCGGGATGCCTGCAGTGCTGATTCTGAGGCGAACAGGGCTGATGTTTTGCTCGCAAGCGACCGTTGACGTCTCAAACTGCGCAAAGCCTTTGCGTAGGACTCTTTCAGGCGTGCAATCCTGGCATCAAGAGCCGCGACGGTATCCTCAATGGCGGCCACGCGGGCGTCCAGTGCTTCCCGTTCACGCCCAAGGTCGGCAAGTCGCTCGGTTTGGCGGACAATGTCGGCACTTACACTCTGAAGCTGAGCCAGTTGCCGCTCGGTCCGGGCCTCGTTGGCGGAGATTTTGCGGTTGGTTTCGGTAATCTGACGCACAGTGCGGTCCTTCTCGCTGCGAACGCTCTGCGACGTGCGACGTGCAGGCAGGTCCAAAACGGACGCGCACAGAATCACACATAGCAAGAGGAGCCGGATCACAATTTTTTGAGGATTTTAAAGAGGTCGTCGGTAGTAAGTCGGCGCATATCTGCTGGAACACGGGGAGCAGTGAGCGTTTTGCCGGTGTTCCACTTGGCGCGGTCCACGTCCCAGCGGCAGGAGAAGTCGATGTCGTGGCCGCGCACCGTAGTATTTGCTCCAAATGTAGAAGCCACCGGTCCGCAAGGACTCACCTCGGGTGCGCCGTAATCAACGGTAACGCCCCTGTGTTCGGCAGGAGTAACGGTAACGGAATCGAGGACAGCCGCCCCGCCGGCATCAAATGAGGCAAAAAAATCTGCCGTAAACGGAGCTCCGGATTGTACTTCAAACACACGGCCCATGACGAGGTCCTGTAAGTCGGCCACTGTTATGCCCGCAGTTGCCGTCATGGTTGTAATGTCCTCCTTATAATATACGCTCATCGGCTTCACGATTACCTGGACACTATCGGCTGTGAGCCACAGGCTGGCCATTTCCATGCCGAAGAAACGCAGCGAAACAAGCACAGACTCGCCGGCGACCATCTTGGCCGTACCGCTGACGCTGAATTTCTTGGGGCTGCGGAGTTCTACGCGCACAGGCATCTCCACATAACTCCAGGGCACATAGCTCTCGCGGAGCATCTCCAGCGGATCACCCTGCGGAACGGGTTGCGGTTCAACGGCTTGACGGCCTGCCCGGCAGCCTGCAAGGAGTAGTGTCAGGCTGATGAGTAAGGCGAAGAAATATCGTAATTTATTCATTAGTCACCAAAGTAGTATTTTCCCGAAATCTTGTCCTTAATACGCTGCGAATCTTCGGGTTTGGCCAACTCAAGGGCTGCCTGATAGTATACCCGCGCCTTCTTGGGTTCCCGAAGGAAGAAATAGATGTCGCCGGCATGCTCGAGAATCTCAGCGGAAACGTCGCGGGTTGCATCGGCAGCTTCATCGTCCTCGGCCTTTTTGGCTTGAGGTGCATAACTGCCCAGTATCTTTGCAATCGAATCGGGGATATTGCAGTTCGCCAGGGCGAGGTCAATCTGCTCGGCAGCCTCCTTAAAGCGGTTCTGCTTATAGAGCACCCAGGCGTAGGTGTCAATGTAGGTGGGGCTGTCGGGTTCTTGCGCCAGGGCCAGGGTCACATACATTTCGGCGCGCGAAAGCAGTGTATCGGCCTCAGCGTAGAAATAGGCNAAGTTATTCATANCCANATAGTTTTCAGCATCGANGAGAATCGCCTTCTCGTAAGCGTCGAACGCCTCCGGGTCGCGGTCGGCCAGGTGGTAGATGTCGCCCAGGCGGGAATATAGTTCGCCTTTGCCCTTTTCGTTGAGGATATCAGTGTTGAAATTCTCAAGCATCTCCACTGCGGCGCCGATGCTGTCCATTTCGGTCATGGCGTAAGAGGTGAGCACGGCCAGCCAAAGGTCGTCGGGGAAGCGTGAGATACCTTCCCGGCCTACTTCGATTGCGTTGTGGTAGCGTTTCGTAACAAGGTTCAGGCGCGTAAGCTCGGTGTATAATGCCTGATTGGAGGGCTGGAGGCTGAGGGCTACGTTATATTGGTCGATACCGTCCTCCGGGCGTTCGGTGGCCACCAGGTAGCTTCCGTATAGGTTGTGCAGCTCCTCCTCGCCGGGGTTGGTTTGCTGCATGAGTTCGAAAAGCGCGTCGATTCGCGGCTGCTGGGCCGGGTCATCGTAAAGTGCTACCACATAATCCTTTAGCAAGGGTAACTTCACGTCGAATTCGAGGTCGGGGGCACTCAGGGCAGCAAACACTTCGCGGTCATAGGCCACGCTGTCGGCCTTCTGTCGGTAGTAGTCAGCCATAGCCATGAGCAGCTGGCCGTTCTGCGGGTCAAGCTGACGGCCTCGTTCGAAACTCGCCTCCACCAAGCTGTCGCGGTCAAGCAAAGAGTACACATGGGCGGTGAAAACCACTGCGTTGACATCCTCAGGGGCAGCCTGACGCAAGATTTCGAGGCGGTTCTCAACAGCCGTAGTGTCGCCCAAGAGCAGCATGGGGCGCACAATCCGGGCGGTGTACATAAGGTTGTCCGGAGCGGCGCTCACGAGGCGTTCGAGAATTTCCATGCCTTTTCTGTAGCTCGTAGAGTCGGTTGGATTGCTTTCGTCGAAAAACTGCGACATATATGCGTCGGATAGCGACAACGTTACCTCTTGATTTTTGGGCAGGTTGCGGTGCATGGTCTCGAGAATGTCGATTTCGAGGTCGCGGTCGCCAAGGAACCGTGCCGTCTGCACGGCCGTACGTCCGTTTACGAAAATCGTAGGTTCGGCATAGTAGCGGTCGATGACATCTTTGGCCACCTCCTTGAGAAGGGCCTGGTCGCGTACGCCTCCGGACATAATATCCTCGGCCAGGGCTCCGCGGATAAATGGGTCGTCAGGAGCCAGGGCAGCGGCGCGACGGAGCAACATCAGGTGGTCATCGCCCCGGCCATCGGCTGCTGCCGTTGCAGCTTCCATGAATATGAATTCGGCCTTACGGCGGTCGGCTTCGGTTGGAGTTTCCGCGAAGGCCAGCACCGTAAGGGTTACGGATAGAAATATGAGGAAATATCTGGTAATCTTCATGTTAAACAGGCTATTTTACGCCGGAATGACCGAATCCGCCTTCGCCACGCTCGGTGTCTCCCAGAATCTGCACTCCCTCCCACTGCACGCGCGCGTAGCGGGCCACAACGGCCTGACAGATGCGGTCGCCCGGGTTGACGACGAAAGGCTCCGAGCCGAGATTGGCCATGATTACACCGATTTCCCCGCGATAGTCGGCATCGATAGTTCCGGGAGAGTTCAGCAGCGTAATGCCGTGCTTCAGGGCCAGGCCGCTGCGTGGGCGCAACTGCATCTCAAAGCCGGCGGGAAGTTCCACCGAAAGGCCGGTGGGCACAAGCACACGGGCGCCGGGCGCAATGGTGAGGGACTCCTTAAGGAAGGCGCGCACATCCATGCCCGCTGCGCCGGACGTGGCGTATTCCGGCATGGAATTCGACGACCGGTTTACTATCTTCACTGTTACGTTTTCCATTGGCTGTCAAAGGCTTACGCGGCGGGTCACTCCGCCTGATTTGAGGATATAAATGCCGCGAAGGCCCAGCTGCAGGCGCGTGGTACCCGGCTGAAGCTTGCGGCGGGTCACCAGCTGGCCCAGGATGGTGTAGACTTCCACGTCGACGGTGCGGTCCACCGTTATATATATGTGTCCGTCGCGGGTCTCCACCTGCAGGCTTTCGTTGTCCGACGATGCCGGCGGGGCGTCAACAACCGTCACCACTTCCCACACCGGACTTTTGGACCCGGCGCGTACTTGCGCGGCCGCTGAAGTGGCGCAGAAAATCGCGAGCAGGAATATGTAGCAGAACCGTTTCATGACTGTGTGAGTTCGCCGGCAATAGGCTTGGTAAGGAGCCGGGCTACCTCGCTGGTGGGTATGCCCAGGCCGAAAAGGAACATCATTTTGGTTAGGGCCGCCTCCAGGGTGAGGTCATGGCCGGAGATAACGCCGGTGGCTGCCAGCAGGTCGCCCGCCACATAGCGGTTGGAGGTCACGCCGCCGTTGACACACTGGGTTACGTTGAGGATAATGACCCCGCGCTCTATGGTNTCACGGNTTNCGNTGATNAACCACGGTGCCGNAGGGCCGTTGCCTGCCCCGTAGGTGCGGAGCACGATGCCCTTGAGCCCCGGCGTGTTAAGCTGGTGGCGCAGCATCGACTCGTTGATGCCCGGAAAGAGGTCGATGGGCATCACGTTGGTGTCCAGATTATAGTGCGGCTTCAGCGTCATAGGCCAGCGCAGCCGGGTCAGNGCGTTGTAGTCGAAGTGGATGCTCAGGCCTATCTGCGCCAGGGCCGGATAGTTGTTGCTCTTGAAGGCGTTGAAGTTGTCGGCGCTGTTTTTGGTTGAGCGGTTGCCGCGCCAGAGGTAGTTCTCGAAGAGGATTGCCACCTCGCGGACCGCCGGCATCCCGCGCTCGTCGCGATGGGCCGCTATCTGCAGGGCGGTGANGAGGTTTTCTTCACCNTCGGTGCGCACCTCGCCGATGGGGAGCTGCGACCCGGTGATTATCACCGGCTTACATAGTTCGCCCAGCATGAACGAGAGGGCAGAGGCCGTATAGGCCATCGTGTCCGTGCCGTGGAGCACCACAAAGCCGTCGTACTTATCATAATTATCGGCAATGCTCCGCACCATAGCCTGCCAATGCTCCACGTTCATGTCCGATGAGTCGATTGGCGGGTGGAACTGGATGTTGTCGATGTCATAATCCAGCATCTTCACCTTGGGCACATTCTCCATCAGGTGGGAGAAGTCGAAGGGCTTGAGGGCCTTTGTGATAGGGTCCTCAATCATTCCGATGGTGCCGCCGGTGTAGATTATGAGTATTTTAGGCTTGGGCAGTTTGGGGTCCATGACAGAGGATTATCCGACCGTTGCGCCGGGGGTGGTGGGTTTGGAGGGAGATATAACGTGGAGTGAGCCGTCGGCGTTGACGGCCGAGAGAATCATACCTTCGGAAACTACGCCGCGGATTTTGGCCGGGGCCAGGTTAGCGATGAACACCACCTGCTGGCCCACGAGTTCCTCGGGGTCATAGTGCTGGGNGATTCCCGACACNATGGTGCGCTTGCTCATGCCGTCGTCGATGAGGAATTTGAGCAGCTTGTCGCTTTTCTTCACTTTCTCGCACTCCAGGACAGTGCCTACGCGGAGGTCCATCTTGCCGAAATCTTCAATCTTAACCTCTTCCTTGACTGCTTCGGGCTTGAAGTTCTTGATTATGTTCTGACGCTTGATTTCCTCGAGGCGGTCGGTCTGCACCTTGATGGTTTCGTCATCGATTTTCTCGAACAGCAACTCGGGCTGACCGATTTTTGAGCCGGTCTTTACGAGGTTGTCCGCTCCCAACTCGCTCCACTTCATGGGTTCCATGCCGAGGATTCGGGCGAGCTTGTCGCTCATGAACGGCATGAAGGGTTCCATGGCGATGGCAATGGAGGCGCTTATCTGTAGGGCGGTGTAAATGATGGTGCGCACACGGTCGGGGTCGGTCTTGATCACCTTCCACGGCTCGGCCTCCTGGAGGTACTTGTTGCCCAGGCGTGCAAAGGCCATGGCGTCCTTGAGGGCTTCGCGGAAGTGGAATGTCTCAATGTTGGCCGTGAGGCTCTCGGTGAGGGATTTCATTTCGGCGTATGCCTCGCTGTCAAGGGCATCCAGAGCCCCGGGAGCCGGAACTATACCTTCGTAGTACTTATGCGTCAGCACCACCACGCGGTTGACGAAGTTGCCCAGTATGGCCACCAGCTCGTTGTTGTTGCGGGCCTGGAAGTCGCGCCAGGTGAAGTCGTTATCCTTAGTTTCGGGAGCATTGGCCGTGAGCACATAGCGCAGCACGTCCTGCTTGCCGGGGAAGTCGCGCAGGTACTCGTGGAGCCACACGGCCCAGTTGCGGGAGGTCGAAATCTTGTCGCCCTCGAGGTTGAGGAACTCGTTGGCCGGAACATTGTCGGGCAGCTGGAAGTTGTCGCCGTAAGCCATGAGCATGGCCGGGAACACGATGCAGTGGAACATGATGTCGTCCTTGCCTATGATGTTGATGGTTCGCGTTTCCGACGCCCTCCACCAC
>WFLX010020833.1_pt1 | contig 10125 bp, 6 predicted proteins | sample 4967041 | NCBI WGS metagenome assembly WFLX01 (sample SAMN12857096, study PRJNA449069) | gut metagenome | isolation source: stool from male and female vole | host: Microtus ochrogaster | place: USA:Florida | collected 2017
GATATCTATGCCATGAACTTCGTCTATTCGGGTAATTTTCTGGCGCAGATCGAGGCGGATCAGTTTGGCAGCATACTGCGGATCGGTGGCATAGCCACAGGCTTTCAAACCGCGCGCCCAACCCTTGTAATCGGTAATCTTAAGTTCAAAAAGCGGAGCATAACGCGACCGTTGCAGGAAGCGCGAGTGATCTTCATAGCTGTCGGCAGCAGAACGATAGCTGCGGAAACATTCGTTGCGGGCATCGTCATCATGATAAGTGCGCGCCCCTTTCCAGTCACCCGCACACTTTATGCCGAAGTGGTTGCGGGCGTTGCGCGCCAGTTCCGTACGACCGGCACCGGACTCCAGCAAGCCCTGCGCCAGGGTGATACTGGCAGGAATCTTGTGGTTCCGCATCTCGCGCATGGCGATTTCACGGTATTCACGAATATATTTCTCATAATCGGGACTACGTTGTGCATCCGCTCCGGTCGTCAGAAACAGAGAGGGAAAAACAAACAATAACAAAATGGCCGTCCTTGTTGCAATTTTCATCATTTCCATATATATTTGCACGAAACAATCAACCTCGAAAGCTATGAAAGATATCGAAATCGTTGCAAAGATAAAAGTTTGCAATTACAATGAACTCACCGATGAGCAAAAAAGTGTTGTCGATGCGGCAAAAAAGGCCACTTTAAGGGCCTACGCCCCCTATTCCAACTATTTCGTCGGAGCAGCCGTATTGCTCGACAACGGCGAAATCGTCTCCGGCAGCAATCAGGAGAATGCCGCCTATCCGTCGGGCATCTGCGCCGAACGTACCACGCTTTTCTATGCCGGCAGCCAATATCCCGACGGCAAAGTGTGCAAGATGGCCATCGTGGCAAGAAGCAACGGCGAGATTACCGAAGAGATCTGTGCACCCTGCGGAGCCTGCAGGCAGGTGATACTCGAATCGGAACACCGGGCAGGGGCCCCGATAGAGCTCATGCTCTGCGGCCGTGAACAGATTTACCTGTTCCAGGGAATCAGAGCGATCCTTCCTTTCGCTTTTGACATGGAAAGCCTGAAAAAACCCGTTCCGTGAAAAAATATTTAATTTCATAGATATTTAGAACCATTATATATTGAAAAATGGGAGTTATCAACAATCTAATTGCCCTTTTATCAGCCGTTGCGCCGGAAAAACAGATGTAAAAAGATTGTTGATAACTTCACGAACACGGCTTGAACTTAGTTTTATAACTATCTGAAAATCTTTTTATTCATTTTTTCTGAATTAGACATACATTGCGCCGGAATGAAAGCACCCCTCATTTNANAATCANCGACTTAGANTTTTNCAAANAAATTGCTCAAAAAAATAGACTTGTTTCCTAAAAAAAAATTACAGACTTTTGCACCACTAAAAGCATGTCAAAAGAAAAAAGTAGTATCATAANANTATATGAAAGCTCAATTTCAACAGCAGTGGGAGCAATGTCTCAGCATCATCAAGGACAACGTCGAAGAGGCGGCCTACAACGCATTCTTTGCCAAGGATGAAGCCGTGGAATATACCGACGGAACCCTGACACTTCAGGTTCCCTCCCATTATGTTTACGAGTTTCTGGAAAGCAGGTATTTCGATTTACTTAAAAAAACCCTGACNCGCATCTATGGTGACGGCATCAGACTGCAATATCAGATCGCCGTGGCTCAGGATGCCAATGTCAACGTAACGGCAANTCCCCGCCCCGAACCTCAACGCGAACCGGAATTCGACTCGCAACTCAACCCGAAGTTTACTTTCGCTTCCTTCTGTGCCGGCAAAAGCAATGAGCTGGCATTGAGCGCCGCCGTCACCGTGGCACAGAATCCAGGGCATACTGCTTTCAACCCCTACTTTATTTTCGGCGCATCAGGCGTCGGCAAAACCCATCTGGCCCAGGCCATCGGGCTCAGCATCCTTGAAAAACATCCCGACAAACGCGTGTTGTATCTCACCAGCCACCTTTTTCAGGTGCAATACACCGACGCGGTGCGCCGCAACGTCGTCAACGANTTCATCAATTTCTACCAGAGCATCGACGTGCTCATCATCGACGACATCCAGGAATTTGCCGGCAAGACCAAGGTATCGACTCAGAACACCTTCTTCCACATTTTCAACCACCTTCACCTGCGCGGCTGTCAGCTCATCATGACCAGCGACCGCCCGCCCGTGGAACTCGAAGACCTCGTGCCGCGCCTCCTCACCCGTTTCAAATGGGGCTTCACCGGCGAAATCGAACATCCCGACTACGAACTGCGGTGCAGTATCCTTGCCGANAAGTGTCGGAAAGAGGGACTCAACATCGATCCGGCGGTCATTGATTTCATTGCCCGCACGGCCGATGACAACGCCCGCGACCTGGAGGGCATCATCAACTCCCTGCTCGCCTACTCCATCGTGCGCAACCGCCCCATCGACCAGGATCTGGCCGCGCAAGTCATGCGCATGATCGTCAAAATGGAAAAGAAAACCATCACGATGGAAAATATCATCACCCTCGTGGTCGACGGCTTCGGTATCGATTTGAAACAGCTTCATTCCAAGAGTCGCAAACGTGAAATCGTCATGGCCCGGCAAGCCGCCATGTACCTATGCAAGAAATACACGACCCAATCGGTGTCGCGCATCGGTGTCGTCATCGGCAACCGCGACCATGCCACCGTACTGCATGCCATCAAAAACGTCGAGAATCTGCTGACAACCGACACCGAGTTCAAGAGTAAATTCGACTCCGTAGAGGCGCAGCTGAGGGCATAGCACCGGAATCTTCCGGCGTGCACAATAATTCGGCAGAAGGCACGTATTTATTATATATGTACAAAAAGATTCTGCATACTTCTTTCTTTCTCCTGTTGGCCGCGGCAATTCTGTCGGGACTCAATGCGTGTAAGACCGCCAAAATGAGCACGGCACTGGAGGAAATAAAGCGGGGAGAGTATTTCCAGGCTTCGCAAACGCTGAAACAGGTCTATCGGCGAAGCAATCCCCGTGAAGAACGTGCCCAACGCGGCGAAGCGGCCTATTACATGGGGCTGTGCTATGAAAAACTGATGATACCGGCCCAGGCCGCCGCCGGATATCAGAATGCCCTACGCTATGACTACGAAGAGCCGACCCTGCCGTTACGGCTCGCGAAAATGAGACACGAAGAGGGAAAATATAAAGAGGCAATCAAACTGTACGAACAATATCTCGAAACCAATCCGGACGATGCAGTGGCGCAAAGCGGCCTATTCGGCGCCCGGAATGCGGTCCAATGGAAAATGGATGGCAGCCGATATGAAGTGAAACGCTTCAATGCGGTCAACTCACGCCGGGCGGAATTTTCNCCGGCCATCTGGGGCGAAAACGACGACGCTCTCTATTTNACCACAAGCAATGACAAAGTGACCGGCGATGAAAAAAGCAACATCACCGGAACCAAATACTGCGACATCTGGGTCATCAAAAAAGACGATAAGGGCAAATGGTCACGCCCCGAATCGGCCGGNGAAGGACTGAATTCCGCCTATGATGAAGGCACCCCCTGCTTCTCGCCCGACGGCAACACGATGTATTACACCGTAGCATCCGGAGCCGAGGGCATCGGGTCCGCACCGACCATATTCGCCTCCTCCCGNACCGATGCAAGCTGGGGNAAAGGACGNATGATCAAATTCGGCGGCGACACGCTTTCCACCTTTGCTCATCCGGCCGTCACACCCGACGGCGAATGGCTCTATTTCGTCAGCGATATGCCGGGAGGCCAAGGGGGGCTCGATCTCTGGCGTGCCCCGCTGAAAAATGAAGAGGTCGGTCCGATAGAGAACCTCGGTCCGGACATCAACACCGCAGGCGACGAAAAATTCCCCACCTTTGCCCCCGACGGCATACTTTATTTTTCCTCCGACGGACGGGCAGGCCTGGGCGGGCTCGACCTGTTCAGCGCCCGACTCGACGACTGGGGAACCTGGCATGTGGAACACCTCGGAGCCCCAATGAACAGCCAGGCCGATGATTTCGGAATGACCTTCCTGCGCACGACCCAAGACCAGCAGGAAGGATATTTCAGCAGCAACCGCAATCAAGGCAAAGGCTACGACAACATTTTCCACTTCCGCCTGCCATCCATCAGAATCACGATCAGCGGAACGGTTTACGACATGGATGAAGAGCCTATCGGCGAGGCCATTGTCCGCATTGTCGGACGCAATGGCATGAACTTCAAATCCGTGACAAAGCCTGACGGCACCTACAAATGCAGCATAGACCGCAGTACCGAATACGTGATGATGAGCGGCAAAAGCGGCTACCTGAACCGCAAGGCCCAGTTCACTACCGATCCTGCCGAAGAAGACGCCGACTACGAAGTCGACTTCTACCTGCCTTCAGTCAGCGAGCCGGTACTCGTCGACAACATCTTTTACGATTTCAACAAGGCGACACTGCGCGAAGAGTCCTATCCCGGCCTCGACGATTTGGTTTCGCTGCTTAACGACAACCCGTATGTCGCCATCGAACTGTCGGCGCACACCGACCGCGTAGGTTCACAGCGCTTCAATCTCGACCTGGCCCAGCGACGCGCCCAAGCGGTCTGCGACTATCTTGTAGAGCACGGCATCAATGCCGATCGGCTCCGCCCCGTAGGCTATGGAAAGGAAACACCGAAGACCGTCGACGAAAAAACGCATGAAAAATACACCTTCCTGCCCGAAGGTCAGTCGCTCGACGAATCATTTGTCAATACCTTAGCCCCGGAACAGCAGAATATTGCCGACCAGATCAACCGCCGCACCGAGTTCCGGGTCATCGATACGACATGGGGCATAGAATAAAGTGGTCTTTTACAACTAAAAAACAGCCGCAGGCATTGGTCATTACAAAATTTTATGTTAATTTTGCCGCTCCGGTATGCCACACTTNTTTCCGCATCCCGGAGCCACCGCCTGCGCAGGCGGACACAGACCGAAGACTGATAAAAATTTACAAATATGGGAAANACAAACTCGGAATCCATCTTCAAGTACAANGGCGTCAACTATCTGCTGCCTTTCTGCCTCATCACNGCCTGTTTCGCCCTCTGGGGCTTTGCCAATGACATCACACAGCCGATGGTGAANCTNTTCTCACGCATCTTCCGCATGAGCGTCACCGAAGGGACACTGGTGCAAGTGGCCTTTTACTGCGGCTATTTCGCCATGGCCGTACCGGCAGCNATATTCATCCGCCGTTTCAGCTACAAGGCGGGCATTCTGATGGGCCTGATANTGTATGCCGCCGGCGCGCTGCTCTTTCTGCCGGCACAACAGATCGGCGATTTCTACCCGTTCCTGGCAGCCTACTTCATTCTGACCTGCGGCCTCTCATTTCTGGAGACTTCCGCCAACCCGTTCATTCTTGCCATGGGCTCTCCGGAGACAGCCACACGCCGTCTGAACCTCGCCCAGGCCTTTAACCCGCTGGGAGCNTTGTGCGGCATCCTTGTAGCCCAAAAGTTCATACAACCGGGCATCCATCCGATGTCAAGCGACGAACGGGCATTGCTCTCCCCGGCNGANTTCGACGCCATNAAATCGGAAGATCTGGCCGTCCTCATCACCCCTTATCTCGGCATTGCGCTGGTCATCATCGCCATGATCGTGATACTGGCGTTCCTCCGCATCCCGACCAACGAAGAGACCAGCGAAACCCGTGTCGAAGGCGGCGCGAAGGCCTCCATCGGGCGTTTACTTCACAACCGCCGTTATTCTTTCGGCGTCATCGCCCAGTTTTTCTATGTCGGCGTCCAGACAATGTGCTGGACCTTCATCACACACTACGGCACCTATTATTTCATGCAGGACGGCATGACGGAAGGAGCCGCCGAACAGCAGGCCATGCAATTCTTCCTCTATTCGATGATTATCTTCTTCTGCAGCCGCTTCATCTGCACGTTCCTGCTCAAATTCTTTAATCCGGGCGCACTGCTGACCACCCTTGCCATCTTCTCCGGCATACTGACATGCGGTGCCATCTTCCTGCAAAACAGCTGGGGTGTCTATTGTCTGGCCGGCGTGTCGGCAGGTATGTCCCTCATGTTCCCGACAATCTACGGCATCGCACTGGAAGAGGTCAAAGCCGATGCGAAATTCGGTGCCGCCGGTCTTATCATGTCCATCGTCGGCGGCTCTATTCTTCCTCCGCTGCAGGCCTGCATTATCGATGCCGGACCGGCCTTTTCCCTGCCGGCGGTCAACGTCTCCTTTTTCATTCCGCTGATCTGCTTCATCGTCATTGCCGTCTACGGTTATCTGACACACAGCAAAAAGATCTGAACCGCGGAAAACAGCCCGGCGCCAGCGACTCCGGAAGGAGACAAAGGGAGGCCGGCAGACATCCGAACCGTTTCAAAGAAGCATACAGACAATTTCCCCCTTGCTGCAAGATATGTGCGGCAAGGGGGAAATCCTTTTCATATCCAGGCTTCCGTCACGGCCTCACCGTAACATGGAAGCAGGCCTGCTTGTATTCATATTTGACGTAACAATAACCGGCGGCGCGGAGATCGTAAAGCGCCTGAGCAAGGTTTTCCTTCAACTTCCCGTCCCAGGTCTTGCCATGACGGTCGAAGCGATTGTAAGCAATATCGATTGTGGTGGCATAAAAATGACAGGAGTTTTCCGATGCATTGACATTACCGCTGCGGCGCAAGCGTTTGACGTCCGACCGGGTACGCAGAACACTGGTAATGACAAAACGGCTGGAAGTGCCCGAATATTCCTGGAACAACTTGCCCAATTCCACCAGGAAATCGGCTGCCTCCGGCACCAGATAGGGAATCGAATGAGTCAGCGGATCCACTTTATAATAGCGGCTGTCGCGTATGTACACCAATTCCTTTTTCATGGCCTCGGCCTGCTCACGCCCTTCGATCGGACGGATACCGAGCTTGCGGGCTGCCTCGAGCTGTGTATCGTTCAAATCGTTGAAATCGCGGCCATAGGTAAAGCGTTTCTTGTCATGCCGGGTGAAATGATAGCTTCGACGGGGCTCACGGACCGGAAAATACTCTTTTTCCCCACTTGACACACGCTTGTCACTCAGGCCCGAAGAAATCCATTCACCCACAGCGACACCGCCTCGGTATATTCCGTAAACGGNGAAAACCGCCACGAGCACGGAGGCCANCAGCNCCGTCCTTCCGANCACCCGCCGCTTCCTCTGCGGCTGTCGCCAATACCATTCTACACAACGGCTCCACCGTCGTAANCAAAACCATTTCCAGTTTTTCAACATCAATTTACTTTACTGTATATCTCAAACAACAAACATAGCGGCCGCTATCGTCGGCGACCTTCATATACANNCCCAGACTNCCGGCATGCTGAGGTGTGACCGTCACATACCACTGNCGCGTGTCAGGATCCTGCTCCCAGGTCCGAATCCAATCGGCTTCATTGACAATCGCCCAATCCGTGCCCTCGAAGGGAGAAAAGTAGAACGTATATGTCTGGCCGACACTCAATTCACCATTCCACGGAACATCGTCCAGCCGAAATGAAGCGACATCGAAAAGTTCCGGCAGNCAACNTATCCGCTGCGCTTTCACCGCAGCCAGCAAGCGGGCGACATCGACATGCTTGCCGTAGAACGCCGCTTTAAAATTCCCCACACCTTTCCAAACCGGAGAGCGCAATGGCTCCCGGGCCTCCAGAGAGGCTATATCATCGGGCGTCGGCTCAGCGATTTTATATTCGGCCACCGTCCACAACCTGCCGTCCGGCTTTCTGACACACACGCTCATCATGCCGGACTGACAAGGCATATAGCGCGTCACATCATAGCCCTGAATCTTCTGCCAGTCCTCGTCACGGCTGTAGTCATCGCCATTCTTNATGACAAATCCCTGCCCGAAGCGGCTTTTCATCGCAAAGTCGTAATAACGCCCGATACGCAATGTCCCCTCATGCGGCATATTGTTGACCTCCACATCCGTCAATTCGGCCTCATAAAGAGCCGGCACATCGGGATTTTCGCCAGACAGACAGCGGTCGAGAAGCTCCCGGCCGTTGAACCCGGCACCTTGCATAGCCGGCACATAATAAGGCAGGCCGGTCCAGGTGCGGAAATCGATAGGCTGAGCGATCAACTGGTTTTCCGCCACATCCGGATAATGCGAGAACATCATCCAATAGGGATCTACGTCGAACCAGGAATCATCGTTCTCGCAATGAACGAAAACGCCGTTATCCACGGTTCCGGCACCCCACGTCGGATCGATCAATATGCCGGCGTGGCCGTTGGTATAGACGAAAACCCACGCGTGGCCAATGTCCCCGACGCGCCCCCGCCGGTCTTTCGACTTTCCGCTGATGATTTCAACCTGTAATCCGACCGCGGCGCCCAACCGGTAAAACATTTCGCAATAGGCCTGACAGACCCCGCTCTTTGTTTCATAGCAGCGATCGGCATCATGAATCGTGCGGGAGGTGTCATAACGGATATTGTCGCACAGATAACGGTAAATCCGGTATGCCTGCTCGCGTTTTCCCGTGGCATTGCCCACGATGCTGCCCGCCAGCCCCGACCAGTCATAACGGGTCGGCGAAACCTGCATCTGCGCCTGCAGGCTCAGGGAGACGACACAAAAGACGATAAGAAACAAATTTCGTTTTCTCATAAACAGATCCTATTTGCGATGAAAAAAAATCTTTCCTTCCCGCAGAGAGCGAAACGCCCTCTGCGAAAGGGAAAGAAATATATCCTGACAGACCGGCCGCACCTTACGGCATGGGCCGGATGCCCTCCCACTTCACGTTCCAGGTACCATCTTTCGGGAATCCGGGATTCTTCACGGTGCAACCGTCCCAGCCCGCGCACATGAGGGCCACAGCTGTCAGCAAACCGCCGTTGCCCGGCAGGTAGAGACGCAGACGCGTATCCTGATAGTTGTGTCCGCTTACGAGGTAAGTATTGGTGCGTTTCGGAACGACAAGAGCGTCGACCGACATCTGAGGTTCACCCAGACGGGTGGCGCACATCGAGGTCATCGGATAATCCCAGCCCCAGGTCTTGCCCCAGTTCCAGTTGTCCCAGACCCAATTGAGGGTGTTCTTCATATAATCCTCGCGCACGAGGTTACACTTCGGGAAGATACCGAGTGCACCCAGCACGGCCATGTGATCCTGTGTGAACCGAATATCGCGATAGGTATCGGGGGCAGTCTCGGCAGCCAGATAGAGAGGGCCGTACTGCTTGCTGTAGACGCTGTCCCGGATGTAAGTGAGAGGCGACAACTTGTCGATCATCTCTTCCCACTCCATATTGCGCTGCAGGCCCTTGCGTTCGCGCCATTCCTGAGCCACACCCATGGCGAAATGCCACTGCGACAACTCGAAAGGCGAATTCATCGTCTCGGCGGCACGCAAGGTCTCCTGAGCCGGAATAGCGCCCTTCAGCACGTAACGGCCGTCCAGTTCATCATAGCTTGCGAAGTCGAACATGAATTCCGCCGTTGCCTGCACAAGGTCATAATACTTGTCGAGCACCTCCTGCGAAGGGTTGGCACGATATACGAGCTCGGCGAGGTAAATCAGATGCGGCTGCTGCCAGATCAGGAAGCTGCCCACCTTGGAGGGGGCCTCTGTACCCGATGGATCTGTCATCTTCATCCAGCGCACGCCCTTGAAACCCTGGCGCTGCGCGATGTGACGCGCCACCGGTTCCACCTGATGATACCATCCGAGGGTGCGCTCCAGCAAATCCTCATGTCCCCAGAGTGCGAATTGCGCCTGGTGCCACCAGATCATCTCCATGTGGAACTTTCCGAACCACGAGTTATAGGTAAGACCGGTCTCCTGCGGAGGGGTCTGCCCCGCACAGTTCACGGCCAGCAGATATTGGCTCAGCACCACGCGGCGCTCCAGCTCGGCGGCGTTCGGATTGGTACATTCCGAGAAGTCCACGACGCCGCCGTTATACCAATAGCCGTGCCAATACTCCTGCGCGGCAGCCAGAACCTTTTCGGCCGTCTCCGGCTGCACCTCCTTGGCGACGGCCGGCGCAAATTCGCACGTAAAACTGAAATTGCCGGCCGAAGGGGTCAGCACGAAGCTGTTGTCGCCCTTTCGCTCGATGGCTACCTCCAC
>WFLX010271359.1_pt1 | contig 10122 bp, 7 predicted proteins | sample 4967041 | NCBI WGS metagenome assembly WFLX01 (sample SAMN12857096, study PRJNA449069) | gut metagenome | isolation source: stool from male and female vole | host: Microtus ochrogaster | place: USA:Florida | collected 2017
GGCGAGACCCGATGACCTTACAGCAATCGTGCCACCATCTTTGCGCTGGAGAATCAGATACTGATAGTCCTGAGCCGAAGCCGTCAACAGGCCCGCGGCAAGCGCTATCGTCATAAGTAACTTCTTTCCGCAGACACCAACAGCAATATTTTTCATTCTACATCAATTTTAACTTATCAAACTTGAAGTTAAAACCTAACTTCCCTGCAAAACTACAAATAAAAATCCAATACAACCAAATATTTTCTCAAACTTTCACAAAATCCCCACCCGAAAAAATCTCCCGCAAAAATTTGCACATCTCCCGCAAAAGCACTAACTTTGCGCCGCAAACGGTCCTATAGCTCAGTTGGTCAGAGCACCTGACTCATAATCAGGGAGTCCTTGGTTCAAGCCCAAGTGGGACCACTTAAATATCATTTAAAAGAAGTCAAAGCCTTGATAATCAATATTATCGAGGCTTTGTCGCGTTTAAGAGGTTTATATATCGGAGAAGAATGATGAAGGATGTGGGTGTGCCATCCGTGGCCGACCTCACCATGGGGCTTCTCCTCGGCTGCGATTGATTGAAAATAATTTTCAATTCGCTATTTTTCAACATTTTGCATATCAACGCACCATCACTCATTGCCTAACTTTGCACAATAACAAAAGTATGGTCATCGGGATTTTCGACCTCAAAATCTCATCTTTCCTAAAGAATTTTTGATTTGTAGGAAAAATCAAAAAGTGTGCAAGGAGTGTCCATTAGTGTGCAACCGATTTTGCACACTAATAGTTGAATAATTCTGCACACTAATGTGTATGTATATCATACATTCACAGTGATATACATTAGGATACATGAGGTGTTTGACGGTCTGAATTTTCGGTGATTTAACCTCCTAAAATCATTGTAAAAAATGAGGAAAGAAAATTTCAACTTGCTTTTTGCAAAGAGAAGCAGACTCCTGAAGTCAGGAGAAGCCGCAATATTCATGCGTATTACGGCAAACGGTACTCGCGTAGAGTGCAATACGGGCAAATCCATTGAACCCCATCTTTGGAATCAAGCCAAAGAAAGAGTAAAGGGGTCATCAAAAAAAGCTGTTGATCTCAATAACTTTATTGACGACACTGAAATAAAGATGTTTAAACTCTTCCAAGAAATGCAGGAGGATGGCTCAGTTGTCACAGCGCAAGAATTGCATAATCGATACTTCAACATCGGGCCTCATAAGAAAGTGGAGCGTATGATTATCTCCACTTTTCAAGAGCATAATCAAGAATGNCANGCTCTGNTNGGGNGTGNCTTCGAGCTGGGTACTATCAAGAAATACGAGACCATCACTCGCCTCCTCCAGCGTTACATCGCTAAGAAGTATGAATCGGAAGACCTGCCGCTGACGAGTCTTGACCGCGACTTCGTGCATGGATTCGAGCTGTATCTCAAAATTGACCGTAACCAGCAGCAGAACACTGTAGCCCGTTACATGAAAGGTCTGAAGAAGATTACTAACCGCGCACTCGCCAATGAATGGATTACAAAAGATCCATTCGCCGGATTCAAAGTCAAGACCGTGCAGACCGACCCTACATTCCTGACGCTTGATGAACTCCACATCATATATAAGCATCATTTTGATGGTGCTCTTGAAGTGGTGCGTGATATGTTTATCATGGCTGCCTTCACCGGACTGGCATTCATTGACATCTCAAATCTGCGTGGTGAGCACGTTGTCACAGACAACGACGGAAATATGTGGATTCGCAAGCCTCGTCAGAAAACCGAGATTGTGCAGAATATCCCCCTGCTTGATATTCCGAAGGAAATTCTCGCTAAGTATGAGAATGATGCCAAAGCGGCAAAGAAAGGAACACTGCTCCCTGTGCCATGTAATCAGGTTATGAACCGCTATCTCAAAGAGATCGGCACACTCTGCGGTATCAGTAAGGTTCTGACGACCCACGTTGCGCGCCACACATATGCGACGGTATGTCTGTCACAAGGTGTACGGATTGAGAATGTGTCAAAAATGCTTGGTCACACAAGCATCAAAATGACTCAGCACTATGCTCGTGTCCTTGATTCCTCTATAATGGAGGATATGCAGAATATCCGCGAAGTCATGGCGGGAGACGTATTCAAAAGGAAACGTGGCCGCAGAAAGGAAATGTAATCATCAGGCACTCAAAACAATCAAAGGCAAGACTCCAATTAAGGAATCTTGCCTTTGATTATAATCAGGATATGTCAGTAGAACGGTAGTTGTCTGTAAGGACTTTATCAATATCTCGTTGCGAATATATGTATTTGCCACCGATGGCATAATAAGGGATAAGTCCTTGGTCTCGATATTCATGGAGAGTTCTGCGGGTCACTCGCAAACGGTCAGCTACTTCTGCATCGGTGAGGAACGTGTCATTATTCAGTATTGGTCTCCAGTTATCACGAATATGATTAAGTGCCGCTTTGAGTTCGTTGCACCGCGTGAAAAACTGTCTTATCCGCTCACTTCTTTTTGTAAATATAATATCACTCATTTTCCGGTCACTTTCAGGCTTAACAGGTATTTTGCTATATCGTCTGACCTATACATAACTCTGCCTTCTATCTGAGAGAATGGAATCTTGCCATATTGCTTGAGATTATGAAGTGTCGCCTTACTTATACGCAATATCTTGGCAACTTCGGTACTTGTCAGCCACTCTCCGGGTCGCTTGGCATTGAGAAGCTCAAGAACGGAGTTGACAAGAGTATGCAGATATTCAACGTGTTGAAACATAGATTCCAAAACTTCATGGTCAATTTCAACTGTCCTCATGAGTATATCTTGGCAGAATTATCGGCGAAGGTAACGCCATACTTATAGTCAAGCACAAGGGATTGGGTAAACTTGTGACCCTTGCGATCCATGAAACCATAGATGGGTGACGTGTATTTGTAGAGTACCAACTGCTCTATGTCCTTTGAGGTAAGGTCATAGCCCTTGAAATGACGAGGGATAGACATTCCGCAACACTTGCAGGTAGCAGTTGACGGAAATACGGTTAACTCATGGTTACCACACTTGGGGCATTTGAGTTTTTCCACCTTATTGGAGAACGTCTTGGGGTCTGTAATCAGCGAAACGATCTGAGGCTGAATCCAGTCTTCATAGGCTGTCATAACAGGCTTGGTCGGCTTACGGTTTTCAGCCAAAGCGTCTGTTTCGTCAGCCTGCGAGATGAAAGTGCCGATGTCTGCGAGTTCCNGATGTGCAGTGTNAGCCAGCAATACACGAGCCTTCTCGGTAGGCTCTATATCTCCCAAGAGATACTTGACAAAGCCATTGTCGATCAGACGCTGGAGGCACGTTCCACAGTCGCGGTAATTGCTCGTGGGAAGCAACGAAAGTGTCTCAGAACCATTATTGACAATACCCTCAAGACATTCGAGGAAAGATGCAGCGGTGAGTACAGTCGGCTGATGATTCTTGAACGAATATATGCTCGCCCCACTTATGCTCAACTTTACTTCACCAAGTTCTGCTGTGGTTCCTTCCGGCAGTTCGGCAGTGCCATAGAAATCAATTCCGTCAATATTGGCGGTGATGCCCACTTCTACATACTTTTGTGATTGGAACGTCATTTCTACATTTGTAGCTATCAGCTGATAGATCCGCTGCTCATCTTCGGTGAGGAAAAGAGGCGTTCTTTCCGTTGTGAGTATTCCATGGCAATAAGGAATCTGTTCCTCGCTGAGAAAATCATATCCTTTGGCTTCCGGGAAACGACGTTCGATATGACGTTTGAGATGTTTTGGAAGACCTGAGACCGATGTCTGAGGCGATGAAATAAGACCTTTCTCGAACAGACAATCTGCGGCCGCCATAGTTCTGGCTGGGAGAAAGCCGCACTCCACGAGTGCCCTCTGTTGGAGAGTAGCCATTGTAAACAACTCCGTTCTCCATTCCACTTTGGGGCTTATCTCGATAATTTCAGCCTTGACTACTGTCCCTATCTTCTGTTCGAGAGTGGCATAGACTACTTTGGCAACTAACTCGCTATCCCAAATGTTGACCGGAGACAGCTGGGCACCACTGCCATTCCACTTAGCTGCGACACATACTGAGTATTGCTTCTTCACTGGCCTCTGTTTCTTCATATTGTCGAAGGAGTTACAGAGTAGCCATAGTGCCGCTATATCCATACGCTCCACCGGGAATGTGTTTTTACCATATATACCTGTGAGAGACTGTTCCACGTTGGTACGGAATAGGAAATCCATACCAAGATTCACAAGACCTGAGCGAGCGATGCGGGTGATATTACGTCCGCTCTCGCGATGACGGTAGGCATGACCTATCGCGCGATTGCTGAGAGTCGTCAGCCACATTCGGCTAACTTTCTGACCGACACCTGCCGACTGGCACACGATTGAGAAAAGTGCCTGTGCATCACTGCCGCCATTTGAAGCGAAGATTATCTCCTTTGCCTCAGACATCATGGCATAGAGCATTTCAGCGGTAGCCTTGTCTTCTGGCGACACTTTCATCTTGTCATTCACGAGTGTCTGACGGATACCGAAGTTATAATTCTTCGGGATGAAAGGGAGAGTCTTGATGAAGTCACTGCCGTTGGCATACGACTGGAGAGGACACGGGCAAATAAGTCCGGGATCAACTGAGGTGATAACGATGCTGCCGGTGTCGTTGGTGTATGCACCTTCGGGGGTGCGGTCAGTGCAGTTGAGGGCGCGAGAGATAGCGAAAGCGATTTGAGCGGAGTTTGCGATTACGAGATTCATAATATTCTGTATATTATTGATTTTTAATTACTTATTATTTATAGCTGGTTTTGTGAAGATATGGGGAGGGCTTGCCTCCCCATATCGGTGAAGAGGATAGCCATTTGAAATGGCAGGAGTTATGTCTATCAGGGATTAAATTTTCGGACCCTTTTTCTTCTGCTGAGTCTGTTGCTGTTCGTTCTTAGGAGCTGTTTGCCCTTTCTGCAATGGGTCCGAAATGTTCTTGGTAGCTTCGTTGGTCTTCCCCTGATTGTTTACAGCATATTGTGTCTGACTTTCTGCCGCGACTCCGACGACTTTCTTATTGGTAGAATACTTGTATTCCGTTACCGGACGCTGTTTTTCCTTGTCGAACTGAAGATAAACGGTGNAAGGCTGTCCNTTTTTATCAGTGATGTTACCGACTTCTATTTTNTTTCCGGCCTGATAATCGGCNANCTGCTGTTCTGTAAAGTGGGTGTCTTTCCACTTTGTGATGCGTTTCGGATTACCGTCAGCATCGACCCACGAATTACGTTCTTGCCGGGACTGACCAGGCTGTTCCTGCTTTAGAGACTGCGTGCGAACAAATTCAACATCACGTTTGTCTGCATTATACTGAAGATCGCTGGTAAACTTACGACCATTACTCAGTTCAATCTCTTTGGCATGTACGACACCGCCATCTTTGAGAATGCCTATTTCCTGCATTGACAACTTGGTATTGCCAATCTGATTCTTGATGAAGATTTTATCAATGGGTACAGCCTCAATATCGTTTGTAAGGCGGTCAATACTCACAAGGCATTTCTTTATCTCGCCGGTTTTAGGATCAGCCATCTCCACTGCCTTTCCGAGATTTCCTGTCTTCAGAAGCTGCTCCTTGTCTTCTTTAGTAAACTCATATCCACGAAATGGAACATCGAGTTTCGGCTCATTCTTGATGAAGTGAGGAACGAGAGAGAAGGAGCCATCAGTATTGGGCTTGAATGAAAGTCGCGCTTCCAACGAGAACTTCTCGCCTCCAAGTTGTGGGGTAACTGTAAATAGCTGAGGTGACTTGTGATTGTAGAGCATGGTTTTCAACGCTCCTGACTGTTCAAGGTCTTCACGCTTGAGACCCCAGTCTCTTTCGATAGAGTTCCAGTCAATCTTTTCAGGATCTACAGGAGTCGCTTTCTGCTGAGAAGTATGAGCTGTGGTCTGCGCTTGCTCCTTGACATCCTCTTCTTTAGAAGTCTGTCCTTGTTCAGCATTCTCTACCTGTGACTGCTCTTTCGCCATACCTTTGGTGTCCACCTCATAAGACTTCAGCATCTCGGCATTTGCCTTCGGGTCTTGAATCAGGTCTGCCATAGCAGGAGCGATCATCTCAAAGCGGTCGGCAGGGAGTCGGAAGAAACCGAACATAGACGGATTCTGTGCCTGACGTATAAAGTTTGTCATGAACGCTTCGAGGGGGTTCTGACCCTTGCTGAACTTAACGAGGTCGCTCAGTTTGGCAGTCTTTGGATCTGCCATTTTGGGTGTGCCGTCAGGTTTCTGACCTACGACTGCGCCTACCTGTCCCGTCTCGTTGTTACGGGCTATCAGCACTTCTTGTTGTTCTTGGATATTTTCCATAAACAGTTGTTGGGGGTGTTAAAGGTATCTTAGTTGATACCGAGGTTATTAAATCTTTCATTTCTTAATTTTTTACGTCTTATACCTTCTGGACTTCTTGAACTTACAAAGGTCTTGTCGATATAATCCTGAACATGAGTATCAAGATGGAATACAACCGAGCCATCCTCACTAATCATATACTCTATCTCATCCTCGGCTCGGAGTTGCCTGACTTTTCTCACACTGTATCCTAAGAGCTTCATGAGATGCTCGGTGAGATAAATCATCCTGCCGTTGATTGACAGTATCGGANGNNCTTTNTTCTTCATCATGCACTTGAGCATCTCAAGAAGAATACGGATTACAGCCTTTGAAAACTTTGGGAATGTTCCCACGTCGTTATAGTCAATTTCTGCTTTCTTCATTTTGCGTTTCGTTTTTGATTACGATGCAAAATTACGGCTACTTACACCGGCCGGTGGGATAGTACCCCAAAGTAGGTAGTAAGAAAAATGGAATAATTTGTATAGTGCTGGTTCTCAAATGTATTTCCCGAAATATTTTTATGATATAATTATCATTTGGGGTAGCAATTACCATTAACATTATGATATTCAGCGGTATTTGATTGTGTTGGATTGGATATTGCATGAATAATCATGAGAAATCATTAGAAGTCGCGTCACTTTGAGGCAATGTGAGGCAACCGAGTACCATAGGTCTCAGAAATTAGGTGTAATTAGCGTGTTAATCTTTTCTTTGCACCGTGAAACGACTCACGACCTTTTAATTCCCCCACACATTTATGACAAAAATGAATGATGGTCGAGACTTCGATCTTGACTATTATAATCTGTTTCTGCGCCGATACCTCACGGTGCATCGTTTCCCCGAAGCCGAAGATGACCTGCTGATAGCTGCCCGTGCAGAAGCAGCGGCTGATAAGTATGTTGAGTCTCGGCTTGCAGGAGATGAAGTTTTCATCTCCACCGAAAAAGCATTTGAGTATCTGCTTAAAGGCTTTGATATATCCCCTTATGAGTTCGTCAGAGATACTCTTATTGATGAGTTCTCAGATAAAATTCCACTTGACGACCGCTCCNNTGAGTTTTGGANTACTACGATTTTAGAAGAAATACNGTCCGAGTTCAATGGCGTGGAGTTATGTAATGAGTTTTTTGATAAAAGCGAAGGCTCAATTTTCAAACTGACTATAATCGGTCGTATATCTGACTATTTCGACGAGTATGGCTTATAATAGATTACAGACCATGCGCGACAACATCAATGCGATTCGCTGTGCGTTTCAGCTTGGTGTCGAAAAGCGTGCTCCCGACCCGATTGAGAGAGCTGTGTTAAAGAAGTATGCAGGTTTCGGTGGGTTGAAGTGCATACTCAACGATGCCAATGAACTTGCCGATGCTGCCAAGTGGAGCAAGTCAGACATTGAGCTGTTTGCCCCTACGGTTGAATTGCGCCGCCTTATTCATGATTTCTCGAAGGACGACCGCGAGTTTGCACAGTATATGGACTCTCTGAAAACATCCGTGCTGTCAGCGTTCTATACACCTGCTCCTGTCGTTGATGCCATTGCCGACACCCTGAAAGCAAAAGGTGTGGAAGTAACCAAATTTCTTGAACCCTCCGCTGGTCAAGGTGCTTTCATCGACTCCTTCCTTAAAAATGAGAACTATCCCGGAACCGAGGTTCTGGCTTTCGAGAAAGACCTCATTACGGGTAAGATTCTCGCGGCATTGCACCCGTCAATTACCACCGAGATAAAAGGATTTGAGAAGATAGAGTCTGATTTCGAGGACTATTTCGATGTAGCATGTTCCAATATTCCTTTCGGTGATTTCGCTGTCGCTGACCCGAAGTATGCCACGAGCAAGGAGATTGCATACCGTCAGTCAACAAAGGCGATACACAATTACTTCTTCCTCAAANCCCTTGACCAAGTTCGAGAGGGAGGACTGGTAGTATTTATAGNATCTNANGGTGNTATGAACTCAGNATCTNCGTTCGTGCGTATGNAACTGATGAAACNCTNTGANCTTGTGACGGCTCTGNGTNTNCCAAACAACACTTTCTCCNAAAATGCCGNAACTGACGCAGGNAGTNACCTAATCATCTTGCAGAAGCATACGGGCAAGAAGGCNTTGTCGGCTGATGAGGAATTTTTCATTCAGTCCGTTGTTGACCGGGACACAAAGGTGCCGACCAACAAATTTTTCACAGCCTATCCCCAGAATGTGATATGCAGCGATGCAAAGGTCGGTACAGACCAGTACGGTAAACCGGCTATCATCTACACTCACAATGAAGGTGTTGTCGGTATTGCCCGTGACCTCCGTTCCTCACTTGACGATTCTTTGCGTCTGCGTCTCAACATGGATCTGTATAATTCCAAAGGGATAACACCGCCTACACCAGACCCTGTAAAGCCGACACCCAAACCGACACCTCAAAAGTCAAGGATNACCCANACTCCTTTGATGAAGCAGTACGAGGAGATGAAGAAGAAACATCCCGATGCCATTCTGATTTTCCGTGTCGGAGANTTCTATGAGATGTTTGGCAAAGATGCGGTGGAGGCTTCTGAGGTGTTGGGTATAACTCTCACAAGGCGTATGAACGGAAAGTCAAGCAGCGTTGAGCTGGCAGGTTTTCCGCACCATGCGCTCGACACCTACCTTCCCAAACTTGTCCGTGCCGGAAAACGTGTCGCCATCTGTGAGCAGCTTGAAGACCCCAAGCAGAAGAAAACGCAGGAACAGGAGCATAAGGTTGTCGAGTTGGTAACACCGCAGAATGTTGAGGAAACACCAAAAGACAAGACACCAAAAGTTGAGCCTGTTAAGCCGGAGATAAAGCAAGTCGAAACTCCAATAGCGGAGAAAAAGCTTGAGCCGAAGGAGATTGACACAAGCGGTGGACCCGATTACAGCGACAATCCCGACCCGCGTCTGTTTGCCTACAATCTTTTCGGGGAGCTGGAGCCTCTGGAGAAACCAAGGCGTCAGACTGAGCAGGCAAAGCAGCCGGAGAAAGATAAGCCTAAACCGACACCCAAAGTTCAGATTTCAGATGAGCAGGCGAAAAAATTTCGCCCGTTGTCGGATAAGGAGCTTGAATTTTACGGCTCCCTGAACTGGGAGGATAATCCGCCCATCAATGGTTTCTATGAGGCGATGATGAGCATCGCGCACCGTCAGATGGCAGAAATGGAGGCAGAGCGTAAGGCGCAGGAAGGTATAGCGGACGATATTCATATCGAAAAGACCGAAGGCTATTTTGTCCCCGGAGGTCGTTCATCAGCCAAGTCAGAACCTAAGGAAGAAAAGCATGAGGTAGATATGTCGCCGCGTCCCTTCTCTGAGGATATCCAGTTCTTCCACCACAACGGCAGCATGGTCACTCAGGACGGACTTGTAGGCTTCCTCTCCGAAGTCCGCAAGAACGGAGCTACCTTCAATTCCTTGTCTCTCAAACCGGAGCAGACCAAACGGGCATTGCACTACATAACCCTGTCGGAGACTTACCAGCAGCTCTACCACTACGAGGCTGAGACCCACGAGGCNTCNCCCNACNTGCGCGAACANCTCAACNAGTATTATGATGAGTTCGTGGAGCGATACGGCAACCTCAATGAGAAGCAGAACGTCAAGTTCATTCTGATGGACGCCAACGGTCGTGACGCTCTTGCTCTGGAGCGTGGCGAGAACGGTCAGTTCGTGAAGGCGGATATCTTCTACCACCCTGTTTCC
>WFLX010280033.1_pt1 | contig 10120 bp, 6 predicted proteins | sample 4967041 | NCBI WGS metagenome assembly WFLX01 (sample SAMN12857096, study PRJNA449069) | gut metagenome | isolation source: stool from male and female vole | host: Microtus ochrogaster | place: USA:Florida | collected 2017
AGCATGGGCAAAGAGCATTGGACCCCGGTTGACTGATTTGTATGGAAGCGCATGGGTGATGGCAAGTCATTTGTGTTCAATGACCGACACACAGCACGCTGCATCCGCCTATCCGTNACAGAAGGTGTCGGNAATTACGGTNCAGGACGGGAAATATATGTATTCAAAGTNCCCGGAACAGAAAGCTATCTNCCGGGTGATATCAATAACGACGGTAAGATTGACGAGAACGACCTCATGTCCTACATGAACTATAACGGTCTACGCACAGTTGACTCCGACTTTGGATATGTAAGCGCCGGAGATATAAACCGCAACGGGCTTATTGACGCATACGACATTTCTGTAGTAGCAACACGCCTTGAAGACGGAGTAGAACCCAACGATTATGCCGCTCCCCTTGCCGGAACAATTGAGATGGAAGTGCCTAAAGGCATCATTGCCCAAGGCGATACTATCAGCATACCTGTAAAAGGCATTGACCTCAAGAGCGTGAACGCGATCAGCTTCGCACTACCTTACGACCAGCAGAAATGGGAATTTGCCGGAATAGAGCCTGTAGCGGTTAAAAACATGGAGAACTTAACCAATGACCGCCTCCACTCAAATGGGACAAAAGCACTGTATCCCACATTCGTGAACATCGCTGAAAAGCCTGATGTTAATGGAACAGAAACCTTATTCATCATTCGCTTTGTGGCAAAACAAAAAGGTGCTTTCACTGCAAAAATGCAGGATGTGATGCTTGTTGACAAAAAACTCACCACACTAAAATTCTAATTCCCCCCCTGATACAAAAGTGGGCGCGTCTTTCTATCGGATGCGCCCATTTTTATTTCCCATACTTTGCCGTGAACAGATCCATGTGCTCAACTCCCCATGTCAACATGGCATCTATTATAGGGAGCAGGGATTTGCCTAAAGCGGTAATCTTGTACTCAGACCTCGGCGGAAGCTCCGGGAATATAGTTTTTGCGACCAAGCCATCCTCAACCATCTCTTTCAGCTGAATATCAAGCACGCGTGGTGCCGCTTCAGGCAACCTCTTATGTATTTCACTTGGGCGCATACCCTCACTTGAGCGTAACTCATCAAGAATACATGATTTCCATTTTGATTCTATAAGACTCATTGTCAACCGCAATGGACAGNNAANATCANTAGGGATTTTCTTTTCGTATGNCATAATCTTATTTTATCATACCGCAAAATTANTCAATATCACAGAATATAGTCATACCGAAAAAATTTTCGGTATACGAATCATTTTTCGGTACTTGACTTTCGTGAAATACATTTATAATTTTGCTCCCGATAGAAACTAAACACTGTAATTATATGAGAGACAAGATTCAGGAATACGAAGCCGTTGCAAAAGCAGCGGAACTATTCGTAAAAAGCGTTGCAGAAGGTAACAGCGAACATGCTAAGAAATTATTCACCGGTGATGCCGTACTCTTCGGCATACTTAACGGCACAATGGAGCATGGTTCCATAGAACAGTTCTATACAAATGTCGATACTGTTGGGGCTGATTCAAATTTCAAGGCACGTATTGATGTACTTGCTGTTGAAGAAACGGTTGCCGTAGTGCGTGTGCTTGAAGAAGGTTGGGGCGGAAGCATCGACTTTACCGTTTTTTTACTCCTGTTGAAAATTAACGGAGAGTGGAAGTGTGTTGCAAAAGCATATAACCAGAATTCAAATACAATCAAAAAATGAAAATTACAGTCATTACCGGGAGTCCCCGCAAGAATGGCAATACTTTTGCCATGGTCGATTCTTTCATCAAAGCGGCTGAAGCAAAAGGTCATGAGGTAGTTCGCTTTGATGCGGCAATGATGAAGATAGGCGGCTGCCATGCGTGCATGACTTGCTTCAAAACCGGCAAAGCCTGTTCGTTTGACGATGACTTCAATATCATCGCTCCCCACATCCTTGATGCTGATGCCATTGTTTATGCAATGCCTGTTTACTGGTATTCCATACCGGCACAAATCAAAGGAGTAATTGACCGTGTATTCTCTTTCTGCGTGGCTGAGAAACCTATATCCGGCAAGAAAATGGGACTGCTATGCTGCTGCGAGGAGCATGATGCCTGTGTGATGGATGGTGTCAAGATTCCTATGGAACGCACAGCGGCTCTTTTAAAATGGGATATTATAGGAGAAGTACTGGTCCCCGGGGTATTTGTCGAAGGAGATATAGATAAGACTGATGGATGCGCCCAAGCTGCCGCACTTGCAGATAAATTCTAAAATATATACAAAGAGAACAGCCATTTAGCGGTGCGCTAAATGGCTGTTCTGGCATCAAAGCATTTGATTATTTCTTCTTTTTGCCTGATTTGGCTTTGTCAGGCTGGCTTTCCTTAAACATTCCCTCGCGTGAAAGGAGATTGTCAAGATCCGCAATGCCGAGGGCTGCAAGAGCAGTTGCCACTGCTGTGTATTCTTGATATTCCGGTATCTCCTTATTATATACGTCGCGTTCTGTATGCCATATCTCACCATAGTTGAAATCATATCCTTTGAAATCACGCAACATAAATGCGTACGTCGGCACTCCCTGCACTGCAAACACAGAGGCGTCAGTTCCACCGAGGCGAGTTGGTCTTTCAGTTGGAGCGGCTACTATCACCTCAAAAGGATATTCATCATTTATACGGTTTATGGGGGCAGTTGCAACTTTTATATCCTCCACCATTGCTGCAGGCACGCGCATCCCGACAGGAGGCGTCGGTCCACCATCACGGTTAAAGAGCATCGATATGCGGGGGAGTTCATCGGCATGCGCTTTGGCATACGCCTGTGCGCCAAGCAGACCAAATTCTTCTCCTGCAAACGCAATAAAGCGAATAGTGCGTCGCGGTTTGGCACCGGAAATCGCAAGGAGGCGTGCAGCTTCCATCATAGGAGTGATGCCTACACCACAATCCACACCTCCAGTAGCAACATCGTATGCATCCAGATGCCCGCTGATAATTACATATTCATCCGGGAATTCAGTACCGGGAATCTCTGCAATAACATTATAATATTTTATCGGACCCAGCTTGAAATGATTGCGAATGTCAAATTCAAGCTCTATATCACGGCGCTCTTTGACCATCTGCTCGATTTTATCAAACTGGTGTTCGTCAAGGAGTATCTCCGCTTGATGAGGCAGATTGTCAAAATTGGTAGTGGTGTCGTTTACAAGCGGACGGTCATAAAGGGCACGGAGCGGCACCGGTGCTTTCCTTACAAATCCACGTACACCTGCGTCAATCATCTCACGGTAAAATATCGCAGGGTCTTTTCTTAGCGGCTTCGGCACATATTCAGTCTTATTTTCGTAGCTTACCCGGCGCAAAGAGTCGTTGTAATGCTGTATCACAGCATTTTCAGCACGCGCGGCTGCACGGATTGAATCACCTTTAGCGCTCTTGTCGATAGGCCACCCTTCGCTAAGTTGTGGAATAAGTACCCACGCACCCTTAAGCTTGTGCTTCATACGGTTGAAGTCTGCTTCAGAACGAGGATCCATTACGACATGACCTCGCTCTATGCCACGAGTTCCGGAGGTGTAGGATGGTGTAACGAAGTGCAGCTGCATAGCTTCATCTCCACCAATCAAACGACCGAACCAAGGACCACGGTTGAAACCAACAGGCACCTCCCCGGCTTCCTCCGTCCATGCTTTTATACCCCATTTTTCATACTCATGCAACATCCATTCTGCGGCATTTTCATAAGCGTCAGAGCCTATAAGACGCCCTCCAAAACGGTTAGTGAGAATATCCAGGTGCTCCATCACCTTATTATCAGTTGTCCCCACTGAAATAATTGTCTCNNTNGCNTTGTCATTGANTCCCGTTANCGATTGCGCCATANANGACAATGCGGGTATTGCCGCAATGCTGATTGCAGCAAGAAAAATACTTACTTTCATATCTTATAGAATTTCCCGCAAAATTAATAAAAATACCAAATCATATACCGTTTACCGTCAGCAAAGTTTTATCCGGTCGTTTTGAGTGGTTATTTTACCTGCAGAAAGGGCATATTCAATAGCACGGTCGATTGAGGTATTGACGCTTTCGCTAATTCGGTTGTATCCAAACACTTGCGCAACCTCTTTTTTAAGCCCGTCTATAGGAAGAGATATCTGTTCCTCCAGGATACGGCGTATAGCAACAGCTATTTCCTCCGGTGCGATATCCATAATATCCCTGTCGGAATCGGGTCTGTAGTTGGCATATTCCTCGGGATTCTGCTCCTGTGACCAATAGAAAGTCGCCGCCCCCTCCCCGGTTTTCTTGTGGGAAGTACGCGCCAGCAATAAATCCATGCGGGTTGAAATCTTCGATGTCATTCTGTTAATACCGAATGAAGTTATAATCCTCCTGTATAACAATGCCTTGCTTATAGGCGCCTCAGCATCTATTACAGTAGCAACCCTATTGAGTATCCTATAACTTATCAGGTCAGACATAAAGTTGCCTGGAGTAATCTCTTCCTGCTCAAGTTCACTCTGCTTATATGGAATACGGTATGGATCCTTATCCATCAACGAATTATATCCGGCTGCAATTTCCACATTTGTAAAACTCGATTTTACCTCAGGCTTACTCTTTTCTTTAGGCTCCGTAACCGGCATATCTGCTTTTTCTATCGCCTCCTCTATACTATCGGCAATCTTTCCTTGATTTTCCCACCAATCCATTGCCCATACATGGTGCAACCGCCAGCCAAGCTGCTTGAGCACTGAATCCTGGGTGACAATACGGTCATTTGCCGTTCTTGAGGAAGAATACTGGTAGCCGTCCAGCAGTATGCCAAGTTTATATGTGTCCGGATGTGCCGGGTCAACTATACCTATATCGATCTTATAACCGGAGCAACCGATATTAGTGCGCACGGAATGACCTCGTGAAACAAGTGCCTTTGCAATAGAATCCACCAACATATCACTTGTCTTAGATGCCTGGGAAGATGTATTATTCACCAGATATTCACGCCCTTTTTCTGCGTATTCAAGGAAAGCCTTCAAATCGGCAACGCCATCGGCAGAAGTACGGTTTAAATCTATCTGTTCGGATTTTAGCGTCGAGAAAACCTTCATCTCATAACGTGCCCTTGAAACGGCGACATTCAAGCGCCTGCCACCACCGTCACGGTTAAGAGGTCCGAAATTCAAGGCTATCTTGCCATCTTTGTCAGGTCCATATCCGATAGATATGAGTATTACATCACGCTCGTCACCCTGCACATTCTCAAGGTTCTTAATAAAAATCGGCTCTTCGAGTTCCATTGCCACCGATTCCAATTTAGGATTATGGCTGAACAGGTCATTGAGCAAGTCTTCTATAAGCCCCTGTTGGTTCGTATTGAAAGTAACGACGCCAATACTCCGCTTGGTTGCATCAGGTCCAGACAGGCGTTTCTCAATTTCCTTNATCACTGCTTCTGCTTCCGCCCTGTTCTGCCTGCTCTTGCCTCTATCATATATGCCCTCCACATGCTGCCATCCGACCTTAGTGGTGAGGTCATCCGGAGATGGGAAAGTAAATAGCTTGTTATCATAATATTTTACATTGNTGAACGCTATTANGCNTTCGTGGCGGCTCNTGTAGTGCCAAAGCAGGTATTTTGATGGCATTGTGAGCGCAAGGCAATCCTCAAGAATATTCTCCATATCCTCCTTGTCGGCATTGTCCTCGTCAAAAGTATTGACGGAGAAGAAGTTTGTGGGAGGCATCTGTTTCGGGTCACCCACCACNATANCATTCCGTCCTCTTGCAATANCTCCTACCNNTTCNCTTGTAGGCATCTGTGNTGCTTCATCGAAAATCACAAGGTCAAATGGCGCCCTCTCAGCATCTATATACTGCGCAACCGAAATAGGACTCATAAGCATACAAGGACACATGCGGGTAAGCAGCTCCGGAATCTGGTCAAACAGCTTGCGTATCGAAGTGCCTCTGCCACCATTGCGGATATTACGTTGCAGTATTCCTACTTCCGAGCTCTGTGCCGCCTCTTTCTGGAGCGCAGGAAGTTGCGATGCAAGTTTTACAAACAGTTCTTTGCGCGTCATCTGTTCAAACTCTGCACTCAGCCGTTTGAATCGTTCTATTTTCTCGTCAAACAAAACTCCATGGAATGCGTTCAGATGACGCTCTATGGAGAGTATGTATTCTGCGTATGACTGATACAAACTTTTGGCAANACACTCATATATCTGTCCAACCGGCACTTTGCCTGCTTCAACTCCCGAAACCAAGACATCNAACCCGAGTGCAATTATATTTGCACGCTGATTATTATACACGGTCCAGTCATGCAACGCATCAATGTTATCAGCCCACAGGGCTACAATGTCCTTGCGTTTGCCAAGAGGCATATCGGTTATGCCGTCGGCTTTTAGCAAATCATGTACCGCCACGGTTTTTTCCGTTACCGACTGCCCTTTATCAAGAACAGAGCGTAACTTTCCTCCATGAACCTGCCTGAATGCTTCCNATCCGCAATCANGGTTTTTGCAAATGGTATCCTTTAACTCACTTGCTTTCTCTATATCCTGTGTAAGCGACAGAATCTGCTTATTCAATTGGCTAACGGCATGTGATGCTTCCTCTACAATATCCCAATCCGCATCGCCATTCCGCCACAAAGAACCTAAAACAAAAGAAAGCCTGTTACCTGACTTGTCTATCTCCTGCTGCTTGGCACTATAAATGTTCAACCGCTCAAAAATAGAGTCAATCTCCTGAGGTTCAAAATTTCTCTTAGCACGTAAATACGCTTTCAGCTGGGACTTAACCTTGCTTTGACCCATAACACGCGGCAGCCACCATTTCTCTGAACTTTCACGCCAAACGCTCTCCCACGGGCGAAAATCCCAAGACAAAATGCCTTCTGTAAAATCACTGAGAAGCGCTGTTCTTGCCGCATCCCTCTCCTTGCCACTTTCCACCGCATTTTCAATATCGGCGAATAATTCCTGGTTGCCAGACTCTTTCAATAGACCTACCGGAATTGCTACCGCATTAAGTAGCACACTCAAAATCTCATTAAGGCTTAGCTGCTGGGCAAGGGAAATGTCATCAAGATTATATTTCAGTATCTGCGACAGTTCATTTAAAGCTGCCTGATAGCAGGATATACTATCTATAAGCTCCGCCATAAGTTCATGAGCTTCAGTTTTAACCGAAGCACTGTAATCAAGCATACCTATTCCTGCCAACGGATGGGTTGAGGGTGAACCACATAACTGTACTACAGCATTAAATTCAGCAACCGCATCCTCAGCTTTCGCACGTAAGGCGGGAGTTATGCCGGCATCGGTATCTTTTGATATTTTAACCAGTTCGCCATCGTAAGGAACCGACGCATACCCAGCAAAACAGTCATATAATGACAACCCGGCAGGATACTTCTTGTGCAAGGCATGCACATACCCGTTTAATTCGCTACGCAATTCCTTAATCTGCTCCGCTTTAATACGGAACGCCTCGCTCGATTTTAACTTTACAACCTCGGTTGTGGCTTTCAGTTGCTCAAGCACCGCTGATTTCTTTGCTTTGTTTGAGTGGAGCTCAAGGCAGAAAGGACCGAGCCCGATTGCTGAGAGACGCCGCTCAACAACCTGCAACGCCGCCATTTTCTCTGCAACAAAAAGTACCTTTTTACCATTGTATAGCGCGTTGGCAATGATATTCGTTATAGTCTGTGATTTACCGGTGCCGGGAGGTCCGTGCAGTATGAAGCTTTTCCCTTCTACCGCTTCACAAATGGCTTCAAACTGCGAGGAGTCCGCGCTAACAGGCAAAGCGACTGTGCCGGGAGGATAGGATTCATCCAATTCAATTTCTTCAATCTCGTTCTCTGGCGCTTCCCATTCAGCTTTTCCCGAAATAAGGCTTGCCACTATCTGATTTCGGCTCAACTTGTCGGAATTGTTGTGGATATCATTCCACATTATGAACTTATTGAATGAGAAGTTGCCTATGATTGCCTGCTCTTCAACATCCCAGCCTGTCTGGGACATGATTGCACGCCTGAAAACATTGAAAATTTGCGCGACATCCACCCCATTGCCGTCAACAGGCAGAGGGTCAAGACCACCTATTCCTATGCCGAAATCCTGGCGCAGCATTTCCAGAAGTGTGATATTGAGGGTAGTATCCTCATCACGGCTTCGTATAATATACCCCTTTGCTGCTGACTTGCGAATTATCTCTATAGGCAGCAATATTATTGGTGCGAAACGGGGGCGGGTGCTTGACGGGGTCTCAAACCATTTCAACAGACCTACCGCAAGATACAGGGTGTTTGCGCCATTCTCTTCAAGGGATAAGCGTGAGGAGCGATATAGGTAGGTCATCGACTTCTGAAGCGCTTCATTGGTGAGATAAGAATAGAGACGCTTCTCCTTGAGCTCGCCCTTTATCATATCCATTATAGGGTTTGATGCATTGAGCGACTGGTAAATGCCTGCGCTCATCAAGGGATTCTCCCAATCCTTCGGCTTTTCAAGAATCTGGAACTCCGCACCTGCAGCAAGGGCATCTTCAAGTTCGTTTACATTAACAGATATAAGCTGCAATGTATTTTTAGTTATACGGGTATTGAGCAGGCTGTTGCGGAGCGAAAGGTCGAGCAGCTTACGCTCCCATATCACCTGTTTGCCTATATTTATATGGTCAACCTCAGTTACGATATGCGTGGCGGAAACCGCTGCAGGCGCATCGGCATTACGCTCAACCGCCTCTTCCTGCACTTCAAAAGCGCCATTGTGGAGCACTCTTTGCGGCAATGGTCGGATTTGTGCATTGCGGGCACGGAGCACATCAATGAAAAGTTGGAATTTATCCGAATCCTTGAGACTGTTGTTTGCAGAATTAACAGCTTCGTCAAAAGAGAAACGGCTGCCTGCGTTCATGCAGGTTGTTTCCACCAGAAGTATCTCGTTTATGCCGTCGGCAGTACGTTTTGTAAGAAGTGAAACATCATCGTTAACACTGTCCGGAAACGATTCCTGGATAAGCCATGCCCCTGCAAAAGCGTGCCCCTGCACGACAATTATCAGAGGATGGATGCCCACTGCCTCAAGGCATCCGGCATAGAGCAAAGTCATGTCAAGGCAAGTGCCAAGCTTGGAAGAAAGGATATCGCTGTAGAGCCTTATACGCTGCCCGTAATCCTCGAAACTCGCCGGCACTGTGCAATATGCAATCTGCTGCTCCGCAATTGCCTCATAAACAGCTGCCATCTGCAATTTAACCCTGTTCGGGTCACGCGTCTGATATTCATCAAACGATGGCGAACCGGTCCACTTGCCTAAAACTTCAGAAGCACGCTTTATTATAGGCGTGATTTCAGGATGGTTTGGTGTCACGAAAGCCGCAAGCATAGCGGGCAAAACCGCTATGCCTCCCCACTGGTCAAAAGCAAGCAGTGAAATATCGTAAGCCTGTGACGNCAGAATCTTGTCACCGCTCTTTATCTCCAACTTNATANGCCCGGATATTCGCTCGGTCAGATTNGAAAGATAGGAGGTGNANATATGCACCGGAACATCCGGAATGCGCAGACTGTTNCCGGCAGGAATATTANCTACATGCTGCGTAANTGCNTCCGCAANTTCCGGATCAAAANAAATTGAAATATCAATATCCGTCAAATCATTGTCTCCGGTATTTTTTAATATTATTTCCCTGATAACCGGCACATGATTCTGCTGCATCGAAAAATTAATAACCGGAATATGATTTAAACTGACATCCACACACATAGATATAATTATTTAGCTGCCTTTCATAAAAAAGACCGCCGGATTAAACTTGATTCTTGTCAGGCAATTAAAGCCCACCAACAAAAGTAATCACAACGCCTCAATTATGCAAAATTTTTATTTGCGTAAATTCAAAATATCTAATTTTGTTATTACCTTGTAGAGTCCAACAGCAAATGCAAAGTTAAGCGACTTGCAGGAAAAATCTCTTTAGAGGGGAATCGAAGTTTAGCTTTTCTCGTGGTCTGCGGTTGATTTTCTTCTGTATCTCCATTATCCGTTTATCGGAGAAGTCGTCAAAGTTGGCTTTCTTTGGGATGTACCTTCGTATGAGCTTGTT
>WFLX010009685.1_pt1 | contig 10117 bp, 6 predicted proteins | sample 4967041 | NCBI WGS metagenome assembly WFLX01 (sample SAMN12857096, study PRJNA449069) | gut metagenome | isolation source: stool from male and female vole | host: Microtus ochrogaster | place: USA:Florida | collected 2017
ATGACAGCCTTATGCACATTGCTACCGTGCATCCCCTTTCCGCCGTAGGCAGGAAGGAGGGAGGGATGTATGTTAAGGATCTTTCCTTCGTAGGCATTTACGATATCTTCACTGAGGAAGCAAAGGAATCCAGCGAGGGCAATGACCTGGATATCGTGGGCACGGAGAGTGTCGATGATGACTTGTGGGTTCTCTTTCCAGACATTGCGGGGGAAATAGAGAGTCTCTACGCCAAGTTGGCGCATTTTCTCAATGACAGGTGCATTTTCCTTGTCAGTGAGGCAAAGGGCGACGTGGATGCGGCTGCCGGAATTGAAAGTTTTGACGAGGTTGACGGCATTGGAGCCGTTGCCGGAGGCGAAGACTGCTATGTTGGTCATATTCTTTTGAATGCATAATTCATAATGCATAATTCATAATTAATCCAAGTCAGAAAAATTATATGCAGGATGAATCATAGGCTTTTAGAGGGTAAAACTTAGTTATACATTATGCATTATTGATTATGCATTATNTGCANTAAGAGTTATGAGGAGAGGGCGTGGAGGCGAGCGTATTGGCCGTTGAGGGCGAGGAGCTGAGCGTGGGTACCGGTCTCGACTATGCGTCCTTCTTTCATCACGCAAATCATGTCGGCATTGACGATGGTGGAGAGCCTGTGGGCAATGACGATGGTTGTGCGATCGGTCATCAGGCGGTCAAGGGCTTCTTGCACAAGGCGTTCGCTTTGATTGTCGAGAGCTGAAGTTGCCTCATCGAGAATGAGTATATCCGGATTCTTGAGAATGGAGCGGGCGATGCTGATGCGTTGACGCTCACCTCCGGAGAGGCGGCAACCTCGGTCGCCGAGCATTGTGTCGTAGCCATCAGGAGTAGCCATTATGAAATCATGTGCATTGGCAATCCTTGCAGCCCTCTCCACTTCCTCCTGAGTGGCATTCTCATTGCCGAATGCGATATTATTGCGGAAAGTATCGTTGAAAAGTATAGCCTCCTGATTGACATTTCCCATCAATCCTCGCAAATCTGTGACCTTGACATCCCGCACATCACGCCCCTTTACAAAGACATTTCCTTGAGAGACATCGTAGAAGCGAGGTATAAGATCGACCAATGTGGATTTGCCGGAACCTGATTGCCCTACGATTGCGACTGTGTGGCCTTTTGGCACCTTAAGGTTGATATTATCAAGCACAACACGATCATCATCATCATAACTGAACGACACATTCCGGAATTCAATGGCCGGGGTATCGTCGATCTTCTTAGGGAGTTCCTCCGGTTTGGCAGGGTCTTGGATCGGATTTTCTGCATCGAGAATCTTATCGATGCGAGCAAGCGCCGCCATACCTTTCGACACTGCATAACCGGTCTTGGAGAGGTCTTTGGCTGGATTTATGATGCTATAGAATATCGTCATATAAAATATGAAGGATGCAGCATCGATAGTGGAAGTGCCGGAGAGAATAAGTGTGCCACCAAACCACAGCACCACGATCACGGCAATAGTGCCGAGGAATTCGCTCATAGGATGAGCCAGAGCCTGGCGGCGCAGCATGGCATTGGCAGATTTGACATAGCTTTGAGTCTCTGACCGGAAACGCGCATCCATCTGCTTCTCGGCATTGAAAGCCTTTATGATACGCAAGCCACCGAGGCTCTCCTCTATAGTAGAGAGTATCTGGCCACCAATCTGCATGGTGCGCAGTCCTTGCGCCTTAAGCTTCTTCCCGACAGTGCCCATCACCCATCCCATGACCGGGAGCAATACAAACACGAAGAGAGTCAGTTTCCAGCTCAGTGCGATCATAGTGGCAAGATATATGATGATCAGTATGGGATAGCGGAAAAGAGCATATAGGGAAGACATGACAGATGCCTCCACTTCAGTCACATCCCCACTCATACGCGCCATAATGTCTCCTTTCTTCTCGCCGCTGAAATAGCCGATAGGGAGAGAGAGGATCTTTGCATACATTGTGTTGCGAATGTCGCGTACCACACCATTGCGCATCGGGATAGTGAAATATTCGCTTAGATATCCGGTCATCACCTTGACGAAGGTCATCACGATAAAAATCGCTCCCAATAGAGCAAGAGCCTTCGATTCTCCCTGAGTGTCGATGATATGGCCTGTGAAATAGTAGAAATTGTTGGTGATGGTATCCATCAAGTCGGGAGAATTCCAAGGCTTGAAATGATACTCACCTCTCTGAAGTCCGAATATCACCTGCAGGATAGGGATGATGAAAGCGAAAGAAAAGACAGTCATCACGCCATTGAGCAGATTGAATAAAATGCTCAGGGTCAACGTGCCGGTGTAGGGACGAGCAAAGCGCCGCAGAAACCTAATGAAATCTTTCATAAGAACAGCACTTATTTCTTGGCAGGAATCTTGAGTTCTGCGCCAGCACGTATGGCATCGCTCTTCATGCCGTTGGCTTTCTTGATAGCATCGACAGTGACGCCATACTTCTTGGCGATACGACCAAGATTTTCACCGCTCTTGATGGTATGTACGGTCTGTTTGGATTTCTTGGCAGAAGAATTTTTGGTGTTGCTCTTCTTTGCATTGCTTTGTGCGGTCTCCTTTTTCTTGGATGTCTTGCTTCCCTTTGCGCTGGAAGAAGAGTCGGCAGATTCCTTTTTCTGCTGAGCCTGGGTCTGAGCTGAGGTCTCGGCGGCAGTGTTGGCAGCCGCCAGCATATTTGCAGTGGCTTCTTCACGCGCAGATGCAGCCTTGTCTGGAGCAACATCATTGATCGTGAGCACCTGCCCAACTCTCACGGCATTGCGCCTGAGATTGTTGGCGCTCCTTATATCAGCAGGCTGCACGCCATATTTCGCAGCAATGGAAGTGAGAGTCTCGCCGGCAGCAACTTTATGTGAGACTGTGGTGGTAGAAGCAGCCTGTGCAGCGGGGAGAACTTCATCTTCGGCCTCATCTGCCTCAGCCACGAGCGACTCATCGACAGCCTTGCCGGGCGGCACAACAGCACGGCGACGGTATTTCTCAGCCTGATATCCCACGATCTGGTCGTGGCTCATCAGATAGGCATGAATCTGCTTGGAAGGGAGCACCAGCATGTAGACCCTCTCGGGAGTGCCAGGGATGACATCTTCCCGATATTGAGGATTGAGAATTCGGAGCTCCTCCTTGGGAATTGCAAGCACAGCCTCAATCTGATCGAAATGCATGCGCTCAGCGATGCCGACAGTGTCGGTGACGAGTGGCTTTGTGGGGAGCACGGGGCTGATGTTATGCTTTGGATAGTAAGTCATCACATAGTTGGCAGCTATGAACATCGGGACATATCCGCGAGTCTCTTCAGGGAGATAGGGATAGACTTTCCAGAAGTCAGCCTTGGAGACATCCCCGCCAGCTCGGCGGATGGCCTTGTTGACAGTGCTCGGACCGCAGTTGTAGGCAGCTATCGCGAGGCTCCAGTCGCCGTAGGTGTCATAAAGCTGCTTCAGGAGTTCGGCAGCCGCTTTTGAGGATGCATAAGGATCGCGTCGCTCGTCGACGAGGCTATTGCATTCAAGACCGAGTCCCTTGCCGGTGGCGAGCATCAGTTGCCATAGTCCGGTGGCCCCATGTTTGCTGACTGCGTTGGGGTCGAGAGCCGACTCGATGACCGGGAGATACTTGAGCTCCTGTGGAAGCCCTCGCTCCTCGAGAGCCTGCTCGAAAATAGGCATGTAATAGAGCCCAAGCCCAAGGATTGCAGCCACTTGCGGCCGACCATTCTTAGTATAGCGGTCGATATATTGTCTTACGATTGAATTGAAAGGCATCTCGATGACAGTGGGCATGGCGGCAAGCCGCTGCTTGATCACTTCATCTGAGGTATCGACATCTTTCTTGCTTGAATAGCTGTCGTCGGAAGCAGTATAGTTGCGCATAAACCATCCTTCGAGAAGCTTTTGGGTGTCTTGCTCGAATGTCTCCGGGAATACGATAGCATCGTCGGTGATAGAAGTCTTGAGATTCATCACGTTAGGATTGGCGGCGAAACTTATCGCCACTGAGGAAGAGAGGAGAGCCAATGTGAGTAGTATGGTTTTGCGCTTCATATTGAGATAATTCATAATTCCTAATGCATAATTCCTTGGGCCGAATCAAAATATGCATTAAGTATTTAGCATTGAGTTAGAGTTAGAAGGTAAAGGCCCAGTTGAGCCCGATTGAGTATTTGCGGGTGTGGGGTTCGGTGTAGAATCCCGGACTTATGTCCATTGAAAGATCGGGGCTTATGTCGAAATGTGCCAGCTGAGCATCGACATAAGCATCGATGATTGCAATCAGATAGACTCCTACCATGCAGATGATGCATAGGTCGCGGTTTCGGCGATAGAAGTTCTTGCGTGTCTGCAACACTGACTTGAGCCAGTTTTTATCAAGCGAATCCTCGTCGGTGTTGGGAGGGAAGAAATTCATATACGACTTTTTGTCGGGGTCGCCACTCATGAGGTCCATATACCCGTTGTAGTAGTCTTGATACTGGTTATTGTTCCAGCTCATTCCATATCCGAGGCCCATGAATCCCGCCACTACGATAGGAAGCTTCCAATAGCGTCGGTTGTAGATCTGGCCGAGGCCGGGAAACAGGGCAGACATCCAGACAGCCCTTGTGGGGTCCGGGTTGAACACTTTCTTTCCGCCAAACCCGTAGGGATAGTCATCGGCAACCACGACGGTGTGGCCATCGACGTCAGCCATTTCAGCCTCGACAGGAGTCTTCACAAGGAGTTCGGCATCAAGAATAGAGTCGCCTGGAAGGGGGAGAACGTCAGGATCAGACTCCTGTGCGGATGCGGCAAAGGCAGAGCAGAGCGATACGCACACTGCAACGGCAAGGAGTCGGATAAAGCTGACGGGAGTCTTCATTTTTTTATGTTTTCAAATGCTCCGACGAGCTGCATGAGCTGCTCATCATTATCGAATTTCAGAGTTATGCTCCCCTTCCCGTTTGCATTGCGTGAAAACTTCACGGGAGTAGGGAAATACTGCTGCAGATCGCGCACGAAGAAATCATAATCGTGGCTTTGTGGCGCTGAAGTCTTTTTGGGAAGCATGTCGATGGCATTTGCATCGGCAGCCTCTCGGGCGAGTTGCTCCACCATTCTCACGCTGAGGCCTTCCTGGGGAATCTGCCTGAAGATCTCGAGCTGTAGCTTCCGATCGTCGATGGAGAGAAGGGCACGGGCATGCCCCATAACGAGGGCACGGTCGCGCAGAGCACGCTGAATCTCTGCCGGGAGCTTGAGCAGCCGCAGATGATTGGTGATCACAGAGCGTGACTTCCCTACGCGTTCGCTGAGTCGCTCCTGCGTGAGATCATAAGTGTCGAGGAGCTTCTTGAAAGCGAGTGCGATTTCGATGGAGTTCAGGTCTTCACGCTGTATATTCTCGATGAGAGCCATCTCGGTGACTTCAGAGTCGGATGCAGTGCGGACGTAGGCGGGCACCGTGTTGAGCCCGGCACGTCGCGCCGCCCGCCAGCGCCGTTCGCCGGCGATGATCTGGTATCTGCCATCGGGGGCATCCCGAAGCGAAAGAGGCTGTATGATGCCGAGCTCCCGAATAGATGCAGCCAGCTCGTCGAGCCCTTCATCAGAGAAAGAGCGGCGTGGCTGATCGGGATTGGGAGAGATCAAATCTATGTCGATTTCGGAAATGGCGCTGCTTCCGTCGGTTCTCACTTCAGAGATGCCGATAAGGGAGTCGAGGCCGCGTCCGAGAGCATTGCGTCTTATGGTCATTTGGAATAAAATCAGGAATGTTGTTGATTTTTCTTGCGATTGCGGGCTGTCAGTTCCTTGGCGAGCTGGATATAGGCAATCGCACCACGGGAATCGGGGTCGTAGAGGATGACCGGGAGGCCGTGGCTCGGCGACTCGGAGAGCTTGATATTTCGAGGGATGACGGTGCTGAACACCATATCTCCGAAATGTCCTTTCAGCTCCTCAAATATCTGATTGGCGAGGCGGAGCCTGGCATCATACATGGTCAGCAGGAATCCTTCGATCTCGAGAGTCGGCTTCAGTCGACTCTTGATGATTCGGATGGTGTTGAGGAGTTGGGAAATGCCTTCGAGGGCGAAATATTCCGACTGCACTGGAATGATCACGGAGTCAGCGGCAGTGAGTGCGTTGACGGTGATAATCCCGAGAGAGGGGGAGCAGTCGATGAGTATATAATCATAATTATCCTTAATAGGGGTCAATACTCTGAGGAGCGCCTTTTCACGTTCGCGGCGGTTCATGAGCTCCACTTCCGCGCCGACCAGGTCGATGCGAGAGCAAATCACGTCGAGGCCTTCGATGTCAGACTTGACGATGCTGTCGAGGATGGAATAGTCGTCGACGATGCACTCATATATGGAAGCTGGGGCCTGATTGCCGTCAAGACCGAGACCTGAAGTGGCGTTAGCCTGAGGGTCAGCGTCGACAAGAAGCACTTTTTTCCCCTCGACGGCGAGGCAGGCGCCGAGGTTGAAGGCGGTCGTGGTCTTTCCTACGCCACCCTTCTGGTTTGCTATTGCTATAATCTTACCCATGGTTGTAATATATAAGCTAAGTGGCCGGCTGCAGGGCAGTCGACGCCTTAGAAAATGCAAAAGCAACAAAAATTACCGATATTTCACAATTTTATATATGCTTTTTACAACCATTAACATTTCGCGTATCGCGTATCGCGTAACGCGATTGGGTTCAGAAGGTGGAGGGGAGAGTGATGAGCTGATAGTAGAGAGTGCGGGCTATGCGATGATGGCCCGAATTGTTAGGATGAAGGCGGTCGGTGTCGGCATTGTTGAAGTAGGATGCATGCTCGTCATGGAGGGGATAGAGGCCACACAGCGAGTTGAGGTCAATTACTGGGACAGACCAGACTTTACCTGCCTCAACGACTGCATCGACGTAGGCATCAAGATACTCGCCGCATCGGTTTGCGTAGTCTTCAGGCACCTGCCAGTTTTTCTCGTTGGCGTAAAAACCCCCTCTATGTATTGGCGTGAGCAGAACAATCTGTTTGGTCGGATATGTGCGCTTGAGAGAGTCGAGCGCGATATTTATTCGTCCGCAGTATGTGTCGGGATCCATTGCAGGGACGCGGCGCATGCGCGCCTCGGGACGCTTCTCGTAGCGGTGACCGTAGACCACTTCGTCCAATTTCTCATCATACCAGTGGCCGACCGGCACTGCATTGTTGTAGTCGTTGGTGCCGATGAAGATGATAATGGCGTCGAAATCATCGCCATGTTCCTTCTTAAGCATGTCGGTCTGGCGCGGAATGTCGTTCCATTCTCTGCCACTTACGGCATATACATATGGGGTGATGCCGAGCCATTCTTTTAGCAGATTCCAGTATTTGTTGTCGCTCGCCTTATTGCGGGGGTCGGTAATGGAATCTCCGAAATATGCTACCGTCTTCCCTTGCCAAGGATGCACAATGTATTCGGCTCTTATATTAAGGATAGCGACGACTATGAGGAGGAGGGTGAGTAATGTCTTTTTCATGAGGTTGGCGTTTTTGTTTTAGGATGGCAAAGATAGGGAATTTTTGGGAAAAAAGCAAATGTCGGTGCGCGGCGTTATAGGTAGGCCGTGGCGTTGCAAACTGCCCTCCCATCGGGTTGGATACGGTATGAAATGAGAGTGGGAGGGGGGTGTTACGGATTGTTATGTTTTATTGACATACGTATATGGGTTGTATTCAGAGGTTTTTGTAATTTTGCATCAGAATTGACACTCAAAGATTATGACTCGATTTTTGAAAATATTTGGAATTGGGATAGCTGCAATGTCGGCAATGACAGTGTGTGCTACCGACTATGTGGTGTGCGATTTCGAAGATTGTGAAATCGGGCAAACTTTCAAGGTGTGGAATAATTACGGCGACAAGTCTTCCACAACAGCAGTCGTGGAAGCCGACCCTAAGAATGCCAATAATAAGGTGCNTCATATTACTAACCGTAGCTGGAACGACCATGTGGAATTTGAACTACCGGCAGAGTTTGCCGGCACCAATTTCACTGATAGAATAGAGACACTGACGGTGAAAATATGCCGTCATCAGTATGACCCATGCGGCGAATGGAAAAACTTCCAGATTTTCCTCGGCGACGACAAGCTATATGAGGAAAGTTGGCCGGCATATGGGCCTGTGTCGACTTGGAAGACATGGAGCTATACCCCGGCTGCTGTGTCAGCGGGCAATACTTCACCATATCTCCGCATAGGATTTAACTCTGAAAATTCCGACTATTATATAGACGACGTGCGTATCAAAGGTCCCGACTATAACGTATACCAAGATGGCAAACTTAATTTCAGCGACCCCTCGAGCACATCATCAACTTATACTAACTTTGATGAGGGGATATTAATACCGGCCGGCACCGAACTCAACGTGTATACGTCGCGCTACACCTATTGGCTGTCGCCTATCAAGGGGGCCGGAACGCTCAATATTCATTCAGGTGGAGAACGCTCCTATATCGGCAACAATTCCGGACAAATTCCTGATTGGAGTGGATTTGGCGGAGATGTGCATATCTATCCTTGGCCCGAAGTCAACGAGTCGGTGAAAGCCGGATTTTATGGAAAGATCCTTTCGCACGGCGGCGTGAAGTTTGATGCCGGAAATGTGAAGACATCAATAAAGGAAGGCCGATATACAACGCTTCTTGCCAATAATAAGGTGATTCTCCACGATGGAGCGACAATCGCCGGAGAGGATGGCAACAACGCCCGGGCTCACCGTTTTGGCTCGCTTAAAATGGAGCCCGGTAGCCAACTTATGGGCTACTACAAAGGGAATAAGACGAAAGGTGTCTACTATCTTGTAGGGCATGATGGAAATGACTCGGAATTGGCAGGCAAAATTGCAGCCGAAGGCACTTCGATGGTAGGAATCGTCAAAGAGGGATCAGGAACATATTCTCTTACCGGAAACCGGAACCGTATCACCGGCATCGTGACAGTAGTAGGAGGAAAACTCCTCGTCAGCAATGACGCGAAGGAGGCACGCGAGCAGAAACTTCCCGGAGCTATAGGTATCGGTGAGAACTCAGTAGGTGTGATGGTCTATGCTGNAGGTTGCGTCGGAGGGTCCGGTAATATCTCAGGCATGGCAGACATCTATGGATATTTGGAACCCGGCGACAGCAACGGGGCGACTCTGACCGTGGCAGATTTCGTCAACGCCACTTCTTGCGACCTGAAGCTTCACCCCACTTCAAGGTTGATATTCAATGTGAATGGATCGGACAATGTCACTCGCCTTGATGTGTCGGGCAAAGTGATGTTGAATCCTCGCGATGAGGCGTATGACATATCGGGAGCTATGCCAATCCTTGAGATAAAACTTGGAGAGAACACCGATCTTAAAGCTGGCGACACGTTCACCTTGCTCTCGGCAGCCGGAAAATCTTCAGAAGATGTTGAAGATTGGAACTTCCGTATCCAATATCCGAAAGCCTACACTTGGGAAGTGAAGGAAATCACTACTCAAGAGGGCTTTGAAATAGTTGCAACCGTAGTGTCTTCTGAATATTCCGGACAAGGAGAAATCATACAGGAAGATGTGAAGGTGATGGATGGGGACAGCAACAGCGACTACGTGGTAGACTGGACTGCAGATTACGATGACCCGACTCCACTACGCGACTATGCAGACATCGCGAAGAAATATCTTGGTGTTGCGATACCATCATGGAATATCAACCTTAATAGCATGAGCGATCCGAAAACAGCTGCCATCGCTGGGGAATTCAACATAGCGGTTGCAGAAAATGCGATGAAAATTGATGCTACTGAGCCGAGCCGCGGTAATTTCTCACTCGATCATCCGCGCAGGATGCTTAATTTTGCTGAAGATAACGGAATGGCGATGAGAGGGCATACATTAGTATGGCATTCCCAGGTGCCCGGTTGGATTTCATCTGATGGCAAGAAAAACAACCATGGCTGGACTAAGGAACAGCTCCTTGAGATCATGCAAAATCATATCGATGGGGTTGCCGGAGGCTTGAAAGGACGAGTGAGAGAGGGGGACGTGGTCAACGAGAGCCTTGACGACGACCGGAGCATTGTTTGGAGCAATCCTAAC
>WFLX010296646.1_pt1 | contig 10116 bp, 19 predicted proteins | sample 4967041 | NCBI WGS metagenome assembly WFLX01 (sample SAMN12857096, study PRJNA449069) | gut metagenome | isolation source: stool from male and female vole | host: Microtus ochrogaster | place: USA:Florida | collected 2017
CTTTTTCAGTAATTTNTTCACCCAGCCACATCACAAACATCGTGCCGGCGGCCAAAGTCAACACCGTGGTAACGAAAAATATAAACGACGGATTTACCACCGCCGAAACGCCGCCCGCGCCTTCAATACGCGTAATGGCGAACGTCATCATAGAGCCTTGCAACAACGCCAAGAACAGTGCAAAAATACGGGTGATCTGGTTTTCTTTTCTTCTGNCGGATTCACCTTCTTTATGCATACGATCCAGCGCCGGGAAAATGTGAGCCCCACGCACCAACCCCATGATAATGGAAGCGTTAATGTACGGCATGATACCCAAGGCCAAAATCGAAAATCTGCCCAAAGCGCCGCCCGAAAAGATATTCATAAAACCAAGAATACCGTTTTGGTGCGCGGCAAACATTTGTTTTAAGACTTCCGTGTTAATGCCGGGTATTGGGATTGCGGCTGCAATCCGGAAAACAGCCAACGCCCCGANCAAGAAGAGAAGTCTCTTCTTGAGTTCGGGNGCGTTAAAGATATTTGCAACTGTGTTGTTAGCCATTATTTGGTCTTCTGTTCAAGCACGGTTACGGTNCCGCCNGCTTTTTCNATCGCCGCTTTNGCNGTGGCGGAAAAACCATGGGCGGANACTTTCAAGGCNTTGGTCAAAGAACCGTTAGCCAANACTTTGACGCGGGTAACATCGTGGATGATACCGGCTTTTTTCAAAGCTTCCGGGGTNACTTCNGCACCGGCCGCAAAGGCTTTTTCCAANGANCCNACGTTGACNTAGTCAAAGCGTCTGGCAAANTCTTTATTGGAAAAACCGCTTTTCGGCGTNTGGCGGATNAANGGCATCTGACCGCCTTCTTTGCTTTCTTTGCGGGTGTTACCNGAGCGGGAAGACTGACCTTTCATACCTTTGGTGCAGTANTTNCCCAAACCGGAACCCGGGCCGAGACCCAAGCGTCTTTTTTCTTTTCTGGACCCATGTTTAGGGAAAAGGTTGTTTAAAGTTACCATTTTTTATCTCTCCACAAAACTATTCGGCCTTGGCGGGTTCGGCTTTCGCTTCCGCCTTGGGGGCTTCGGCCGCCGGGGCGGCTTTGCCGCGCATTACGTTCACGGCTTCTTTGGCTTTCAATTGTTTGAAAGCTTCCATCGTGGCGTAAACCAAGTTGCAGGGATTGCTGCTGCCCAGGCTTTTGGCCAAGACGTCTTTAATACCCGCAGCTTCGAACAACAAGCGCGCACCGGAGCCGGCGATTACACCGGTACCGGGAGCGGCCGGTTTCATCCACACGGAAGCGGCACCAAATTTGCCGATGACTTCGTGCGGGATGGTTTCGCCCACGATCGGGAACGTGATCATGTGTTTGCGGGCGTGGGATTCAGCTTTGGCGATAGCCAACTGAACCTGATTCGCCTTGCCAATAGCAACGCCCACTTTGCCCATGCCGTTGCCGACAACCACCAGCGCNCGGAAGCCAAAGCGTTTACCGCCTTTGACTACCTTGGCCGTTCTGGCTACGTGGATGACCGTGGTTTTGCCTTCGACCGCCGGTCTTGCTTTTTGAAACTCGGCTCTTTTGCCTTTCGCTTCTTTTCTGTTATCGCTTTTNACTAGCGTTTCATTGGACATTAAATTCACCTGTGACCTTAGAATTTCAATCCTGCTTCTCTGGCGGAATCCGCAAGCGCTTTGATTCTGCCGTGGTACACGCGTCCGCCGCGGTCAAACATCACTTCGCTAATGCCTTTTTCGAGCGCTTTTTTGGCAATGGCGGCGCCCAACGCTTTGGCGGCTTCGATGCTTTTGGCGGAAGCTTCAAATTTGCCTTCAAATTCTTTAGACAACGTCGTGGCAGACACTAACGTGCTGTGCGTGTTGTCGTCAACAATTTGGGCATAGATATATTTCAAGCTTCTGTAGACGGACAGTCTCGGGCGGTGCGCACCGTTTTTCAACAGGTGGCCGCGGCTGCGGTCTTTTCTGAATTGATATCTTTCTTGTTTAGTGGCCATAATTATTTGCCTCCCGCCGCAGTTTTACCGGCTTTGCGAACAATNTGTTCGCCCTGGTATTTNATACCGCTGCCTTTGTAGGGTTCCGGAGGTCTGATTCTTCTGATTTTGGCCGCGAAATCGCCCACTTTGAACTTGTCGCTGCCTTTAATCGTCACCCAGCCGGATTTCGGATCCACCGTGACCGTGAGGCCCGCGGGGATATCCAAGTTGACGGGGTGGGAGAANCCGAGTTCCAGGTTCAGTTTGGTGCCGGCCACGTTGGCGCGGTAACCCAAACCGTTGATTTCTAACACTTTTACGAAACCGTTCGTCACGCCTTCAATNATGTTGAAAACATTGGCGCGGGTGGTGCCGTGCAAAGCGTTAAGTTCTTTNACCCGGTTTTCGGCGACGGAGAAGGTAAGCACGCCGTCTTTAAGTTCGGGCGTGATACCTTCCGGNATAGNGTAAGACAAAGTGCCCAANGCGCCNGTGGCGGTGATGACACTGTCTTTAATTTCCACTTTGGTTTTAGCGGGAACGTTGATNATCTTTTTACCGATTCTGCTCATATTCCCCCCTTACCAGACCTGGCACAACAGTTCGCCGCCGATTTTTTCGGCTTTGGCCTGCGCGTCGGTCATCAAACCTTTAGACGTGGAAAGAATGGTGATGCCGAAGGCGCCGCGAACTTTCGGAATGTTGTTGTAGGCGCTGTAAACGCGGGAACCGGGTTTGGAAATACGTTTCAAACCTTGGATGACGCATTCGTTTTCGGGCGTGTATTTCAAAAATACTCTCACCACGCCGCCCTTGGTTTCGTTATGGACGGCTTTGAAATTGGCGATGTAACCTTCTTCTTTCAACACGCGCGCAATTTCGGTTTTGATTTTAGAAAAAGGGATATCCACTTTTTCTTTTTTCTTCATATTGGCGTTTCTTATTCTGGTTAAGAAATCTGCGATTGGATCCATGTATATAGGCTACCTCTCCAAGCCACTTTCCGTTTAACGGAGTTGGCCCGAAAAAGGTACCTCCTCCTGTAAATTACCAGCTCGATTTTCTAAGACCCGGGATGAGACCCTGGTGTGCCATTTTTCTAAGGCAGATACGGCAGAGACCGAAGTCGCGGTAGTAACCTCTCGCGCGCCCNCAGATTTGGCATCTGTTGTGATAGCGCACGGCGAACTTTTGGTCTTTCGCCATTTTTGCAACCCATGCTTTAGTAGCCATAAAGTTTTCTAACTCCTATTATTTGGCCGATTTGCGGAACGGCATACCCATNTANTTCATGAGCAAGCGGCCGCTTTCGTCGTTTTCGGCGGTGGTAACGAACGTAATGTTCATACCATGGGCTTTGGGCGATTTTTCAACATCAATTTCCGGGAAGATATAATGTTCTTTAATACCCAGGTTCAAGTTGCCTTTGCCGTCAAAGCTGGCGTTGAAGCCTTGAAAGTCGCGGATGCGCGGGCAGGCGATGCTGATGAAGCGTTCCATGAACTCATACATCTTGGCACCGCGCAGCGTTACGCGTACACCAATCGGCATACCTTCTCTAAGTTTGAAGTTAGAGATGGATTTTTTGGCGCGGCGCACTTGGGCGGCCTGGCCGGCGATGGCGGTCAAATCTTCTTTGGCCGNTTCCAACGCTTTNATATCTTCGCGGGCTTCTTTTACACCGATGTTGATGACGATTTTCGTCATTTTCGGNACGGCCATCGGGCTTTTGACGTTCATATCTTTCAGCAAGGCCGGAAGCACTTTTTCTTTGTAAAGAGCCTGCAATTTCGGCATNTAGCCGGCGGGCACTTTCGTTTCGTTTTTGGTTTCTTTCTTAGTCATTTTAACGGTACCTGATTAAATGATCGGCTCGTTGCATTTGCGGCAGACGCGCGTTTTGGTGCCGTCAGCCGAGATTTGCACTTTGGGCGTCATCGCTTTTTTGCATTTGCCGCAGACTACCGCTACGTTGGACGCATCCAACGCGGCTTCCATCTGCACAATGCCGCCCTGCTTGTTTTGGGAAGGCTTTACGTGTTTGGAAATCATGTTCACGCCCGCNACNACTACTTTGTTTTTGGACGGATTGACCGATTTCACTTCGCCTTTCTTGCCTTTGTCTTTACCAGACAACACTAAAACGGTGTCTTTTTTCTTGATGTTCATACTATACCACCTCAGGAGCTAAGGAAATAATTTTCAAGAAATTCTTTTCGCGCAGCTCTCTGGCAATAGGGCCGAATACACGGGTGCCTTTGGGTTCGCCGTTATCGTTGATGATGCAAACAGCGTTGTCATCAAAACGAATATAGGAACCGTCTTTTCTTCTTCTTTCNCGGGCCACGCGCACNACTACCGCGCGGACCACGTCGCCTTTTTTAATGGCGGAGGTAGGGATCGCGTCTCTGACGGAGCACATAATAACGTCTCCCAAAGTCGCGATATCCCGGTGGTGGCCGCCGCGCACNTTAAAGCACTGCACTTTACGNGCGCCGGAATTGTCGGCCACATTAACGATGCTTCTTAATTGAATCATACTTTAATAACTCCGTAGTTTTTAAAAACTAAGCTCTGGCTTTTTCCACAATTTTGGAAATGCGCCATTTCGTCGTTTTGGAAACGGGACGGGTGCTCATAATTTCCACTTTGTCGCCGATTTTGGTTTCGTTGGCCTCGTCGTGAGCGTGGAATTTGGCCGCTCTTTTGAGCGTTTTGCCATAGCGTTCATCGTGAACTAAGCGTTCCACTTTAACGGTGCGGGTTTTGTCCATTTTGTCGGACACTACTACGCCGCTCAGAACTTTTCTTTTGGCACGGGTTTCTTGATTTTCCATGTTTCAAACCTCTATTTTTGCTCTTTTTTCTGGTTGATCAGCGTTTGCAAAAGAGCAATTTCGCGTCTTACAGCTCTGATTTCCATCGGGTTAGCGATGGGGGTGGTGCTGTGTTTGAAAAGAAGATTAAATTTCTTTTCCTGGGCTTTGCCGAGCGCTTCGTTCAGTTCGGCCAACGTTTTGTTTTTCAAAGCTTCTTTTTCGTTCGTCTTCATAAACTACCTTCTGGTAACCAGTTTCGTTTTGATCGGCAGTTTGTCGGAAGCCAAGCGCATGGCTCTTTTGGTATCTTCCAAAGTGGCGCCTTCCAATTCAAACAAAATTCTGCCGGGCTTCACCACAGCGGCCCAGTATTCGGGCGCGCCTTTACCTTTACCCATACGGGTTTCGGCGGGGTGTTTGGTAATGGCTTTGTCCGGGAAAATGCGGATCCAAAGTTTACCTTTTTTCTTGATGAAGCGGGACAAAGTAATACGGGCAGCTTCAATCTGCCGGGCGGTGATCCATTTGGGTTCCAACGCTTTCAACCCAAATTCGCCGAACACCACTTCAGTGCCGCGTTTGGCGTTGCCTTTAATGCGGGGCGCGCTGAAGGGTTTGCGGTATTTAACTCTTTTAGGCATCAACATAAGTCAAAGTCCTCTATTTGGCTTCCGCCGCGGCGACTTCCGTCGCACCTTCGGTGGAACCGTTTTCCATGTCGCGATGTTTCTTGAGTTCATTCATAATCTCTTTCGGAGATTTGGCGAAGTGGGTTCTCTTGAAAATCCAGACTTTAATACCGATTTTACCGCTGATGGTGTTGGCTTCGGTAAAACCGTAATCGATATCGGCGCACAAGGTGTGCAGCGGTACGCGGCCTTCGCGTTTCCATTCCGTGCGGGCGATTTCCGCGCCGCCAAGTCTGCCGGACACCATGATTTTGATACCAAGCGCTTTGCCGGACAAGGCCTTTTCGATCGCTTTCTTGATAGCGGCACCGTAGTGGGCGCGTTTTTCAAGCTGCATGGCGATGTTCTGGGCTACCAGCTGGGCATCCGTTTCCGGATTCTTGATTTCAATTACGTTCACAAAGGTTTTGCTGCCGGTAAGGGCTTCCAATTCTTTGCGAAGGGCTTCAATATCGGCACCTTTTTTGCCGATCACCACGCCCGGGCGGGCGGTGTGAATGTTGACGCGCAGGAACGCACCGGCTCTTTCGATGCCGACGTAGCTGACGGCCGCCATTTTGAATTTGTCGTCAATAATTTTGCGGATCTGGAAATCTTCCATGATCAACGCCGGCATATTCTTGGGGGCGAACCATCTGGAGCGCCAATCCTGAATATAACCAAGTCTAATTGACCGGGGGTGAATCTTGTGTCCCATAAATTAGCGACCTCCCTTTTTTTCGTCGGTGACGATAACAGTCAAGTGGCACATGCTCTTTTTGTAGGGCATCGCACGGCCTTGCGGGCCGGGCTGCACTCTTTTCAAGTGGCCGCTGGGGCCCAAGTTCGCAAACGCTTCTTTAATGAAGACTTTGCTGAAATCCAGCTTTTTGCCGGCTTTTACTTCCAGGTTGGCGGCGGCGCTGTGAAGCGTTTTGGCCACCAAATCCGAGGTGCGTTTGGCGATGAACGGAAGTACGTCTTCCGCCGCTTTCACGTTTTTACCGCGGATTTGATCGAGCACCAGGTTCACCTTGCGGCTGCCATAGCGTTGAAATTTAGCTTTTGCACAAGCTTCCATATCAAATCCTCAACTCTTATTTCAGGGCGGTGGAATCTTTCGTCATACCACCGTGACCTTTGAACAAACGGGTGAAAGAGAATTCACCAAGTTTGTAGCCTACCATTCTTTCGGATACGTAAATGGGAAGAAATTTTCTGCCATTGTGCACGAGGAACGTGTGTCCCACAAATTCAGGCACGATGGTGCAGGCTCTTGCCCACGTCTTGATAGGTTTCTTTTCGTTGGAAGCGTTCATCGCTTGAACTTTTTCCAACAGGTTTAAATCCACAAACGGACCTTTTTTAGTTGATCTTCCCATAATTACTTAGCCTTGTTTTTTCTTCTGTCGCTGACAATCATCCAGCCAAACGCTTTTTTGGTAGAGCGCGTTTTCAGACCGCGGGTTTGTTGGTTCCACGGAGAGCGCGGGATGTTGCCGCCTTTACCGTGACCGCGGCCACCACCCATCGGGTGATCGACAGCGTTCATGGCGCTACCGCGGACGGTAGGTCTCTGGCCGCGATGTCTGTTGCGGCCGGCGTTGCCGATTACAATGTTGGAGTGATCCACATTGCCGACTTGGCCAATGGTGGCGCAGCAGGCGCTGGGCACCAAGCGGATTTCGCCGGACGGCATTTTAATATGGGCATAGTCCGATTCTTTGGCCATAAGCTGAGCCTGGCTGCCGGCGCTGCGGGCAAGCTGCGCGCCTTTGCCGACTTTCAGTTCAATGGCGTGGATAAAAGTACCTTCNGGAATGTTTTTAAGAGCAAGGCAGTTACCCACTTTAATATCTGCGGCCGGACCGGACATAAGTACGTCGCCCACTTGTACGCCCAGCGGATGGAGAATNTATCTCTTTTCGCCGTCGGCGTAATTCAACAGGCAAATGCGGGCGCTGCGGTTCGGATCGTATTCNATNGANACGACTTTGGCCGGNANNCCGTATTTTTCCCGTCTGAAATCAATCTGTCTGTACGCGCGTCTGTGGCCGCCGCCAATGTGACGAACCATGATCATACCGGTGTTGTTTCTGCCGCCGGTTTTGCGCAGACCTTTGGTTAAGCTCTTCTCCGGAGTGGTTTTGGTGATATCGGAGTAGTCCGACACCGTAATCGTTCTGCGGGAAGGGGTGTAAGGTCTAAATGACTTAATAGGCATAGTTAGTAGTTTCTCCTTTCAGCTACTTCGAAGCGGCTTCCACCATTTCGATTTTATCGCCTTCTTTCAAGGTNACAAAGGCCTTTTTGTAGTCAGGTCTTTTACCTTCGAAGCGACCCATGCGATGGGTCTTGCCCGTNACGGAAATNGTNTTAATCTTGGTAACGGTTACGTTAAAGATTTTTTCCACCGCGGTTTTAATTTCGCCTTTGGACGCGTTTTTGGCTACCACAAAACCATAGCGGTTGTGCGTATCGCGTTCAATCAAGCTCTTTTCGGTTAAAAGGGGCTTTTTAAGCGTAGTATACACGGTCATTATTTGGCCTCCTTAGCGAACGTGTCGCTGAGTTTGGCAACGGCGTCCGTGGTCAAAATGACTTTGGAGCTGTTGAGCACCACGTAAGCNTTGGCNTCCTGCGGAGCGATGTGGGTAAGACCCGCAACGTTGCGGCAGGCCAACGCGGCGTTGGCGTCAGCAAAGTTNTCCATNACCAGCGGTTTGCGNCCGGCGGCCAANACGTCCATAATTTCNGCGAACGCTTTGGTTTTGGGTTCTTTAAGGGTTAAAGATTCCAACACAANCAANTTGCCTTCNGCNAGTTTGGTGGACAAAGCCATCGCAAGCGCNGTTCTTCTTTTGGCGGCCGGCAAATCCTGNCGGAAAGAGCGCGGNGTAGGACCAAAAGCGATACCGCCGTGGCGGAACTGCACGGCGCGCAAGCTGCCCTGACGGGCGCGGCCGGTGCCTTTCTGTTTCCACGGTTTTTTACCGGTACCGGAAACTTCGCTGCGGGTTTTGACGTCAGCGGTGCCGCTTCTTTGGTTGGCCAAAAAGGCGGTGATGACTTCGTGCAAGAAAGTGGGGTTGGCCTTGACGGCAAACAAGCTGTCCGGCAGGGCACAGGTTCCTTTCTCTTTACCTTTGATATCTAAAACTTTAGTTTCCATGGGTCAAAGTCCTTACTTCTTGTTGGCGGCTTTAGAAGCAGACACTTTCTGCTGCTGCGGCGCCACATAGTGTTTTCTGTATTTGGAAGTTTCCAAGACGGACACGATGGAGCCTTTGGCACCCGGAACGGAACCTTTCAAAAAGATAAGGCCGTTTTCGTTATCCACTTTGACAACTTCAATTTTGGCTACGGTGTGGGTGGTGGTGCCATAGTGACCAGCCATGCGCTGACCGGAGAGCACTTTACCCAAAGAGCGNCGGGAGCCCAAAGAACCCGGAGCGCGGGATCTGTCGGACTGACCGTGAGAATCGGGCTGGCCGGCAAAGCCGTGGCGTTTCATACCGCCGGCAAAACCGTGGCCTTTGATTTTACCCTGCACGTCCACATAGTCGCCGGGTTTGAAGATTTTTTCGAGTGAAATGACTTGACCGATTTCGAAACCGTTTACGTCCGCGACACGGCATTCCTTCATGTGTCTGACCGGAGCGACATTGGCTTTTTTGAAATAACCGAGTTCAGGTTTGTTAAGTTTGCTTTCTTTCACTTCGCCAAAACCCACGCAAACGGCGTTGTAGCCGTCTTTTTCCTGGGTTCTGACACGCACAACCTTGCACGGGCCCGCTTTTACCACGGACACGCCATGAAGATTGCCTTTTTCATCAAAGAGCTGCGTCATGCCGATTTTTTCGCCGATTACAAAGCGAAAAGTTTCGGGAGCTTCTTTGACAGTTTCTGCTTTGGCCGCTTCAGCAACGGGGGTTGCCTCTTGGGCACCAGCAGCTTGGTTGAGTTCTTCTGTCATATCAGTTCAGTTTCCTATTAGTTGCTTTTGATAGCCACATCTACACCGGCCGGCAAGTCGAGTTTCATCAGTTCGTCGACGGTTTTAGAAGTGGGGCTTTTGAGGTCAATGAGTCTTTTATGAATGCGCATTTCAAACTGTTCTCTGCTCTTTTTATCGGTNTGGGGAGAGCGAAGNACGGTGTACTTCTTAATCCGGACCGGGAGAAGAACAGGACCCGCCACGATGGCGCCNGTTTTTTGGGCCGTTTCCACAATGCGGGCAACGGAGGCGTCCAACATGCGATGGTCGTAAGAACGCAATTTGATGCGGATTCTTTCTTGGCTTAATACTTTAGCCTTTTTTTCTGTTTTTTCTGCCATTTTNGTNGTTTCCTTAAATGTTTTTTACAAAAAATTATTCGGCAGAAANTCCCNCNCCGGGTCATCTTTCTCGACGAGCCGGTCAGGAATTTTCCGCCATTGCTTCCAATTTAGTACATTTTATTATACTAAATTAGCGGGCTTTTGCGCTATACAATTTACTTGCGTTTTTCACCNTTTCGCNTTCATTATACAGCGNCTAAAATTCGCTTATATATATTGTATAATATCCGTCGTGTATTGTAAAGAGAATCACGCCCGCGGCGCAAATTATTACTAAGGAGATTTATATGCCCGAAATC
>WFLX010025636.1_pt1 | contig 10115 bp, 8 predicted proteins | sample 4967041 | NCBI WGS metagenome assembly WFLX01 (sample SAMN12857096, study PRJNA449069) | gut metagenome | isolation source: stool from male and female vole | host: Microtus ochrogaster | place: USA:Florida | collected 2017
TCTCAAACAGCTCGAAGACGCTATCGCCGCCGATCCCGTTGGCCGTGTGAAGGAAGTTGAAGATGAGCTTAAGGAGATTAAGGCCCGCGCCGAAGAGATGGTCAAGGCTGAGAAACTTCACAGAGAGGGCAAGCTTCCCAAACGCATCTGCCACTGCGACACCAAGGTCAACAACATGATGTTTGACGCCGACGGCAATATGCTTTGCGTGATTGACCTCGACACCGTTATGCCGAGCTATATTTTCAGCGACTACGGCGATTTCCTCCGCACCGGCGCCAACACCGCCGCTGAGGATGAGGGCGACCTTTCAAAGGTGTCGTTCAATATGGATATTTTCAAGGCCTTCACCGAGGGTTATCTCGCCTCAGCCGGCAAATTCCTCCTTCCCATCGAGGTTGAGAATCTTCCCTATGCCGCCGCTCTGTTCCCCTACATGCAGGCCGTGAGATTCCTCACCGACTATATCAACGGCGACACCTATTATAAGATTAAATCGCCCGACCACAACCTCACCCGCACCCGCTCGCAGCTCGCCCTGCTCAAGAGTGTTGAGGCCAACACTCCCGCAATGCGCGAATTTATCGCCGAGAAGATGGCTTAATAAGCCTTCGGCTTAGAAATAAAATCCGCCCGCTGACTTGAGTCGACGGGCGGATTTTTTATTGGGGATTAATCGGGAGAATCGAGATTAATCTCGATTAGTTGGGGAGATTAGTCGGGGAGGGAGAGGGTGAGCATGTCGCGGGCCATGGTGACCTGAGGGGGGAGCATACGCGAGGTTTCGGTGTGGAAGCCGATGGCGTGGCTGAAATGGGTGAGCCAGGCCTGACGCGGCGCAATCTCCTTGATGATGTCGAGAGCCTGCTTGAGATTGATGTGGGTGGGATGAGGGGTGTGTCTCAAGGCGTTGATGACGAGGGTGTCGCATCCCCGGGCTATCTCGATGGCCTGATCGGTGATTTTCTTGCAGTCGGTGATATAAACCAGGTTGTTGATTCTGAACCCTGCGATCAGGGGGCCGTCGGGGGTGTGAATGATGGGCAGGGGTATNACCTCCACATCTCCNGCCACGGTGAAGGGCTTGGAGTCGGAGAGCGAAAAGGTGTTGAGTTGAAATTTGGGCACTCTGTCGCTCGGGGAGTTGAAGGCATAGGGAATGAGNCGCCTTATGTCGTCGGCCACATCGGGGGTGCAGTAAACCGGNAANCCGTCGGCAAAGTCGGGAGTATATGGGCGCAGATCATCTATACCCCCTACNTGGTCGTAGTGGGAGTGGGTGATGAGCAGCGCGTGGAGGTCGGGCGAGCCGAGGCGAAGCATCTGGGTGTGGAAGTCGGGACCGCAGTCAATCAATATGTTTTTGCCATTGACGGTAACCATTACCGAGGCTCTGAGTCGCCGGTCGGCGGGATTTTTGGAGCGGCACACCGGGCATGAACATCTTAGCTGAGGCACTCCCGATGAGGTGCCTGTTCCGAGAAAAGTCAGTTTCATTTTCTTCCTTTTTTAGTGAGGATTCCGTCGGTGAACTGCAGTCTCACACCGTCGGGATAGGTCCATATCTCATAGCTCGCGGGATAGGAGTAGCGCGACACGTCGGCGGGGGTGCCGAGAGCGAGGCGACACTCGTCGCGGGTCATGCCGAGAACCACGTTCGAGCGAATGATATGTTGCCAGTTTTCGGAGGAAATAGAGGGATAGCGGTCGCGGGGATTGAGTGAGGAGAGCTGGCGGTTGAAAGTGCGGGTGTCGTCGGCGCGGTTGCTGAGGCTGAGGTCGAGCAGCAGGGTGTCGGCCGGCTCGGCGAGAGTCACGAGCGTAAGGGTGGCGGGATAGATGCCGGTGCCGGGAGTGACGCCGATGAGTCTCACGGCCTGAAACTTGGGGCCGCGCCGCTGGGCATGGGAGGTGTCGAAATAGGTTGAGGTGAGAATATAGTAGTCGTTGCCTTTGAGCCGCGCGGCGAGCGAGTCGACCACCGACTGCTCCACAACATAGGGTATCGACACCATCGCGTCGGGCTGAGAGAGTTCCCCGGGGGTGAGGTTGGTGTCGAAGGTGAGAGGTCCCTGAGGGGAGGAAAAAATAATGTTGGCCAGCGAGTCGCCGGTGGGTGAGATTATCCACCGGGTGGACTCATAGCTCAGCTCCATGCCTTCGTAGGGTTGGGAGACGGATGCGGGAGTGGAGAGCACGAGCGAGCTTTTGGGGTCGGTGACGATAAACTTCTTGCCCCGCTGCCACTGTCGGTAGGGCTGCCGGGAAATGTCGGCAAGGGGGTTGGCGTCGTCGGGGCGGTTTATGATCTCGCGGCGCAGTTCGGAGTCGGATATGCGCGGTGTCGACTCCACGCCGGTGAAACACCCCTGCGCTATGAGGGCGAGGATTGCCGATGCGATATATATTTTGAGCCGTAGGATCATTTGCAATGTTTTGGGAAAAATTAAGGTCTCCCGAGCTTAGGAAGACCTTAATTTGAAATATAAGGTTGTTATAACAACGTTCTTACATGCCGGATTATTTTGGAGTGCGGCCGATATTGTGGAAGATAAACGAATAAATGTCGGTATATTCGTCGATGACCTTCGACATCGGTTTGCCGGCGCCGTGGCCTGCGTTTGAGTCGATGCGTATCAGCTTGGGAGCGTTGCCGGTGTCGGCAGCCTGGAGGGCGGCAGCATACTTAAACGAATGGGCGGGCACCACGCGGTCGTCGTGGTCGGCAGTGGTGACGAGAATGGCGGGATAGGGTGTGCCGTCGTTGCGGATGGTGTGGAGGGGGGAGTAGCCTTTGAGATATTCAAACATCTCCTTCGAGTCGGCCGAGGTGCCATAGTCGGAGGCCCAGTTCCAACCGATGGTGAAGAGGTGATAGCGGAGCATATCCATCACGCCCACTCTCGGAATGGCCACCTTGAAGAGGTCGGGACGGAGGTTGACGGTGGCGCCTACAAGCAGACCGCCGTTTGAGCCGCCCTCGATGGTGATGAGCTCGGGGTTGGTCCATTTCTCGTTGATGAGATATTCGGCAGCGGCGATAAAGTCGTTAAACACATTGAGCTTGTTCATCTTGGTGCCGGCAAGGTGCCATTCCTCGCCATATTCCGAGCCGCCGCGCAGGTTGGTCTGGGCGTAGATGCCGCCGTTTTCGAGCCACACCATGCGGTTGGGCGAGAAGCTGGGGGGCAGCGAGATGTTAAAGCCGCCGTAGCCGTAGAGATAGACGGGATTCTGACCGTCGCGTTTCAGTCCTTTCTTATAGGTGATGAACATGGGCACCTTGGTCGAGTCGGCCGAGGTGTAGAACACCTGCTCGGTGACATAGTCGTCGAAGTTCACGCCGTTGATTTCGGGAGCTTTGACGAGAGTGCTNTCGCCCGAATTGATGTCATAGGAGTAGACGGCGGCGGGATAGGTAAACGAGGTGAAGGTATAGAACACTTCGTCGTTGTCTTTGGAGGCTGAGAANGAGGCTGAGCCATAGGTGGGGAATTCNACTTCCTTGAGCTGCTTGCCGTCGCGGGTGTAGATATAAGCGCGGCTCGAAGCATCTTTCTCATAGCTCACGATGAGCTTGTCGCCCGAGGGGGTAACGTCGGTCAGCACACCTTCGGCCTCGGGGATGAGTTCCTTCCAGTTGTTGCGCGAGGGGTTGGCTATCGGGGCGGTCATCACGCGGGCATGGGGCGCGCCATAGTTGGTGGTGAAATAGATATTGCCGTCGGCCACGTCAAAAATCTCGATGTTATAGTCCTGTGAGGGCTCCATGGTCACCCATTTGGCGCCGGGAGTCTTGAGGCTCTTAAACATCACCGAGTTGCCGATGCCCTCGCCACCGCCGATCACAAAGAGATAGTCTTCGCTCGAAGGCACATAGGCCGAGTGGAAGTGGAGGGGATTGGCGGGGTCTTNATACNCGAGAATANCCTCGCTCTGGGGAGTGCCCACCTTGTGGTAGTAGATCTGATGGTTTTCGTTGGCGTTTGAAAACTCTTTTCCCTCTTCGGGGCGGGGGTAGGCACTGTAATAGAAACCGTCGCCCTGCCATTCGGCGCCGGTAAATTTGGCCCATTCGATATGGTCGTCGAGGGGCTTGGCCGATTGGGTGTCGAGCAGATAGATTTCAGTCCAGTCAGAGCCGTTGCGCGACACGGTATAGGCGGTGTATTTTCCGTCGTTTGAGCGTGAGATGCCGGTGAGGGCCACGGTGCCGTTGTCGCTCAGGGTGTTGGGGTCGAGAAATACCTCGGCCTCGCCGTTGAGCGAGTCGGTGCGGTAGAGCACCGACTGATTCTGCAGACCCGAGTTCTCATAATAGTAATATTTGCCGTCTTTGGCTTTTTTGGGCATGCCCGACTTGGCATAGTTGTTGAGCTCGGTGAGGCGCTGGCGCAGTTTCTCGCGGAAAGGTATCTGTGAGAGATAGTCCTGGGTGACTTTGTTTTCAGCCTTTACCCATTCGAGGGTAGCGGCGGCGGTGTCGTTTTCGAGAGGGCGGTAGGGGTCTGCCACCTCCACGCCGAAATAGGTGTCGACAGTGTTGTCGGTCGGCGCTTCGGGATAGACCAAAGCCTTGCCCGAGCCCTGACATGAGGCGAGGGCGCCTGCGCTTGCAGCTGCCGTCATAAGCAATATGTTGGATAAAGATTTCATTATTGGTTGGAATTTTGGAAATGACCGGTTTTATAAAATTCGGAACTTCAGTAGGTTATCGTGAGATAGTCGCCCGAGTTGCCTCCGGCGGTTACCTTATATCTCCTGAGGGTGTAGCGGTTGTCGAGCGCGGGCCCCGAGAGCGGCTGGCCGAGGTTGAAGATGTCGTAGGTGGAACCGCATTTCGGACACACGGCAATGTTTTTGTCGTGGTCGACCTCGATTCTCACCGACGCCTTGACTTCAACCGGGCAGGCGAGGTCGTAGACCATCGGAGGGGTGGCGAGAGGGTCGCCCGAGTAGGTAAANTGACCTGCTATGAGCAATCCTCCGAAGCCGGTGGCCGAGAGCGCGGTGTAGGGATAGCCGGCAGGTATCTGCNGGCTTTTCACAAAGGAGCGCGTTGAGGTTGCGCCGGCAATGCCATAGGTGTTCCAGTCGCCTACGGTTTTAAACTGCAGTCTTACCGCCATCGGGGGGATACGCTTGTTGTCGAGCGAGGTGCATCCCGCTCCCGCAAGCATAACAGCCAACAGCGCGCAAAGCTTCAGCGCCCTCATTCAAAGGCTGAAAAGGTTGGTGAGCATTTCGCCGAAGCGGTCGGCGGCTTCCTNCATCTTNGNGCCTACAAACNGTTTGAGCATGGCGGGAATCTCAACCTCGNTGAGGGGAGAAACTGATGTCTTGCCNCCATCGGNGGGGGCGAGGGTGATGNCCATGCTCAGGGGCACGGGTGAGTTCTGGGCTTCGAGCACCACTCTCTCGGGGGCTATGCGCTCAACGGCCTTGAGGGTGATGTCGCCCACGGGGTCGGCTGATATGATGATGGTGTCGGGGGTGAATTTCACGTCACCTATCTTGGCGCGCATCTCGTCGGGAATGGCGTCGAGCTTGGCCTGATAGAGCGAGAAGTCGGCCATGCGGCTATAGACTTCATCAATGGGCTTGTCGATAACAGCTGTTTTACCGCAATATTTAGCCATTGTGGTTTATAGTGTTGGAAATGATGACTTTTCGTGAGATTAGTTTTCTTTGCGGGCGGGAGACCAAACCGAGGGGTCACGGCGCCATTCGCGCAGGGTGTCGAGGTCTTTTTCGCGGATATAGTCGGTTTCGAGAGCGGCTTCGAGAAGGGCGTTATAGCGGCTGAGGGTGCAGAGCTGAACATTGGCTTTCTTGAAGGCTTCAACGGCCACAGGAAATTCGTAGGTGAACATGGCGGCCATACCTACTACCTCACAACCGGCGGCGCGGATGGCCTCGACGGCTTTGAGTGATGAGCTGCCGGTTGAGATGAGGTCTTCGATCACAACTACTTTCTGACCCGGCTTGAGATTGCCTTCAATGAGGTTTTCAAGGCCGTGATCTTTGGGAGTCGATCTTACATAAACATAAGGCAGACCCATAGTGTCGGCAACAAGCGCTCCTATGGCGATGGCTCCGGTGGCAACACCGGCGATTGCGTCGGGCTTGGGGAACTGCTCCATGATGAGGCGGCAGAGCTCCACCTTGATAAACGAGCGGAGTTCGGGATAGGATAAGGTTTTGCGGTTGTCGGTGTATATGGGTGAGTTCCAACCTGATGCCCAGGTGAAAGGCATTTCGGGCTGGAGTTTGATTGCGCTTATTTGCAAGAGTTTCTCGGCTAAGATTTTGTCAAGTGACTTCATGGTAATTGCGATTTCTCTGATAATGATTAAAAAATACTTTAAGTTGCAAAGTTAGCGATTGATTTTGAAAAATCCTCACACTCCCTCCAAAAAAATTCACCATTGATGAAAACTTATATGGCCTATGGTGCCTATAAGCAGTATAAGCCCTATAAGCCGGATGGGAAAGCTCTGANNGTTNGTCGGTGGGGAAGGGGAGGTAGGCGGCGGAGACGCGGGGGTGGCGGGTGTAGGAGTTGTTGAAGAAGTTGATTTTTATGTTGCCGTCGGCGTCGGGGAGCAGGTCGGGGTTCCAGTAGAGGGTGCGTCGGAAGTCGGTTTCGACCGGGGGCGCCTGAGAGTAGTCGGGCGAATAGAATTCAACCGGCTCGGTGGTGTAGCCCTCGAGCACCACGCGGCGCATGCCTTTCTTCATCTGTGCGGGCATCATGGGGTTGAGCTCGATGAGCACCACACATCCCACGCGCCGCTTCATGCGCTCGAGATCATCTAATGAGCCGGNGAAGTATTCGGNGAGGTAGTGGNNAATGGCGTNATCGCGGGTGGNANCATACACATTCTNGATNTACTCAACCGGTATGAGCAGGGGATTGCAGTTGCCGATAATCTTGAACTCCGCGATTTCCCTGACACGTTCGCCCACATCCAAAGCCATAAGCTGCTCGGCGGTGATGAAGTTCTCATCCTGCTTCACGAGGGTTAGCCCCTTGTTTTCCATAAACTTGTCGCCCTCGACAATGAAAAGGGGACTGCGTGCGTCATAGAGTATTTCCCTTTGGTGGGTAAATTTTTTGTCGATCGAGAGAAGAATGTCGATGAGCGAGCGGATGTTTTTAGCTCCGTGGTCGAGCATGTCGTTATATTCCGACTCGATGTCGTGACACACCGAGGCGTTTGAAAGGATGTTGGCGCGTGTCCAGCGCGAAGCGCGGGCCCTGACTTCCACCTCGTCGAGCAGGCGGGTGGTGTCGGCGCCAAGGTCGAGTTCCTCTATTGGCGCGATAGTGTCGGTGTCGGCTATGGCGACGTTGAGGGGATGGAAAGTGGTGTCGATCTCGGTGACCATTTCGGCGCGGTCATAGCCGCGGGTGGCGGGATAGCGGTCGGAGTTGAGCAATATGCGGTAGGACTTGATAGATTTCTTCCTCACCGGCGAGAGGGTCATCATGGCTTTGCCCTCAATGGCGGTGCGGAAAGCGAAATTGCCGTTGTCGTCGGTGTCGAAGCTGTCTAAGAAGAGAAGTTTGCGATTGGTTGAGTCGGCGCTCATGTTGGTGATCATGGCCGAGATGCTCGCGTTTTTCTGCGGCTTGTCGGTAAATCGGCTCAACACGCGGCCATGCACCTCGATGCCCTTTTCGGGGGTGAGGTCGAGAGGATAGGGCTCAAGGCCGGCGAGCTGCTGCCAGGAATATTTGCGCCAGCCCTGAATCATGAGCATCTCGTCGAGNTCGCGCTGNCGCCCNGGGTCAGCGGGCTCGGCNAAATAATAGGNGGGGTTGTGGACGTAGCCTTTCACCTCGGANGCGAGGAGCAGGTCGGCGAGAATGTCGGAGAAGTAGGCCACCCGGTTTTCAGCATCGGTCACCGAGAGCGACACGGGCGTGGGGGTCGACAGCTTAAGGTTGAGATTGACAGGCTCGTAGGGGGAGTAGGCGGCTTTGTCAAACTCATAGTCGAGGGTGATGAAGTCGTTGCGGTTGTTGAAAAACAGGCGGTCGGCTATCGTGGTGCCCTCGGGGGAGAAGAGCGTAACGTTAATCACACCCGTGGGGAGTTTGGCGCGCGAGGTGGTGAACGAGGCCGAGAGGTCGTCGCTGAGGTCGATGATAGCGCGGCTGTAGATCCGCCCGCGACATGAGAGCGACGCGCCAATGAGCGTGGCGGGGAGATTGGCCGAGCGTGACACCGTGACGGTTACGCTGTCGGGGTTGCCGAGATTGTCAACGCTCAGGGCTATGCCCGAGGGCTCGGACTTGGGGAGATTGAAGGTTCGCTTCTTGCCCTCAAAGTCAAANTCCGCGCGATANTTCCTGNCNCCGNCGGGNNTGAAGNTGAANGAGCCGCGACCCATAGTGCNGGTGGTGAANGTAGCCACNACGCTGTCGGTTTTTTGGTCGACAATGCTGCCTGAGGTGGCGACAGGGCGCAGGTAGGAGTCGGTTATCTCGACACCCACGCGGGCGGGGAGCGAGCTGATGAGGCGGCCCCCTTCGGGATAGAACTTNGCCTCTACCTTGTCGTGGCTCTGAGGCTTGGGGCGGAGAAATGTGCGCTCACGCGAGCCATATTTCAGCATCGACCGCTCGGAAAAATCACCCTCGGTCTTGGGCTTGTTAAACACCGGAATCACGCGGGTAAAGATCGCTTCGTCNCCGAAGTTGAGCATATAGCGGGTGAAGGCGCGTATCTCATAATAGCCCGAATAGAAGGGAGTTTCGNTGACCGACAGCGAGCCGTGACAGCGGCCGTCGACCGCCTTGAGCACACACTTGTCGATAACCTTGCCCGAAGGGTTGAGCAGCTCCACATANACCGTCTGGCTCAGGTTGGAGGGCCNGAGACCGTCGGAGGTCATGAGATAGCAGGCAAAATAGATTCTCTCCCCNTGATAATAAGAGGTGTTGTCGAGGTGAAGATAGATTATTTCCTGAGCCACACGGCCCGAGTTGAGCGCCGTGGTTTCATGAAAAAGCGCCAGCGAGTCGAGAGTTGACAGCTCTTGTGAGAGGCTTCTGAGCGGAAGCAGGCAGAGGGTGAGCAGGAGAAGAACGATGCGGGTCATAGGCTCGGGGAATTTTCCTTGCAGAAATTGATGATTGGTGATGAATAAATTATTAACTTTGCGCGCCGCCATCAGGGTAGCGCACAGAAATAAGTTTAGAACGCAAATTTATTAATAATCTGTAATATGCGCAATTTTTCCTCAGAATTGCGTGTTTAAATCANCTATTTTAACATTTTATGCTTAAGCAATTTGTAATATCTATCGGGATGTTGCTGAGCGCCGGTGCGCTTTCAGCAATGGGAATTAATGACACTCCCGTCACCGAGGCTGCTGACTCAGTAAGAAAGGTAGCTGAACCGATGAGCCGCAATCTCTTTGTGGAGTTCGGAGGCCCGGGCTANAGTGTCGCCTCGTTAGGCTATGACCAGAGATTCAGGCCCGGCACGGCCTTTGGCTTCAGAGCGGGATTTTCAATTATCTCCGGCTCGGGGGACAACGGGGGTTGGTTTGGCGCTCCCTATGAGGGAGACGTATACAGATATGTGGAGTTTAAAGGCGTAACCCTTCCGTTGGAGGTCAATGCCATTATGGGCAACCGGGCGAGCAAGTTTGAATTGGGTCTCGGTGTCACCCCCTGTATTCTTGACCGACACTACCGGAAGTATTATGAGGCTTATGATAAACCGACGATAGTTAAAGAAACAAACGGTGTGAGGCTCAATGTCTTCTGGACGTTTAACGTGGGCTATCGCCTGCAGCGCAAGAGCGGATTTTTTCTTCGCACCGGTNTGACTTTCGGCGGTGGCGACATAAAGTTTTCCCCCTTCGACGGGACTCTGTTGATTCCATATCTCTCCCTCGGTTATACTATCAAATAATTTATTTTTCGGCGAGCGTTTGTAGACATGGCAGCGCCAGAGATGGGGGATTTATATGGGGACGTTTGTAGAGGGTGTTGCAGAACCTCCCAAAAAGATAGACAAAAGCCTCAACTTTCCCAAGCTGAGGCTTTCTTATGTCCATAAAATTTTGTAACTTTATGGTGCTCAAATAAAACTCTG
>WFLX010070408.1_pt1 | contig 10113 bp, 8 predicted proteins | sample 4967041 | NCBI WGS metagenome assembly WFLX01 (sample SAMN12857096, study PRJNA449069) | gut metagenome | isolation source: stool from male and female vole | host: Microtus ochrogaster | place: USA:Florida | collected 2017
GCCCCGAAGCCGTACTCGCGGAAGGAGGCATCCTGAATGTCACAGTCATATTCCTTCCGGAGCAGGTCGCGGACAGCTTTCCGGAGGACTCCGTCTCCCTTTCCGTGGATGAAGACGATTTTCTGTCCTTTCCTGAGACGGTGGGCTTTCATCGTCTTGCGGACCTCGTCGAGCTGCATGGTGAGCATGTCGGAGTTGGACATTCCGGCGAGCGAGTCGGTCAGCTCGGCCATGTGCAGGTCAACCTGAATCAAAGGAAGAAGCTTGTGGGGGTTTCGGGCGTCGAGGTCGATCTTCCCGAGCTTGCGGCCGGGGTGTCCCCCTTTCTTCTCATCCTTTTCAGGGGCCTTTTCGGCCGATTTATCATATTTTTCCTTAAGGGCGCGGATGGCAGTCTCTTCATCTTCACCGCGGTTGTCGGCGGCGCGGTCATCTTCGATCAACGGAATCTCGATCACCGGCTCTTCGAAATATTTTCCCGGACGGAAGCAATGAAGCTTGTGGAATTTGGTGAGGTTAAGTTTAACGGTTGTGTTGACGGGGAATTTGAGGGCGAACTCGCCATTCTCCTTGAAAGCGATAGCCTGGATGGCGACTTTTTCGATTTCCCCGAGATTCTCGTGGGTGTAGACGCCGAGGTCGATGAGCTCGTTCGGCTCGACTTCGCCCGTGTAGCGGAGTGTCCATCCTTCCGAATCCGTCGCGCGGCTGAGGAAGCTGAAGAGGAGCCTGTAATTTGAATCATTGACCAGCACAGCGGCGAACTGAGATTCCGAAAGGTTCTTCAGTTTGGTCGGTTCGAAGGCGAGCGCGAGTGAGAGCCGGTCGCCATAGTCGGTTTCGACAGGTTTCGGCTNCGGTTTCGGCGGCAAGACTTCTGAAGCGGGATTTGCAGTTTCTTTCGTCGGGACGGCAGGTTCGGGTCTCGGAGCGGCCTTCCGGCTCTTTCCGTTGTCATAGGCCTCCTGGTCAAAGAGCAGGCGTGCGCCCGATTTCGGTCCTTCGTGGCCGGCAGGGAGGACGACGACGAGATCCGAGACGAGCACGGGAGTCTCGAAACCGTCTTCTTCGACGTATGCCACACGTCCTTCGATGCGGCGGACGATTCCTCCGCCGACGGCATTGAGATATCTGACTTTGTCTCCTACGTTCATTGCTGTTAGTTTTCTGAGCCTCTGTTAGTTTTCTGATCCGGATTCGTTCCTATGGGCGATGGCCTCGGCCTTCTCGCGCTCTTCTTCGTTATGGTATGCGTCCACAATCCTCTGGACGAGGGCATGGCGGACGATGTCTTTCTTCTCGTATTCGATGAAGCCGATTCCCTTGACACCGCGCAGGATCCGGAGAGCCTGCATCAGTCCGCTGCGCACGGTCCGCGGGAGGTCGATCTGGGTGGCGTCTCCTGTGACGATCATCTTTGCGTTGACACCCAGACGTGTGAGGAACATCTTCATCTGGGGCGTGGTGGTNTTCTGNGCNTCGTCGAGNANGATGACNGCNTCGTTNAGGGTGCGTCCGCGCATNAANGCGAGNGGNGCGATCTGGATGNNNNTCGCTCTCCATNTATTCCTTNAGNTTGNCNGCNGGAANCATNNNTTCGAGNGCGTCATANAGNGGNNGNAGATAGGGATCGATCTTGTCCTTCATGTCGCCGGGGAGGAAGCCGAGTTTCTCGCCGGCTTCGACAGCGGGGCGCGAGAGGATAATCTTCTTGACCTGACGGTTCTTCAGGGCCGCCACGGCCAGTGCGATGGCGATATATGTTTTTCCTGTTCCGGCGGGACCGAGGGCGAAGGTGAGGTCGTTTTCTGCAAAAGAGCGTACCATCTTCGCCTGGTTGGCATTGCGCGGAGCGATCGGGCGGCCGCTCTGGCCGAAGATGATGACACCTTCGGAGTTGACCGCTTTCGGAACGGCACCGCGGACAATGTCGATTATGACATCTTCTGTCAGCTTGTTGTATTTAGCGGCGTATGACTCGATCTCACGGATCTTCATCTCGAAGTCGGCTGTCTCCGACTCCTCTCCGATGACCTTGATCACGTTTCCGCGTGCCGCCATCCTGAGTTTGGGGAAGAGGTTGCGGATCAACGAGATGTTCGAATTATTGACACCGTAGAAAGTCTGCGGGTCTATACCGTCTATGATTACTGTTCTTTCGTTCAAAATGAGAACTCCTTTTTCTTAATATATTGATTTAAAAGGGGAATAGCGTGATTTTAAAGGAGAAAGGATGGGTCAGCCCGGGGCAGATTCGCCTGACGTCATCCGACAGAACCCTCGAGCGAGATAGCAAGGAGCTTCTGGGCCTCGACGGCGAATTCCATCGGGAGCTTGTTCATCACCTCCTTGGCATATCCGTTGACGATCAGCGCGACGGCCTCTTCCATAGGGATTCCGCGCTGGCGGCAGTAGAAGAGCTGCTGTTCGTTGATCTTTGAGGTCGTCGCCTCGTGTTCGACGGTCGATGTATTTTCCTGAACGTCGATATACGGGAATGTATGGGCGCCACACTCCGACCCCATCAGCAGGGAGTCGCACTGTGTGTAGTTGCGGCAGCCGACCGCCCCTTTGGCGACCTTGACCTCGCCGCGATATGAGTTCTGGGAATGGCCGGCAGAGATGCCCTTCGAGACAATCGTCGAGCGCGAGCGTTTCCCGACGTGGATCATCTTGGTTCCCGTGTCGGCCTGCTGCCAGTTGTTCGTGACGGCTACAGAATAGAATTCTCCGACGCTTTCGTCTCCTTTGAGGATGCAGGAAGGATATTTCCATGTGATTGCCGAACCGGTCTCGACCTGGGTCCAGGACACTTTCGAACGGTGGCCACGACAGAGAGCACGCTTTGTCACGAAGTTATAGATGCCTCCGTTGCCGTCCTTGTCACCGGCATACCAGTTCTGGACAGTCGAATATTTGACCTCGGCCCGTTCCTCGACGATGATCTCGACGATCGCCGCGTGAAGCTGGTTCTCGTCGCGCATCGGAGCGGTGCACCCCTCGAGGTATGATACGTATGCGTCATCGTCGGCCACGATCAGCGTGCGTTCGAACTGGCCGGTCCCCGAGGCGTTGATGCGGAAATAGGTGCTGAGCTCCATCGGACATCGCACGCCCTTCGGGATATAGACGAACGAACCGTCCGAGAACACCGCCGAATTCAGGGCTGCGAAATAATTGTCGCGATAGGACACTACGCTTCCGAGATATTTCTTGACAAGGTCCGGATAATCCTTAACGGCCTCTGAGAAAGAGCAGAATATCACGCCGAGTTCAGCGAGTTTCTCGCGGTGGGTGGTCTTCACGCTGACCGAGTCCATCACGGCGTCGACGGCCACACCGGCGAGTTGTTTCTGTTCCTCGAGCGATATGCCGAGCTTGTTGAAGGTGTCGACAAGTTCCGGGTCTACCTCATCCATGCTTTTCTTGAGCTCCTTCTTTTTGGGAGCGGCATAGTAGCTGATCGCCTGATAGTCGATTTCGGGGATATCGAGGTGGGCCCACTCCGGCATCTTGAGTGTCAGCCAATAACGGTAGGCTTTAAGCCGGAAATCGAGCAACCATTCGGGTTCGCCTTTGACTTTAGATATATGGCGGATCACATCTTCGTTCAACCCCGGAGGGACGACATCCGTGTCGATGTCCGACGTGAATCCGTACTTATATTCTCCCTTAGTCGCGTCGCGGATAATATCGTTTTCGGTGTCGTAAGCTTCGGGCTTGCGTTCATCCTGAGAGTTTTCTGTTTTCATAGTTGATTTTCCGGAGGGTGTGTCATAATTAACGCCATGTCCGTACATTTCGACGATTATGTCATTTTGATACACCCTGTGCAAGAAATGTTAAGATCAAGTTCTTGGGCCGGCCGCGGATAGTTTCTGTAAACGGGGGCGGCCTCCAGCACTATAACAAACAATCAAGTAAAGTTACAAAAAATCTGCCGAAAATACCACTTTGGTTTCAAAATTTTTGCCGGTCGCGTCCCGAGAGGACCCGGAGCGGATCCGGGACGGGGTTGAAAGCGGGTTTACAAACGGGTTTATAAGCGAGGTTATAAGATCTATAAGATTTATAAGTNATATAAGATTTATAAGATTTATAAGAGTAATAGGCCATAGAAACAGGTGAAACGCGAGCTTCCGATCGAGATTTTTTTCGCNAAANACTTGCGGGAATTAAAAGAAATGTTTAGNTTTGCAAAACAAAAAAGATTAGCAACATTAAATTAAGTCCTTGAAGTATGAGAAAAATTGGATGTGTCTGCGGATATCTCTCGGATAGAGACCGCGAAATTTTCAATCGTGTGGTTCACATGGCCACAGAAAGGTGTGTGCCGATGCGGGATGTATTTGAAGATGTGGCGAAAAGTCCCGCTTCGCGTTTCTGGATCGAAGAAGACAGGGCGCTTCGTCTTATGGAAGAGAAACGCCGGGGAAAGGTGTTGAAACGTCAATGCAGGCGTGAGATGCTCAGCGAAATCGANCNGCGGACAAAAGCATTGCTTGAATCCGATCCTAACAAATCTCTTCCGGATGCTGTAACCGAGGTAATTCACTCGCCGGCTCCATCTTTTTATGTTTCGAAAAGATCTGTGCGTAGGGCTGTCGAAGCCCGAAAACATGGGTTTGTGCCCCTTAGCATAAGGAAGAGAGCGATCTCTCCGGGTATGGTGGAAAAAGAGGGAAAGGGGGTGAAAGAATGAACTGTGACCATGAACTTCTTGACAGGGCTGCGGCCGCGTGGGGTGGGTGGAGCCGCTTCCGCGAGGCGAGGAAACGCAACAAGCGATACACATTCGGCGACCAGTGGTGTGACCGTATCACGATCGACGGTCAGACNATGACNGAAGAGCAGTGGATCAAGGAACAGGGGTGTGTCCCGTTGAAGAACAATATGATCCGGCGTCTGGTCAGGAGCGTTATNGGTGTTTTCCGCCAGAACTTTACCGTTCCTTCCGTTACGGCGCGCGATCCGGACGAGTCGCCGCTTGCCGAGATCATGAACCGTCTTCTCGACATGAATGCCACGGTCAACCGGCTTGATGAACTGTATGCCCGAACGATGGANGAATTCCTGATCTCCGGTGTNGCGATACACCGTAAATGGTACGGCGAGCGGGACGGCCATACGGACTGCTGGACTGACTATGTTCATCCGGAGCATTTCTTCGCTGAGACGACGGATTCGGACTTCCGCGGATGGGACCTCTCTTTCCTCGGCCAGATACATGAGATGTCGTTCCCGGTCCTGTGCGCCCGCTTTGCCGGCACTCCGGAGGCTTTCGATATAATCAGGCGCATCTACGGACCCGAAGCAAGAAGGCAGAACGCATTTGCACAGACGGAGTTCGGCTATTCACCCGGGCTGAGAGGTTTCTTTGGAGCTGACGGAACCGGAAGCTGCCGGGTGTATGAAATCTGGGAACGTGTCTATACTCCTGTCTGGAGAATTCATGACCGCGAACGGGCATTGCTTGTCGAAACCGAGAGGCGTCCCGATCCGGCCGAGGTTCAGTCGGAGAATATATGCCGGAAACGTTTCGGAATGAACGGGGTCTCGGTGCACATCCGACATTCCAATGTCTGGCGTTACACATTTCTCACCCCGACAGGAGAGATTCTTGCGCGAGGCCTTTCGCCGTATGCCCATGGCGAACATCCTTTTGTAATCAAGGCTTATCCGCTGATTGACGGTGAAGTCCATTCGTTTGTGGCTGACGTGATTGACCAGCAGCGCTATACCAACCGTCTGATCACACTATATGACTGGGCGATGAGAGCTTCGGCCAAAGGTGTACTTCTGATTCCCTCCGGGTGTGTTCCGAAAGGACGTACAGTCAGGGAGATGGCTGACGAATGGAGCCGGTTCAACGGCGTGATCGAATACCGCCAGACGAACAGCGGTGCTAAGCCCGAGCAGGTTTCGGCCAATGCGACGAATATCGGAATAACCGAGCTTCTCAATATCCAGATGAAGATGTTCGAGGAGATCTCGGGTGTCAGCAGTGCACTTCAGGGGAAGCTGGAGAGCTCGACCATGAGTGGAACACTCTTTGACCGTCAGACGCGCAATGCCTTGGCGGCGCTTCTGGACCTGACGGAGTCATTCAGGTCGTTTATCATTGAGGGAACGATCAAGGATGCCTCCAACATCCGTCAGTTCTACAGCGATGCCGAGCTCGAGGCGATCGCCGGAAGCGGAGCGGCGATTATTGCCAAGAACACAAAGATGTTCAATCGCCTGACACGTGACTTCAAATTCAAATGAGGTAGTTTAATTAATCTGAACTATGATTGGAATAAAAGATGAAATGAAAGAAGGGGTTAATGATAGGAAGGAGAAGANGNNAGATGACGNGNNANTCAATATGATCCTGAGTGAGAACCGGAGCCGTCGGGAACGGCGCCGGTTCGATCCGGAATCGGGCGGTAACTCACCGGGGCGCCGGCTTCGGGTGGAGATGAAATGTCCGTTGCTTGGAACGGGAACACTCTTTCTTCCGGCAACTATGATGGATACCGAACTCGGGCACTCCGTGATCACGAGCTGTGGCGTTGCTGATTTCGCACGTTCACGCGAACTGGCTCCCGAGAGGGTGGCGGAGATGTTCGAGCTTGTACGGCTCCGTCACGATTTCCCTTACTGGGCTTCGAAATATGGACTTATTCGTCCGAAGCGTGGCGGGGAGAACGTCCCTCTCCGTCTAAACTCGGCACAGCGCAAGCTTGTCAGTCAACTCGAGGATATGAGGACGGCCGGTCTCCCGATCCGGATCATTCTGTTGAAGGCACGTCAGTGGGGCGGATCGACAGTGATTCAGCTCTANATGGTCTGGATGCAGCTTGTCCGGGGAGTCGGCCTCAATTCCCTGATTGTCGCCCACCAGAATGTGGCGACCGAGGATATACGGGCGATGATGAAACGTGTGATCGACGGATACCCGTCGCGATTGCTTCGTGCAGATTTCGAAGCGGCTGAAAAGGGGCTCCTTGAAGCAAGGGTTGAAAAGCCTCCCGTAAAATCCGGGAAAAAGGTGAACGCTGAGCGCACGGAAGCCGAAGGTGAAGGAGAGCGCAAGTCGCCACTGAAGAGTGTCGGGAGAAGCGGCAACACATGGCATCTTCCGGAGCGCAATTGCGATTTCAGGATCGGAACTGCAGAACGTCCGGACAGTTCGCGAGGAGGTTCCTATTCGCTGGTCCACCTTTCCGAGGTCGGAATATGGCGAGCGACAGACGGCAAGAGTCCGGCCGAGATCGTGATCTCCTCGACATCCGGTGTCCTGGCCGAGCCTGAAACAATGATAGTTCTTGAATCCACTGCTAAGGGAACGGGCAATTACTTCCATAGGGAATACACAGCCGCCTCGAGAGGCGAGGCGCAATGGCGGCCGGTGTTTATCGCATGGTTCGACATCGATCAGTATGAGCTCCCTCTCGATAATCCTGAGGGTTTCGCCTCTGAACTATTCGCAGGCAAGGAGAGAGGAGACTCGACCGATCGTTCGGAATCGGGTCAGTATCTCTGGAAACTGTGGGAGGCCGGTGCGACTCTCGAGGCGATCAACTGGTATATCTGGGAGCGGCGCAAATATGACTCCTCACGGGCTATGGCGTCGGAATATCCCTCAGATGACCGGGAGGCATTCGCGGCCGCGGGCAACAGTGTCTTTCCCGGAGATCTGATTCTTGCAATGGAGGGTCGGTGCCGATCTCCGCGAGTTACTCATGTCAATGGAATCGAGATGCGGATATGGTCAGAGCCGGAAGCGGGTAGAGAGTATCTTATCACTTTCCGTCCCGGAACTCCGGAGAAGGGAGAGCGTGCGGCTGGTGTCGTGCTGGATGTCTCCGTCGGCGGTGAGCCTCGGATCGTGGCTGAGATTGCCGGAAAGGCCGGCCTTAACGAAGGGATAAATGCGTTGGTTGAACTCTGTCGTCGCTATGAGGACTGCCGTGTGGCGGTAATAGCCGAAAGAAACGAGATATTGGGATGCGGTCACGCGCTTTATGCCGCCGGGGTGATAGCTGACGAAGAGATACTTCTCAACAGGCCGTCGCGTCAGGAGCTGATCTGGCGTATATCGGCAGAGTTGAAGACTGCCGCGATAGATTGTCTGCGCGATATGATCGTTAGGGGAAAATGGNNAGAGCCGGGGAGCGAGGCGATAGCTCAGATGGAGACGCTCGAGGCCGATCCNGCCGAAGGGTACCGTCCTGTCTGGGGGAACAGAGATGACCTNCTCAGTCTCCGCGCCATTGCCTGCTATCTTGATTCGGAAGCCGTCAATTGAAAATCAGACCTATGTTGAAAATCAGCCCCCTGGGTTAACAGGCCCTTGGTATTAACAACCTTGGTATTAACAACCTTGGTATTAACAAATAGTAAAGAGGTCTCAGATTATACGCTGACCGAGCCAGTAGCCGAAGGCGCAGGCAAAGAGTCCGACCATTACGGTTGCGGTACCGAAGATTATCCAGACACCGAGGTGGCCGCTTTCGAAATAACGGACACAATCGAGGGTGAAGGAGGAGAATGTCGAGAATCCTCCGCAGAAGCCGGTCATTGTTATCAGCGTAAAAGCAGTCTTTGTCTGGTCGGTCCATCCGCTGGAGACAATCATGCCGGCGAATATGCCGATCAGCAGACAACCTGTGGAGTTGATCACCCATGTCGGGAAGGCGCTCCAGAGGCCGTTCATTTTCATTCCTGTCTCGACGAGAAAACGGCAGGCGGCGCCGATTCCGCCGCTGATGAAGACGAGAAGTATCTTGATCCAGATAGACATTTCTTGAAGCAGTTAGAGAGGGGACTTAAACAGTTAAGAGAGGGTGTGCTTGAAAGAAAAGAAAAGGGCGGCGGCTCGAAAGCCCTCGCCCTATTCATAAAATAAGCAAAAGTGTTTTATTATTTTATGAGGAGTATTTTTGACGTGTCGTTACTTACCTTGGCGAGCCTGTTCGCGTTCGATGTAGGCATCGATCGATACACCGTTTCCGAGAGCGAACTGAGGATATTCGTCCTTGATCATCTGATAGCACTTCTCGGCATCGGCATATTTTTTCTGTTCGTCATATACGTTGGCTTCCTTGAGGAGGATGCGCGGAACGATCTGGGGGTTGTTGGCAGCCTTGCGGATCGCTTCGGTATATGACTGAAGGGCTTCGTCATATTTCTTCAGGTTGACGTAGCAGTCACCGAGGAGCACCTTGGCGTTTGCTTCGAGAACCTCGTCTTTGGTCTTGAATTTAGTCAGACATTCGGCGGCAGTCTTGTAATCGCCGATCTCGTAATATGACTCGGCGGCGCTGAGGGCTGCGATTTTTCCGGCATCGGTGCCTCCGAATTCATCGGCTACCTTCTTGTATTCCTTCGCGGCCACGCTGTCGTTTGTGGCTGTCATTTCGACCTTGTTATATGCATTCCAGGCGCGTTCGTTCTTCGGACCGCGGAAGAAATAGATGTAACAGAGGGTGACGGCGGCGATGAGGATAAGGGCGCCGAAAGCTACATAGAGGGCGGATTTATTGACTACTATCTGGCGGCCTACGCTCGCGAGGCCGTTGTTAAGGTTGTCGAGTGTCGTGGGGTCTTCAGGCTGATTATGATTCTTTGCCATCGGTGAATTCTTTTGTTTGGGTTGTGAATTCCTTTTGAATTAGTTGCAAAATTAACCAAAAAATAATTGTCTGCCAATTTTTTGACGAAGTTTTTTGGACGGGACGGCGCGAATGTTGTAATTTCGCCCTGAAGTTATGTGGACCGGCACCCGGCCAACCTTCTTCCACATTCTGCGGCAACATTAATCTTCGTTCTCCGTCAACATGAAAAACAGTCAGAAAATCGGAATGAATCTCACGACACGCCAGCGGCTCAGTCAGCAGCAGCTGCGGTTTGTCCGTATGCTCGAGATGAATCCCGACGAACTCCGCGAGGCTGTTGAGACAGAGCTCGAGGCCAATCCTGCACTTGAAGCCGAGGAGACACCCGGAGAGAACCTTCCGGAGGTCGACAGGACAGATCTCGGGGATTCTTCCGGCCGGGGATATTATCTTACGGTCTCAGGAGGAAGTGACGATTCACTGTCGCCGGTTGACAGGGAGGAATCCCTTT
>WFLX010261935.1_pt1 | contig 10113 bp, 6 predicted proteins | sample 4967041 | NCBI WGS metagenome assembly WFLX01 (sample SAMN12857096, study PRJNA449069) | gut metagenome | isolation source: stool from male and female vole | host: Microtus ochrogaster | place: USA:Florida | collected 2017
GTTTCATTGTTTATGGATTACAAATATATAGATAATTTTCGAATTAAACAAAAATATCCACAGTAAACATTTAAAGCCCCGCATTGGATGCGAGGCTGACGTGGTTGAAAGTTTAGAAGGAGGTCAGAAACGGACTGCCTTCCCTTTCAGTTCGGAATATCCGTTTATACCTTTGGGATTATAGATGAAGACAAAAGCGTAACCTCGAGATCCGAAGATGAGATTGCCTTGTCCATCAGGAGTCATGTAATCACTTCCTCCTGAATAGTAAAGTTCAGTGCCCCACTTGTCTTTCACACCTGAAGCAATCTTCTGCTGCATTCGGTATGGGTCTTCGATGTTTTTTCCGCCAAATCCTATACCTTCGAAATTGGTCTCCACTACAAAGTTTCCTTCATCGTCGCGGGTGATGCAGTTGGCAATGTTCATCCCGGTCTCAAAAGATGTTTGGATTCTTGTGACTCCAGCACCGGGTTGAGGCACCATCGGGGTGAAGCCAATCCCTTCGTCCATGCAATAATAGACATTTCCAGTGACNGCATCGGGATAAAGCTGATGGACGCATGTNCCNACAGCGCTTACTTTATAGCGATCTTCACCAAGGGGAGCATACCATGCTTCAGGATTTTTGATGTAAACACCACCGAGATCATTGACAGCACACCCTACACCTGGCTGAGAAACCACCTCACCCTCCGGGATGTCGATAAGGAGATCGCCGCATAACAGGTATTTGCCATTGGGACTCGCAAATAGATCNTTTGGCGAGTTCCAGTCTTCNGGGACGATGCCGAAAAGGGGNCCTTCAGAAGNGCCTGNNTCNGGGTCANANCGGAAGATNCCTTCCCTATCCACATAGTAATAGCANNNNTCNGCTGCAACTGCAACGCCNGAGATCTCGTTGTTGGNTTTTANCTCTTTNAGTTTTCCGGTGGTTTTCTCTATAGCGACCATACGNTTGGTGTATTTCATCGCTACGTAGACATACTTGGAGCTGACGGATATCTTACTTACGTCCTCCCCTCCGTTGAAGTTGATCCAAGCACCTATGGGCTTAGTGGTCGCGGTCTTAGCTGCAGGTTTGGCTGCGGCCTTTTTTGTTCTTGTCTGTCCGAATACCGACCCGAAAGTCAGCATCAGCACCAATGATAATATAATTCTTGCTTTCATATTTTCCTTATGTTTTATTTATTTGATTTGGATTTTTACGACAGTTCCGTCGGCGGATTTCAAGATATAGATGCCGGGAGCTGTTGGGCGGTTGATCTTCAAGCCATCTAATGTGAAGTATTCTTTTTCTTGCGATGTTTCAGAATCTATCAAGTCTACCCCATTCGGATCGGTAACATTCACTATGCATTCAGCCTTGAAAGTGTTGTCCAATGCAATAGTTGCAGTTACAATAGCCGTTCCAAAACCTACTGCTACTACATCTCCTCTTTGGCTCACTGTCGCTACCGAAGGATCGGAGGAAGACCATGTGAGACCCATCTCGCTGCATTCTGCTGGCGCAATACGAGGGATAAGATAGTAAGAATCGCCGGGGAACATACCCAAAACACTCTTATCAAACATCACAGACTCAAGTCGGTAGGGGACCACCTTATTCTGAGGCATATTGACTTGATAGAGCTGTTCACTTTCAGCAGGCACGTAGAGAGTGGCTGCCCTTGGTATTGCGTCACTGCCAACAATAGGGGCATCGTTGCCATGGAAATATACTGTCGACAAGTTGCTGCACTCATTAAAAGCATACTGACCAATTGAAGTCAGTTCCTTTGGGAAATCGATGCTTGTAAGATTCTGACTTCCGAAGAACGCACCATAACCTATAGAAAGCGTGGAAGCAGCCCTCGTCTGCTCTCTCGGAGAGAAAATGATATTCCTAACTTGTGAATTGCTAAACAAATTCTTAGTTATTATCTCCACATTAGGTCCAATTGTCAGAGTATCCAATGGATTGGAAAAATACAGCAATGTAATTGAATGATAAGATTCAGGGAAATCCGGAGTCGGAATGTCATAATTTAGAATTCTAAGATCCGGCAACGAGCCTAACTCTCGATGTATTTTGACATCCTTATTGAGAGTCATTGATGTCACTCCGTCAACTTCGTTGAAAGCATAGGCGGCCAGACTCTTCATATTCGGCATTTCAAAATGAGTGCCGAATGGGAAGCTGAGATTTGACAGCGACCACTCTCCAATGCTTGTAACCCTGTCGATGTTGCCTATTACCTTAGCCGGGGTACCATACCCACCTCTAATAGCAATATTGCCAATCTCAAGGGGCACATCAGAATCTTCAAACTCCACTCTCGCCAAGTTATCGCCAACGTTGCCGAAAAGTCCGGAAGGAATAGTCTCAACCTCCTTGCCGATAATAATTTTCTCTACTCCGCTACCACTTAAGAAACCACCACTGCCATAGTTTCCCTTACCATCATCATAATATCCATCATATCTAAGGGAGCGGGAATTCAAACGAACGGTTGACAAGGATTTACAATCCATAAAAGTATAGGATCCCAATTCTTCAAGACCATACGGCAATGTCAAACTCGTGATTTTTGAGCCTCCAAACGCACCATCACCTTTTATCCCCTTAAGACTGTCTGGGAGTTTAAGTGAAGTTATACCAGCATAACAGAATGCACCAGAGCCTATGTATTCCAAAGTAGAAGGAAGAGTCACCTCTTTAAGATTTGGACAAGTGTTAAATACATTGTCACCAATGATAATCAGACCTTCATTGAGCGAGAGATACTCAAGTTTATCACACATACCATTGCATGCGTAGATAGAACGCACAGAAGAAGGGAGAGTTATGCTTTTGGTGTATTCAAAACTTAGATTGGCAGAGATTGAGACTGTTCCATCTTTGAAAACTATAGTCTCTGGACGGTTTACCGACTTATATGCAATATTTCCGAGATATACCACTCCCCCCTCGGCAGTCGTATTGAGGCTGCTGTCCCAAGGAGTCCTTCCGAAAGCATCTTGCCCTATGAAAGTGACAGTAGACGGGATATTGACATTGTTCAACTGAGTATTATAAAAAGCTTCTTTACCAATGCTTTCCAAACCCTCAAACAGTACAAGAGTCTTCATGAAATTATTACCCCCATAAGGAGANGAGAANGCGNNNTCTCCNATCACNCGCANACGGTCGGANACGACCAANTCCTTNATGGGACAACCTTCAAATGCGTTTGCCCCTATGACAGATGTCCCTGAAAGATCCAGATTAGTCAGTCCTGTACCCACAAACGCATTATCTCCAATATACGGGACATTTTCAAGGTTTATGTTTTGAAGTTGATATGATATACGAAAAGCTCTATCTCGAATCTCTACTGGATGGCTTGGTAAGACAAATGAAGAAAAGGCAGTCCATTCAAAGGCTGATTCGCCAATTATCTTCAGCTTGGAAGGAGAATTGATGCTCGAAAGANTAGAGCATTCCTTAAANGCCAGNTTTCCGANTTCCTCGACATCNTCAGAAATNACAANTTCNTGNGTNTTGAAACATTGAAAGCACATATAGTCCGGCACCTTCGTGGCTTTCTCCGGAAGTGTTATTTTTGNGAATTGTGTTTTGGCAAGNAGGCCGGCAAGATCGGTTCCNTAGATCATATAAATTACACCGGGCATTCCAAGACCGCTGGTATAACCTTGCGCCTCAACTCTGGCATTTTTCGAATAAAAAAATCGTCCTTGCTCGCCACCGCCTGCCTCAGAAAAAATCGAAAAGCTTCGGTAGGGAACATCTTCCGACTCCACAAGCGAAAGATCACCGATGATGAGATGTTGCACTTGCGTTATCTTTCCTGTGTTGCCCGTAAGATACTCTACATCGGAAGCGTCCATAGTTCCACTGATGGTAAGAGTTGAGATGTCCTCTTCCGTGTCGATTATGAGGTCTTTGAAAGTCCCGGGCACAGCAACATTAATATCAAACGCTGAGACATCAGCCGAAGCAGATAAAAGTGCAATNGCACNGATTAGTAAAGATTTTCTCATTAAAAATGTTTGTTTGATTAATTACTAAGAGCCATTCTTGCAAATGGTAAAATTCACTCTCATATTTATCCATGACGCATAAAATTGCAATCCTGAGATTGGAATTACAAAATTAGGGATATAATACATGCAAGTCAATTACTGATTTCCGTAGTTTTTTCACATTAATCACTGTATGAGAAGATAGCGTACGTAGCTCTCTAACGCGGAAGTTACCGTATGTCAACTCGGCGGAGGCGAAGATTGGGGAATTTTTATTTGTGTATTCCGTGGATTATTCTTATTTTTGTGGTCGCTAAGAGATTGGAAACTTCAAAACAGATCTGCCTTATGAAACTAAACAAGATACTTATATCAATAGCTGCCATCGGGATGATGGCTTCNTGCGCNTCTAAGAAGAGNGATTCCCTCCTTATTGAGACCGACATTCCTGAGCGTCCAGCGGGACAGACTGATATGGTCGGTTTTGCAGCGGCACCGCTTGATACGGTGCGCGTGGGGTTTATCGGACTTGGTATGCGAGGCCCGGATGCCGTAGAGAGATTCACACATATCCCCGGAACTAAGATAGTGGCCTTGTGCGACATCGACTCCGCTAAAGTGGAGGAGACTCAAAAATATCTGGACCAGGCAGGTATGCCTCGCGCGGCTGCCTATTATGGAAGTGAAGATGCTTGGGAAAAACTTGCCGAACGCGATGACATAGACCTGGTCTACATCGCCACCGATTGGAACAACCATGCGCCGATGGGACTTTATGCAATGGAAAACGGCAAGCATGTAGCGATAGAAGTTCCAGCGGCGACTTCTCTCGAAGAGATANGGGATTTGGTNAATACTTCCGAGCGCACCNGCAAACATTGCATGATGCTTGAGAACTGTGTCTACGACTTCTTCGAACTCAATACCCTCAATATGGCTCAGCAAGGTCTTTTTGGCGAGGTGTTGCATACTGAGGGAAGTTACATACATAATCTGAAGGAATTCTGGCCAGAGTATTGGAACAACTGGCGTATGGATTTCAATCAAACGCATAGGGGCGATGTCTATCCCACCCACGGTTTTGGTCCGGCATGTCAGTTGCTCGACATCCATCGCGGCGACAAAATCAATACACTCGTGGCTATGGACACCAAGGCTGTGAACGGACCTGCTTATATCAAGGAGACAACAGGAAAAGAACCTGAATCTTTCGCCAACGGAGACCATACGATGACCATGATGCGCACCGAGAATGGCAAGACAATCCACATACAGCACGATGTCATGAATCCGCGCCCATATTCAAGAATGTATCAGTTGACCGGCACAAAAGGTTTTGCCAACAAATATCCTCGTGCAGGTTACGCTTTTGAGCCTGAACAAATGGATTCCACTATTGTTCCCGACCATGAGAATCTGAATGCCCACACTTGGATATCAGATGAGCAGCAGGCAGCCCTAACCGAGAAATATACACATCCCATCATTACCGAGGTTGGCAACCTTGCAAAGGAAGTGGGAGGGCATGGCGGCATGGACTTTATCATGGACTATCGCCTCGTCTACTGTCTGCGCAATGGACTTCCTCTCGACATGGATGTCTACGACCTTGCTGAGTGGAGCGCGATGGCACCCCTGAGTGCCATATCGATAGAGAATGGCTCTGCACCGGTAGCTTTCCCCGATTTCACGCGCGGAGCTTGGAACAAGCAGCAAGGCTACCGCCACGCCTATAAAAAATAAAAGATTATTCCTCAATAATCCCCAATGAAAGACCTTAAAGACGTAGTAAGCCGATTCTCTATCAAAGGAAATATAGAGTCCGTCACCCCATTGGGTGACGGACTTATCAACGACACTTACCTCGTAAAAACCACTGGCGACACCCCAGACTATGTGCTGCAACGCATCAACCACAATGTGTTCAAGGATGTGGCTGGGATGCAGCGAAATATCGATGCTGTCACTTCTCACATTCGCAAGAAACTTTTATCTTCCGGAGAGACCGATATCGATCGAAAGATATTGCGGTTTGTACCGGTGAAAGACAATAGTGACACCTTCTTTTTCGACGGAGAAAGTAACTGGAGGGTAAGTCTTTTCATATCGGATGCTGTGACTCTGCAGGATGTCACCCCAGTCACTGCACGCCATGCCGGAAAGGCGTTCGGCAAATTCCAAACAATGCTTGCGGATATCGACTCGGAGTTGGCAGAGAGTATTCCGGATTTCCACAATATGGAATTTCGGTTGAGACAACTTGGTGAGGCTGTGGCAGCAGACCCTATGGGAAGAGCAAAAGAAGTTTCTTCGCTTCTTGAAGACATCGACAAGCGGCGAGAGTGGATGTGTCAGCCAGAGGCAATGCACCGGGAAGGGAGACTTCCGAAACGAATCTGCCACTGCGACACAAAGGTCAACAACATGCTGTTTGACCGCAATGGAGAAGTGCTTTGTGTAATCGACCTTGACACAGTAATGCCATCGTTTGTCTTCAGTGATTTCGGTGACTTCCTGCGCACTGGAGCCTGCACCGCTGCAGAAGACGAACCTGACATGTCAAAGATTGACTTCGATATGGATATTTTCCAAGCTTTCACTGAAGGATACATGTCAGAAGCTATGAAGTTCCTGACTGAAGAGGAATTGAAATGGCTACCCGATTCTGTGGCGCTTTTCCCATACATGCAAGCCGTAAGGTTCTTGACCGACTATATTAATGGCGACATTTACTACAAAATTGAGTATCCTGAGCACAACCTCATCAGGACTAAGGCACAGCTACAGCTGCTGAAGAAAATAGAGTCGCGTCTGCACGACATACGCGCAGCAATTCAATAATAATGTCCATCAATTTTGTGGGGATTTCGATTTGATATTTGGGAAATTGGTAGTATCTTTGCATCGACAAACCTATATTATCATGAAATCGAAATTATTTTCCATATTGGTGGGGGCAGGATTGCTTTTCGGAGCTTTTCCAGCAAATGCCATCGAATTCTCCAAAGACAGGATTCCCGAAGTGAAATGGGATGCGCAGAGCCTTATCATCGACGGGGACCGCGTGACTCCCGTCATGGGCGAGATACATTATAGCCGACTTCCGGAAAATGAATGGCGCGACGCCATCAGAAAGATGAAAGATGGCGGTGTGACACTTATCGCGACATACGTATTCTGGAATCATATCGAGCAAAACGAAGGTCAGTTTAATTGGAGCGGGCAGCGAAACCTTAGGAAGTTTATCAAGATATGCCAGGAAGAAGGTATGCCGATAGTGCTCCGCGTGGGACCATTCTGCCACGGGGAGGCCAGAAACGGAGGCATTCCTGATTGGGTTTTCGACAATGGAATAAAGTCAAGGTCGGAAGACCCCGCTTTTCTTGATGCTGTAGCAAAACTCTACCGCCAGATATTCACTCAAGTGCAAGGGCTGCAATGGAAAGATGGGGGTCCGGTAATGGCATGCCAATTCGACAACGAATACCGCGGACATGGCTCATATCTTATGAAACTAAAGGGTATAGCTGAAGAAATTGGCTTTGACCTCCCCTTCTATACACGTACCGGATGGCCGGAACTGAAAACCCCGGTACCCTACGGCGAGATGATTCCACTTTACGGCGACTATGCCGACGGTTTTTGGGAACGTTCCATCGAACCTACAGCAGGAAATTACTACAAGGCTTTCAATTTCAAACCTTTCAGAAGCAGTACTGCCATCGCTTCAGAGCAAATCAAAGACCAGAANGANAANCTNACNGANGGNGATGANCTTTATCCGTANTTCACNTGCGAGCTTGGAGGGGGAATGATGGGAGCCTACCATCGCCGACCTTGGATATATCCGGAAGACGCATATTCGCTNGCAGTCGTAAAACTCGGCAGCGGCAGCAANCTGCTTGGNTACTACATGTATCACGGNGGCACAAACCCGGANAGNGACATCACCCTCAACGAGACACAGCGCACAAAAGCNACAAACTACAACGACCTTCCCGTCAAAAACTATGACTTNCAGGCTCCTCTCGGAGAGTTCGGACAGACATATCCCCACTATTATACCCTGCGCAAACTCCACCTCTTCATGCAGGACTATGGGAAGACACTTGCTCCTATGGAAGCCTCTTTTCCCGCACCGCAAGATCTCGCCAAGGGGGATGACTCCAGTCTACGCTATTCATACCGCTCCGACGGAGATAGCGGGTTTGTATTCATAAACAATTACGAACGTCTGCAAAACCTCACAGCAAAGAAAGGGATACAATTTGACCTGTGTGGAGAAAAGTTTCCATCCAAGCCAATTACGATACCCGGCGGGACGATATGCATATTCCCAGTCAACATAGATGGAATCAGATACGCTACGGCTCAACTGATTGCAAACCGTGATGGGAAAATATATCTTGAGCAGATACCGGGCATCCCAACGGAAATTGCAGTCGGGAAGAAGGTAATGAAAAACGTGAAAGCCCTCGGGCCAAACAAACCTATTGCAGACAACATCTATTTGCTCACTACTGAGCAAGCATCGCGTCTTTTCCTTCCTNCAACCGAGACCACTCCCCTCCCTGCTCAAATGCCAAAGATTGGTAAGACCGCTGAGGCAGGCCCCGCAAGGAATATAACCATAGGAGTAAACAAAGCGGCCGAAGAACCCTCAGATGAGGATTTTGAAAATGCCGCTGTGTACACCATCAGCAATCTCCCCGACTCCAGCAACCGCGAGAATCTATTGCTCAAGATTGATTATCGGGGCGACGTAGCACGCCTTTATTGCGACGGCAAACTCATTGCCGACAATTTCTATAATGGTCGCCCTATGCTCTTAGGACTCTGGCGACTACCAGAAAATGCACAGAAACTTGAGCTCCGTATTCTTCCTCTTCAAGCCGATATGCCAGTTTATTTTCCTGAAGAAGCGGACACAACGCCGGGGGAGGAAGTTATAGGGGTTTCGGTAATCAGTAAATAAAATGCTAACACGGACGCACGGGCCTTGCGTCCCTACGTTCAGTCATTTCATATTACGATCAAAATCAATATTTTAGATAATGAGAAAGATTATTCCATCTATTGCACTCCTCTATGCGTCTTTGGCATTTGGAGCATCCAATAATACGATTGACCTATCCGGCACTTGGGAGTTCGGATATGGCGACACACCGGTCTACAACGATGAGATCAATCTTCCCGGCTCCATGCTCACAAACGGCAAAGGCAACGATGTAGATGCCGAGACTCGGTGGACAGGCTCGCTTTATGACAAGTCTTACTATTTCAGCGAACGCTATGCTCCATATCGGGAAAAAGGAAACATCAAGTTTCCATTCTTCCTTACTCCCGACAAGGAATACGTAGGGAATGCCTACTATGCGAAGACTGTCAAAATTCCTGCAGACTGGAAGAAGAAGCGAGTGATTCTGCATCTCGAACGCCCTCATATCGAGACAACACTGACTGTCAACGGCAAGGAAGTGGGTCATCAGATGTCGCTNTCAACCCCNCACGAATATGACATCACCGATTTCGTCACGCCAGGCNCCGNCAATAANATTGAGATNAANATCTACAATGGCATAGAGAATGTNTGNGTAGGCNAGGACTCNCACAGNGTGACCGACCAGACACAAGGCAACTGGAACGGCATTGCAGGCGATATGTATCTTAAGGCAACTCCAAAAGACGCATATATCAAGAATGTACGTATATATCCGGATGTGGCTGGGCGGAAAGCCGATATAAAGGTGATCAAAGGAGGGAATGCCAAGAAAATAAAGAAGGTATCCGCTAAAGTTGTTTCTGACGATGGAGCCGACGTATTCAATCTTCCGAAATGGCAACTCCACGGCGACACCATTACCTTCACTGTAGATTTCGGCGAGAGGATGAAGGAATGGGATGAATTCAGCACTCCTCTCTACAATGTGACGGTCAACCTGGGCGACGACACAGCTGAGACTCAGTTTGGCATGCGCGACATATCAGTCGCAGGACGAAACATCATAATCAATGGGCGACCAATGTATGTACGCGGTACGGTAGAGAACTGCTGTTTTCCTTTGACAGGTTACGCTCCTACTGATGAGGAGTCTTGGTCCGAGGTAT
>WFLX010144139.1_pt1 | contig 10112 bp, 10 predicted proteins | sample 4967041 | NCBI WGS metagenome assembly WFLX01 (sample SAMN12857096, study PRJNA449069) | gut metagenome | isolation source: stool from male and female vole | host: Microtus ochrogaster | place: USA:Florida | collected 2017
CAATGGCGTGTTCCCAGCAGTCAATATAGGAGGATACGCTGCTTAAGAGGTCAAAAAGGTCAAGATCGCTTAAGTTGGCATATACCTTTCCCGTACTGACGAAGGAATTGGGCTTCATGTANGTCCCGCCGTTTGCATTTTTCTGGGGGATNCCTTTGCCGTTCTCCACTTCCACATACCANGGGAGNTTGCGGNCNGCGCCNTTGNTGTCCTTTGTGGCGCGGATGATCCGCACNTTGGATACCNTTGCATAGCCGTCTTCATCCTTGTCACCGAAGATCTTGTCCTGCTGGAAGGTGTATTCCGAAAATCCGGCAGTCAGGCGGCTTAAGATGAACTTTGCCTCNTTCGGGGAGATGTTGGCGCATACGGTNANGGCCTTGTCCCCGGTGCCTTTGGAATAATCCTTCATCAGGATGCCGATCAGGGAGTGNNTCCGCCTTCCGTCCGCGCCTGTTTCCCCGCTTGCGTGGATGTGGNCANAGGAAGTNATGGGTGCAACCTTCAGCTTGTNCTGGAATTCNAGCAGTGTCTTGCTGTTCTTGTAGACAGCGATCTGGTTGGAGATGTAATCTTCATTCGTGTTCATATGNATACCTTCTTTCTTTTTATTTTATGCGGCATACTGGTTCTTTACCTTCTGGATGATCAGCCTNCCAAGGTTCACGGGGAGTTTCTCAAGGTTNGTGATGTCAAGGAACCCGTCCCCGTAGATCCGCTGGATGTTTGGCTTGTCGCTCCCGATNGCTGCAGCGAACATCTGTATCCCTTTGGAGGAATATTCCTTCTTGATGCCCCGCAGGTCTGCCTCTGCCTCCGTGCCGTAATAATTGTCTGCCGCAGGCTGCCCGTCTGAGATGACGATCAAAAGCTTTATGGCTTCCGGCCTTGTCATCAGGCGTTCCGCCACATAGCGCAGGGCGGCGCCGTCACGGTTCCCGCTCCTGGCGCTCATGTCCATCAGCCGGTACTGGTCCTTGTTGTCTATGGAATCAAATTCCGCATAGGCGTAAAGCTCCACATCATCAAATTCCGTGTGGCCGTAGATGGCGACCGGGATGTCCAGCCCCTTGCAGAAATCATGCAGGATGATGGAAGCTGAACGGGCATAGGTGATGCGGTTGGAAGAACTCATGGAGCCGCTTTCGTCATTTAAGATGGCAACGGCGATGTCTGTCCGGTCATTGGGGAGCTTCAGCTTGTAGAACAGCCTCCCGTCATTGCGGACTGCATTGCGCACGTTGATCCTCTTTCCCATGGGAAGGTTGTCTAATTTCCCGCCTTCCTTGTAGTCTTTTAATATCTGTGAGACCTGTTTCTGGAGCCGTTTGGAGATCAGGAGGAGCGGGGGCGCAACCTTCTGGTATGCTGCCATGTATACAGGGTCCACATAGCCCATGCGGTTGACATTGACATGCACGCCTTTGTGGGCGTTGCCGTACCGGATCTTGTCCGATTCCGCNTGCAGTTCCTCCGAAAGTTCCTGCTCATAGGAAGCGTAAGCGGCATCCTCCGCAAGCTGCGTCATGATGCGTTCCATATCTTCAGCCGCCTGTGACACATAGCCTGAGCCGGCATAGTCGCTGGTGCGGCTTGTCCCGCCGTCGCCGTCTTCCCCGATCTCATCCGTCTTTTCCAGCTCTATCCGCCCATCCTCATAGTCAAGGACCTGCTGGAGCTGGGTGCGTTCATCCTCATCGCTTCCGGGATCATGCTTCCCTTTTTTGCCGGACACCGGTTTTCCCAGCCCGCCCGGCAGCGGTGCGCCGCCCGCAAGCTGTTCGCCCAGTTCCGTCTCCGCTTTGTTTGTATGGTTCTTGATGTCCTCCCGCACCTGTTTGATGTAGCTTTCCATGTAGGGCCATAACAGGAGGAGCATTTTGTTGGCGGCGTCGAAGCGCACCCTTGCATCATCGTCATAGGCTGCATCGTCTATATAAGGGATGCACTCGTAAACTGTGTCAAGGTATGGCCCCTTATAGCCGCCCAGGTTGTTGATGTCGCCGGTCTTGGCGTACTGGATCAGCAGGTTTGCCACGATAAAGACTTCGTGGTGCTGGTGGTCTATTTCTTCCGTGACGGAATCCATCTCCTCGGCAAAGCGCAGGTTGTTGAGCAGTATGCCTGTCTTTAAGCCGCCGGGGAAGGCATCGCACATGCGGCCTTCAATATAGACGTCTTCCATCATGTTCACCAGGGAATGCGCAATGCCTGAGAGGGCGTTTATCACCGCCTCATCCTTTTCCTCAAGGAATTCCCCGATCTCCCTTAAACTCCTGGCCTGTTTNGCGGACAAATCTTCCGGCTCCTGCGGGTAGAACCTGCCGCCGGACAGCGCCTGGTGGTAGGTTTCCAGCATGGTGAAGTCCGAGAACAGGATGTGCCCGCACTCATGCCCCACGATCCCCAGCAGGCTGTCTGCCTTGAGGCTCCTTGTGGGGAAGCTCCTGGTCAGGTAATTGCCTGCGTTNACGGTGATGGTGCGGTTGTCCGTGTGGGCGATGTCCGCGTGGGGCAGCGCGTCCCAGTAGGTGCGCACGCTGCTCTTGCGCCGGTAGCGGCCGGTGGTTCCTTCGGCAATGTCCGTCAGGTATGCCGCAAACTGCGGGGATGCAAAGAGCTGCTCATCCGTCAGNTTGCTTTTCTCGTCTGCAATCCTTTTGCGGATCGCTGTGTGTGATGTCCTCATTCGTTGTGATACCTTCTTTCTTTTTCATATTTTGGGGAAGCCGTTCCATGAAAAGCGCATCCGTGGCCAGCCCGAATTCCTCCGCCAGCGCAACAAGCACATGGGCGGGCGGCAGGCACCTGGCATTCTCATACCGTGAGATGCTTTTCTGGGTGACTCCCAGCTTTTTTGCGAGCATTTTCTGGGAAAGGCAGGGGCTGCGCGACATGCGCAGGCGCCGCAGGTTCCTTGCCAGACGGCTCTTTAACTGCTGTTCTTTCTGATAATCCATAGGCATGTCCCCTCCCTACGCGGCAAATTTCTGTTCCAGGCAGGAGGAGAGGATGTCGGCGCGGTTTTCCGGGTCGCCGGAGACGGAGGAGAGCACCGTGTATTTTGCGGCTTCCAGCACGTTCCCGCAGACCATGTAGGACTGCACCCAGCTGATAAGCTCGCGCACGCCGCAGCTNCCGTCGTTGATCATGGTCTCCCGGCAGCGCTCGCTGATCTCCTGTACGGAGGCAGCCATATCCGAAACGGCCGATCTGTCCGTGCATCCGGTCACTTTCATGACGCGCTCCGTCAGTGTGTCCACATCCGGTTCCTCGATGTCCATGATCAGGTTCATCCTGGAGATGACGGACTGGTTCATGTCGCGGCAGCCCGCATAATTGTTGTTCGTGGTTACGACCACCACAGTGTCAGGATGCCTGTGGACTACTTCGCCCGTAGTCAGCGTGACGCTTGCACAGCGGTCCAGGAGGGCGTTCAAGCCTACCAGCACGCCGGGGTTTGCGATGACCGTGGGTTCCTGTATCTCGATCAGGTAGCCGTTCCTGATTGCCGTGATCAGCGGTGTTTCCACATAGCGGAACCGCTGCCCGGAAGCATTGTCTGCCATCAGCGCCTTTGCATCCTGTGCCATCACTTCCAGCAGCTTGTCATAGACCTCTGCGTCCGTGACGGTCTCATCATAGGTCCCGGTCAGCTTTTTATATGCCGAGGGCGGGTCCATCTGGATGTCGGTAAGCGTTGGGTATTCCTTGCCGCAGTGGGCATTTTCAGCCGTTTCCGGGAGCATCTGCCCTAAAAAGTCATAGATCTCCGTATTGGCAGAGCAGGTGTAGTACAGGTAGGGAAGCCCTAAGCCTGCGGCAACCGCCTTTGCGCCTTCTGTCTTTCCTGTCCCGGCAGGGCCGCGCATCATGAAGTTGCGCATGGGCTGGCTGCCTGCTGTCGTCATCTGCGCGTGTCTGCAGATGGTGGTGACTTCCGGAGGGATGACGTACCAGTCCTCGATCCGGGGGACCATCAGTTCTTCCTTTGGGGTGAGTACCCTGTCCGAAAGTGGATAATGCTTTACGAAATCATCCCTGTTTACGGAAACGGCAGCGGCATGGGCGGCAGTGCCCGTAAGGATGCGGAAGGTGCCGTAGAGCACGCTGCTGGGGGAATAGGCATTTCTGGATATGTTTACGGCGGTGAGCTGGGGGAGGTTCCCGGTGCTGGGTATGTTCAGCTTGATCCCGGCTGTGGAAAGCGTGTCCGCGCCCTCGATCCTCCGGTAGAGGTTGTCGCACAGGATGAAGGCTGCCTTTTCCGCCTCATCCATGTCCGCATAGCCGTCGTTTTTGCACTTGCCGAGCAGGTCGTANTTCTCCCTGAACTCATCATCCTTCATTGCCTCCGGGATCAGCACAAAGAACAGTGCCGTCCCGNTGTTCCCGCCGTCCTTTAAGGTATAGACCTTCGGGGAGGCGGTAATATCCTCATAACGGCCTACATTGAATTTGCCGTTCTTTTTGTTGAACACTGCCACATGGATCTCCCCGGTGCGGCTCTGGTATTCCGCCACTGTCTTGTCGCCCTGGGTGCCGATGGCGCTCTCAGAGGAGCTGCCCGGCGTCAGGCTGGTATCCATCTCCATGTAGGCAAGNANTGCCGCAAGGAGAGGGGAGTGAAGTGTCGCTTTTTTGGTCGCCATTGTGTTATAGGTGGAGTAATGTGCAGTGCTTACGTTTGATGCGGTCTTGTCAAAAGGCTCAGGCATACTGAGCTTCCAGGTCCAGTTGTTAAATAAAGGTGATTTAGCCATTGTTCATTCTTCCTTTCTGTTTTTGCGTTTTTATGTGGGATGCCNTAGATCCATGAGACCTGCAGGGTATTTCCCGTTATTTTTCCGTTCAGTTCATCCTCAGCCAGCAGTAAGACCAGCTCCTCCCAGTAGCTTTTTGCAGGGAAGGAGTCCAGGGTGCCCTTCAGCATTTCCTTTTTCTGGTTGGTGATGACAATATCCCCGTTTTCCTTGATGGTGAGTTTGGTATGGCCGTTGGCGTTTAACTCAGTGATCTGTGACTCCAGCACTTTCTGTCCCACCAGTTCATACCATACCCTTACATCCACCACGGAAGGCTCCGGGGGCGTTTCTTCAGAATGATCCGGGCTGCCTGCGGAAGGCTCCGCAAAGGTGCCGATTGTCATGGGTTCCACATGGATGCGCCCGAAGCGGTCAAAGGAAATGTCCGCATGGGTATAGGCATCCATGTTCTCCACCAGGATTCGCACCGTGCCGCCTGCCAGGATGTCCTGCAGGGAGGGTGTGTCCTTCCACTGCCAGACTGACTGNGGNTAGGCAGATTTTAGCTTCTCCGTGATCCGCAGTGCGATATGGAGCAGCATAATCTCNGTTTCCCTGCTGTCAGGGGCAGGTTTCGCAGGGGAGGCCGGTTCTGTTTCCGGTGCCGCCTCTGCAGGTTTTTCTGCAGCTGCATTTACCGTTTTCTCTGCCCTCTTTAAGGAGGCAAAAAAGGTGCTGCATTTCTCTGCCAGCTTCCCTGACTTCCGGAACAGGAATATTCCGGCGGTTACAGCAATCCAGAGGATGACGGCAAGCGCCATCAGTTTCTGGGAGCGTTCCTTCTGGAAAAAGACGGCCAGGAGGAGCAGGGAGATGACCAGGATCTTGATGCTGCTGGTAAATACGTTTTTTCTCATTTGGTTTTTTCAGTCCTTTCTTCGTAAAATAAAAAAAGAGGAATCACATCCGGGGATTTGTTTCCCTGGTGCAATTCCTCTTGTACCGCCAGCCGTGCCGGAGGGCATCAGTTGAACGGCAGTCCATTCTCTCCACAGTCTTCCACGTTCATGAAGCCGTCATCCGGGCCGGCAGGTGCAGGTGCGCCGCTGCCTGCATTGGCATTGCCGTCTTCTGTACGTTTCCCTGTCGGGATATAGTTCCATTCGTACACGGTGATCTTGGGGATCATGCCTTTTGAATTATCCGACTTGCGGGTGAATTCCACAAGGTCAAGGTCGCCTGTGATAAAGAGCAGGCTGCCCTTTTTGACCCCGGCTTTGCTGATCCTCTCAGCTGCCTTCCCGAACAGGACGCACTGGTAGAAATTAGGGTGTTCCTGCTCTCCATAGCCTTTGTTGACTGCCACATTGAACTGGACATATTCCGTATTGTTCGGACTTGTCTGGAGTTCAAGGTCTGCTGTGACCCTTCCTGTGAGTGTGATTTGTGTAAACATGTTACATTCTCCTTTCTTGATGAAAAATATTTTTGGTTGCATTAAAAAAAGTGCCAAAAAACTGCCACTTAACGGCATGGTTTTTCTGACACTCATTTCAATCATAAACAGCGTGTGCATCTATGCGCCTGGCATATCCCGATGGGAAGCACAAAAATCAATTACAGAACTATCTTAGCACAATATATGGATAATGTCAAATGGTTGAATACAAGATTTTGTATAAAGCACTGTTGTTTATGAAATCAGCACTGCCATGAGGCGGGGCTGGATATTTTCGGACAACATATTTATAGCACGCTTGCGATAGGTAAGAACATTTCCCTTGATAAATAGGTTATACTACTCATCCATAAACCAGAATTTGTCGCTATAATAATTTGGCCATATAGAGTTCATCCACAAACTCATCACCTATTTTCATGGACTTCATTCTTCTGCCCTCTACAACAAAGCCATTCTTTTCGTACAGATGTCTGGCTGCGGTATTGGCACATTCAACCGTAAGCTCCAATCGTACAATACCATTCTCTTGTGCCCATTCATCAAGTTCCCTAAAAAAAATCGTTCCTATTCCCTGATGTTGATACGCTTCTCTGATTCCAACAACAATATAAGCTGTATGCAGAATACGATTCATTCTTCCTTTTTCAGCCCAAATATAGCCAACTACATTATTACTTTCTTCAGCAATCAACAGAAAATCACCCATAGAAATAGCTTCATCAATTTTCTTTCTTAATTCCGTTGCGTCCGTCGTTTTTTTCCTTTCATCAGGCTCATACATCATAAATGGTGTTTCATTGTCAAGAAAGCACATCATGCTAAAAAAAGTCTCTGTATCTTCGACTTGTATTGGTCTTATAACCATACCATTATCCCTCCGCAATTCCCGATTGTGGGGATGGTGAGGGTTGAACTCACAATCGCCGGGAACCATGTTCCAGACCGCTTTACCATTTACGCCACATCCCCAATCCAAATTGTTTCTCCAATTATATCACAGGAATTGAAATGCTTCAATTTGCCCACAGGATTTATTTCATCTCCTCCACACCCAGCAGATTGTCCGTCAGCAGGGCTTTTTTAAGAAACGGGTTCCTGCCCGGGGAAATGCCGTCAGAGTCCCTGAAATAGAAGCGGTAGGAGAGTCCGTTGCGGATTTTATGGTCTTTGCCTATTACAAGGCAGTGTTCGTTCCCTTCCGCATCAGCAAGGCAGATGTCCTGGGTACCGCCAAGCAGGTTGATCCGGACATCGGTACAGATGCCCTCCAGTACGGTGTAGGATTTTTTCTTTACCTTAAGAAAGAATAGGATGCCTTTCCCGCAGGAAAACAGGAAAAGCAGGATGCTCAGGGTAAAAAAGGGCATATCCCCTTCCCGCAGGAAGAAAACAAGCCCAGTAAGGAAGCAGCCGCTCCCGGCCAGAAAGGTCAGGAGCAGCCGCCTGAATAACGGTTTTGGTATGTGTTCCATAAATGCCTCCTTATAAGATCTGGAAAGTGACCTGCTGCTTCAGGTAGAGGTTTGCGACGGCGGTAAGCACGGGGAACCTGGTTTCAGAAACGCGGCAGTCCGTGACAATGCTCTCACAGTCGCAGTCCCCTTCCCGGTACAGGCAGTCCATCAGGTCACTGCTGTCCTTAACGCGGGTCTTCCCCTTTTCCGTACACTGGATCAGCTCTGCAGTGGACAGCATTTCGTGGCGCAGCAGTGCCAGGACCTGCTTTTCCATCGGCTCCAGCTTCTCAGTATGGAATACCGCCAGGGCTTTCCGGAAGGGGAGCCTGCGGCCGAGTACAAGTTTTAAGAAGGAAACAGCTTTTACGGCGATGCTGTTCGGTGCGGGCTGAAGGTACAGGTGCCCTAAAAGGTCATACAGGGCATCCACGCCGGTGCAGTCCTTGCCGGAAGCCACCAGCCTGCGCATGATGAGGCGGTTTAGGTAATGGTCAAAGTCAAGCTCCCCAAGGATGTGCAGTTCCCGCTCCTTTTCATAGAATTCCGCCCTGAGTTCCTGGTAGGTCAGTATCCGGAAGGCAAGGCTGGACCATAANAGCAGTTCATGGGCATCCAGTGCNCAGTCACGTCCGCCTGCAGTGACAAGGGGAAGCCCCTTTTCGGTCANNCGGTAGTTCCCTATGGCAGTATAAAGTGTCAGCATATCGTAATCCTCCTTTTTATCATCAGGCTGTCAGCCTTTCTTCCCGNAACATTTTTGTGGCTTTGGAGATCCATGCGGCCACATGGTTTGGCGCGACGCCGTACCGGGCGGCGATCTCCACGCCGGAATGTCCCCGGCACTTTAAGGCCAGCGCCTCAATCCCCTTCCTTGTGGTGCCGGAGCAGCGTTCTTTCGCCTGGGAGAGCAGGAGGAACGTGTCCGCATCCGAGATGCCGTGGAAACTGTCATCCGGAANGGCATCCGCATAGGTCAGGCCGGAGCCGGACGGCTGGGGCGCATCCATGTATTCCAGGGGNTTCTGTGTCCTTGCCACCTTCCTGCAGTGGGAGATGAGCCGGTTTTTGATGACCACGGATGCAAAGGTGGGGAAGGAAGCCCCGCCTTCCGCCCGGTATTTCTGGGCTGCATGGCAGAGCGCCTCGCAGCCGGTCTGGTAGAGGTCGTCGTACCCGAACCCCTGTATGGATTCATTCAGGGACATGGTGCCCAGTACGGTGTCCTTTACAAGGTAAAGGTGCCGTTCCGCCAGTTCCCTTTCCTGTCTGTTCATTGCTGCCATGGTATCACCCCTTTCATCTTTCTTATCTCTGGCCCTGCAATGTTTCCTGCCGCCTTAGCAGGCGATTTTTACATGGTTGTTCTCAAGCACCCTGCGGCATTCAGCTTTCAGGCAGTCACAGCGGTAATCGGAAAACTGCCCGATGTGCGCCTCGGAGCTGGGGAGGGCAAAGATGTCCTGCATCCAGCGGTATGCTTCCTTGCGGGAGAGTATGCCGCTTTTCCAGATGGCATCAAAGAGCCGGTGCGTTTCGATCCGCTTATGCCGCAGGTCGCCGTTTGCCAGCGTCCCCTTCGGCTGCATGGTCCCCGCATGGACGCCCACATAGGCATCGCATTCCGGGTAGCCGGTGCAGACGTAGAGGTACTCATCCAGCGCCTTCTCCTTATAAACGTAGGATGCCTTCTGGAGTACGGCGCTGCGGCCGCAGTATGGGCATTTGATCCTTGCCGGTTTGTTCCTGGTCTTCTGTTTCATTCGTGTGGGCCTCCTTCCCTGTCTGTGTTTTTATGTATGGATTAAGTAATCTGTAAGTATATTTTAGGGGAAAGGAAAGGCGTTTCCCATATGGGAGGCGCCTTTTCNTAAGTCATNTGCGAGTATTTTTCCAGTATTTTCCAGTTATCCCACTGACGGGCCGCATGTCAGGGCATTGCGCCCTTATTTCCCTGCGGCTGGTTCATCAGGTGGAGGAGCTGCTGGATGGGGCAGTCCCTTGCGGAGGAGGTGGCAAGCTCCAGCCATTTGCTGTAGAGCCGGATGAAGCACCGGCTGCTCATGGTGCAGGCGCATTCCGTCCNGTCCACCACCCTGCCCATAAAATTNTCCGCATCAGTGACCGGGAGCAGGATGGGGCGGCAGTCATGGCCCGGTATGAACAGGAAATCCCCNCATCCGGATTCCCGCCTGTAGTCGCAGGNGCAGGAAACATACACCGCATTGCGGTAGCTGCCCTCCGCCGCCTCAAAGAAGCCTGCAATGGTGGCGTAGCTGACGCTTAATACAGGATCTGTCATAAGCTGCCTCCTTTTAAGGCCCGAACAATCCCTCAATTTCCCGTGTGATGCGGGGGATGACGGTATCGTTGAAGATGAGCGTCAGGGCGGCTAACAGGAGCGCNCCCAGCACGACGGCGATGATGATCTTCACGCCATCGGAAATGTAA
>WFLX010229722.1_pt1 | contig 10111 bp, 10 predicted proteins | sample 4967041 | NCBI WGS metagenome assembly WFLX01 (sample SAMN12857096, study PRJNA449069) | gut metagenome | isolation source: stool from male and female vole | host: Microtus ochrogaster | place: USA:Florida | collected 2017
AAAAATTATAATATATGTTGTATTATAGTCTATTCTAAAATATAACAAAATATTAAGTCGATTTATCTGTCGTTTTAATTGTTTCATTATTGCATTGTACAGACTATCGGTACGTCGTACGGGGGAATGTTGGCGCTTGCCGCGGGGGCTATCTTTAATGAGGTTAAGTTTGTAGGAGCTATTTGTTCTAGCCCAAACTGGGCAGAATTGATTACAAATAATAGTATTGAGAGTTTTAGGATATTCAGTATTAATCGACCTGTAATTGATTTTCAAATTGTTCAAGAAAGCATTCGAAAATATGATCCAATATATCATATTGACGGTTTTGAAGGTAAAGATATAATGCTGATGAGCGGCGCATTGGACACTACTTTTAAATATTGCTTGACGGAGCCGTTTTATAAAGAAATGATGGCAATGTATGACAATAATAAAAAACATAATAGTATCACTTGGAAGAAATATGATAAAACAGGACATAAAGTAACGTATGACATGATACAAGATTTGTTGGAATGGTTGAATCAATTGTAAAGTCGTAAGTAAAAGGGAGCGACATGCATAATGATGATTTATTTCAAGACAATATAGTGAACTCGGCACGAATGACGTCACTTGAATGCTTAATTAAGCAATTGCTTGAAAAATATCAGGACAAGATGGATTGGATTTCTTGTGTAGGAGGAAATCTTTCCGTAACTAAGAAAATTCTAATTGAGGCAGGCGGTTTTGATGAGGGCTTTGGTTTAGAGTGGGGATGTGAAGATATTGAATTGGGCTTTAGATTAATGAAAGAGGGGTATAGATTTATTTATGCAGATGATTCCGTTAATTATCATATTGCACATTATCGTGTAAAAGCCATAGAAAAACATTCAAATAACCTAAAGTATTTTTATGAAAAATATAAAGAACCACAGATTTTGTTGTTTGGTGATTTTATATCTCAAAAAATAACAATGCAGCAATTAATAAGTAAAATCGTGTGATAATTATTTTAATAAGGCTCTAAAGAGAAATTTATAAGGAAAGAAGAAAAAGATGAAGCTAAATATACAACCGTTTAACGATTTTTGGATTAATTGTCATTTTGCGATGCTGTATAGCATTATGCTTTCTAAGCTTGATTGTGATAAGGACATTGTGTATTGCAACAATTATGTGTATGTAATGGCTGAGTATACAAATGAGAAGGGATATACATATAATACAATACATACTAATATGCTGATAAAAGAATTGGAAGAAAAGGTATATGTAAATCAAGAAGCTTATTGGTGGCATGATAATCCAAATTTAATTGAGGATATTAAAAAAAGGATAGACCAGAACAAAATCGTAAGATTGTCTGTAGATATGTTTTATTGGATTGAAGATAGCCTTTTGTACCATAAATTTCACNGTAATNATAATGCCANTATTACCNGNTATGATGAACAATNAAAAATAATGTATACNTTAGATGCAGNACATGACGGATNTCTGNAANATGAGGTGTCTTATGAACATTTGATTAATGCTGCAAAGCATGGAGCAGAATACCCTAGTCTTGTAAGTGATATCGGTACGGAAGCATATGAATTAAAAATTGTATACGAAGATGTGATTGAAAATGCTAAAAGAATATGTAAATCCATTGATGAGGTTTGCGGTAAATTTGATATGGTTTGGAATTTGAAAGACGCAGATAAATACGACATGATGAATGCAAGCAGTAACATTAGAATTAATCTGTTAGGTTTTTCGTATAGAAATCATGCGAACGGTTTGCTTATGAAGAGTATATTTGGCAGCGCAGCCGGAAAATATACACAACAATTTGAGAATATCTTTGATAACTACGATAGAATGAAAAATGTTATATCAATGGAGACTAAAAGAAATTGTAATTTGCAAACTTTTGAAAAAATAAAAATGAAGTTATTTGAAATGTTAAAGAAAGAAAGGGAAGTTTGGGTAGAAATTATCAATGACTCAAAACTGACTTGCTTATAAAAAATAATAAGAAAGGGTATGCATATTTGTTTTTAAAACATTATGCAAGGTAAGATTATGAAAGAAAAATCTATGTGTGGACTTTATTGTAGTACTTGTGAGTTTGTTGAAAAATGTGGATGTAAAGGCTGTGTAGAATCACAGGGAAAACCATTTCATGGCGAGTGTCCCATTGCTATCTGCTGTATGGATAAATCGTTAGAGCATTGCGGAACATGCNAGNAATTTCCATNTAAACAATTAAANGCGTNCTNNNATGACGAGACGCATGGAGATAACGGAAAAAGAATAGAAGAATTAAGAAAGTGGATAGCGGAATAATACAAATTTTTTAAATCATACATATCAAAACGAAGGGAAGTAAGCCGGAATTGAAAAAGTTATTTATACTTGGGTTGGACGGAGCTTCTTTTGAACTAATCAAGCTTTTTTCGGAACAAGGAATGATTCCTAATATGAGCAAAATGATAAAGCAGGGGTATTTTGCGCGCCTAAAATCAACTGTACCGCCGCATACGGCGCCCGGCTGGGTTTCATCATTATGCGGCGTTAATCCCGGACAACATGGAATCTATCAGTTTTGGGATACGCAGGCCAAATCATATGAAGGAAAGTTTATGGGGAGTGAGGATGTGGAGGTGCCGTTTGTTTGGCAGATACTAAATGAATTTGGCATTAGTACAGGGATGGTCAACATACCAATGACACATCCTCCAAAACCTTTAAACGGATATATTCTTACATGGCCTTTATATAATACTTTAAAATATAGCTATCCGAAAGAACTGGTGCATGACTTAATAAAGGCGAGATGTCATTTTGCCTCTGACGTAACAACAATGTTTCAAGGAAATATGAACTATATTTATCAGGCAGTTGAGATTATAAAAAAGCGATTTGAAACAATTAAGTATTTGCTGGGTAATGAGCAAACAGATTTTTTCATGAGTGTATTTACAGAGATAGACCGTGTATCGCATTTTTATTGGGATTACAAGGATAAGGATCCTATGATAGAGGATGCGGTAAAGAAAATATACATTGAGTGCGACAGGGTCGTAGGAGAGATCTTGAACTTGATAGACGAGAATACTATATTTTTAATCTATTCGGATCATGGTTTTAGAAAATGTGAGTTTGACTTTTATATTCAATCATATCTGATACAAAAAAAGCTTCTGGTATTAAAAAAAATGGAAGCATGCAGTGAAAGACAAAATAACTGGTTTGAATGTACAGATAAAGACGGAAATGTATATCAGGTAGATTGGGATAAAACAATAGCTTATATAGCATGTCCCGGCTCGTATGGAATTAATATCAATTTAAAATATCGACAGGAAAATGGAATTATCGATCCGAAGGATTACAAAAAAACCTGTGATATGGTAATGCAGGCTATGAAGGATATAAGGCATCCATTTAAGGCGGTTCCCCTATTTCAAAATGTATATAGCCGGGATGAGGTATATTATGGAAAACGTTTAGCAGATGCACCGGATATAATTCTTGAACCGGCTGATTTTGAGTTTATGGTTCACCATAAAATTAGTATGGATGAATTATATAACGAAAAATGTGAACAATCAGGTATTCATTCAATGAACGGTATTTTGTTATTATATGGGAAGCAACTGGATGAATATGAATTGAATGAACCGGAGTCCTTAATGGATATTGCCCCAACCATACTATATTTATATGGAATTGATAAACCATATTATATGGAGGGGAACAGTATTCTGGAAAGTAAAAAAGAGTATAAGGATAATGAGAAAAAACATGCGGTTCAAGGGAAAACATCGGAATTTTTTTATAATGAAAAGGAACAGGATGAGATGAAGAAACGTTTAAAAAGTCTGGGGTATCTCTAAAAGTCTTTTTGTTCGGAAGAAGGTGTAAGGTCATGACAGGGAAGTTTTTTGTATTGGGTTTAGNTGGTTTTTCTTATTCATATCTGGNGCAAAACAGATTTAGGGAAAATATGCCGTTTTTCACGCGTTTGTGCATGAAGCTGCAGGCGCATTCCATGAGCTCGGTTATTCCCGTTATTTCATCAGTAGCCTGGACAAGCTATTCAACAGGAAAAAATCCGGGAGAACATGGAATATACGGTTTTGTAGATAAAATAAATAATCCATTTCGATTAATTGTACCTACATCTAATAATCGAAAAAAAGACACTATTTTTAAGGTGCTATCAAAAAATAAGAAGGTTTATTCGATTAATGTACCAATCTCATATCCGCCGGAGCCGGTCAGCGGGAAGATGGTTTCATGCTTTTTATGTCCGGAATTGCAAAAAGCTACTTACACGGCTGAATATTGGAAGGAGCTTTACAAAAGAAATTATATAATTGATGTTGATGCATCGTTAATCGGCAGCAATCCGATTGAGATGCTTCAACAGTTAATCAAGGCTATGGAAATACGCTTTGAACTCATATATGACATAGTTGAAAATGAAGAATGGGATTTTGTACAACTACATATTATGGAAACCGATCGGTTATTACATTTTTTTTATACATATATAACAGACAATATAACAAATACAAAGAAAGAGAAAAGTATGGTAAATGAGTTTTTTCTAAGTCTTGATACCAAAATAGAAAAATTAGTAGATTTATTAGGTGACGATTGTCGTCTGCTTGTCCTGTCTGACCATGGCATGTGTGAGATAAAGNGTGAAGTTCAAATAAACTTATGGTTAAAGCAGCGAGGCTGGTTGAAGATTTCTGATAANGTCGGNATAGCCGAATATGATAGAGAAAGCATTNGCTATTCATTGACCCCGGGGCGAATATACATAAATATAAAAGGGAGAGAAGAAAAAGGAACCGTAAATACAAATGAATATGAATATATCAGAGAAATGATAAGAGAAGAATTATTGCAAATGAAATACATAGATACGGATGAACCAATTATGGATAAAGTATATCGAAAGGAAGAACTGTATTTTGGTGACGAGGTAGGTGCGGCACCGGATTTAGTTGCACATCCAAGAGCCGGATTTGACCTTAAGGCAAATACAACAGGGGATAGTATTTTTACTCATACATACTTAAATGGTATGCATACATTTGAAGATGCAATGATTGTTGGGAAAAATGTTGATGTGTCGCAAGTAAATTCAATTGATCAAGTTTATGATGTTATTATGAGGAGCATAGATTGAAAAATAAGCTTGATAGCTTTTTTAATCGGCAATTTGAGGCAGGACTCAAATATGCCATGAGCGCATGTTATCACAGATAACTGCTCTGACACGGAGGATTAAAATGAGACTTTACCAATTGTTAAAAGATTTGAGCGACAATGCGGCAGATCAATTAGCTCTTTGCTCGGATTGTAAAAGTATAACATATAAGCAACTATTTCAAATCATAACAATAAACTCTAAAATAATACAAAAGCATCTCAAAAAAGGGAACGCAATTATTTTGANAACGGAGGATAAATATAAATTTGTAATTGCCTTTCTCAGTTATGTAATGTCAGGAATATGGTGCNTACCGNTACCGTCGGACATTAAGGAAGGTCAGGNTCATGACCTAAAAAAAATGTATGGCTTATCGGAAGCTTTATGTACGGACGAGTTATGTTANNACGAAACCAAAATAAATNATGTGTCAGAAGAAGGTTTTCATTATTCCGAATCGGGAATTTATCATCTGACATCAGGAAGCACAGGTTTTCCAAAGTTATGTGTACGTGATATTGAGGCGCTGTTAGCTGAAGGGTTAAATTATAAAGAAACATTGTCCATAAGAAAAAATGAAAAAATCCTATGTTTGGCTCCTGTGAATCATTCATTTGCATTGGGAGCCGGTCTCATGGCTTCTATAGTATCAAAAGCAACTATTTATCTGATAGATATGTTTACTCCAAGAAATGCTATAAACGTAATAGCTTCCTTCGGTGTCAATATTGTGATTGCAGTGCCTGCTATGATTCGGACAATGAATAAGGTAAATATTTTACAGGATTTAGAGTTCGGAGCCTTGAGAATCGTGTTAGTGGGAGCCGGTCCTGTAAGCATATCAGAGCAGAGTAAGTTTAAAAAAAGATTCGGTGTCTATATTTACGGAAACTACGGTTCAACCGAGACCGGTGGATTATTCACAAGAGCTGAAAATTCTTATTCAGAGTCAATTGGTGTTCCGATGAAAGGAATTAGTGTAAAATTATTAGATTCTAATAATGTTGAAGTTGAGAAGGGAGAAGTGGGAGAGTTATATGTAAAGTGTCCATATAGTATGGTAAAGTACTATCAGGACACGGAGAGTATAATAACAGATGATGGATTTCTGCCAATGGGGGATTTAGTTCAACAAAATGCAGATGGTCAATATTATATTGTGGGTAGATTAAAAAAAATGATACGAATCGGGGGTAAGCAAGTAAATCCTTATGAAGTTGAACAATGTATCTTAAAATACCCGCAGATAGAAGATGCCCATGTCTNTNANGNTAGGCGTGAGGATGGCGAANTTATCGTAGCAGCGGTTATCGTTGGTAAGNATGTGGATGANACTTCATTAAGAAAATTTTTATCGNNCTATTTAGAAGGCTATAAAATACCTACGAATATTGTTAGAGCAGCTTCCATCAAACGAAACTCTCTTGGGAAAATAATTCAACAGGGAGGACAATTGTATGATTGAGAAAGTGCTGGACGATATAATTGCCTATAAGAAAAGCGCAGCTGTAATTGCTGCAATAAAAATGGATCTTTTCTTAATCATTTATAATAANAAGACAATCAGTCTTAGTATCTGTGAAGAAAAGGGATGGAATCAGNACTATTTCTTTTTGTTCTTAGAGTACTTGACAGAGATTGGATATTTAAAAANCTATGATAAAANAGAATGGTCTTTGGAAGCTGGATTAGAAGGGCAAATCAGCAAACTTGCTAATTATGCGAAGCTGGTAAAGCATGAAAGTAATATTTGGGGAAAATGGATTTCGCCCGAAACAATCATTCATGCAATAAAGAGCGAGTGTGGGGAAAGGACATTTGATTTGGAGGGTTTTACTGAACAGGAGAAGGCAGACTATGAATCCGCAGTATATAAAAATAGTTCAATTCTAATAGGTTTTCAGGTTCTTAGAAAACTGCGCACCAAAGAAAATTTAAATGTAGCTGAATTTGGCAGAACAAATGAGATTTATAAAGAGCTGTTATTGAAACGATTATCCAGCGGTTCGCATTATAGCAATATGAATCAAATAGAAAAGCTAATGGAAATGTATGATACGGTAATAATGACAAATACAATTCATTATTATACAAGCAAGGAACTTTTGAAGGTACTAACGCATATAAACAATCACTTAAATGATTTTGGGTTTTTATGCATCACAGATTTGTTTGTTGATGCTGAAAATAGCTTTAGCAAATCACTTTGTATTGATTGGCTGACACATGGCGGAGTATATAATTTGTCCTTAGATTCCATTCTTTCAATATTAAAAAGAGTAGGTTTCCAAAAGACAGAACAACGTTATTTAGAGAATATATCAACATATATAATATTTGCATACAAATAGAACGAGAGGAAAAGTTTGAAAGTTCCTTTCAAATATTGAGTCGAGGTTCGTCGAAGCGGGCAGAGGTATGGTAATGGATGCTCATATAATTCAAGCATTAATAGAAAAAAGGGAAGAGGTTCAATATGTTTTTCCGATTACTCATGTTAGTAGGATTTTTATTCTGGCGCCCCATCCGGATGATGAAACGCTTGGATGCGGCGGCATTATATCCTTTTTTAAACAACATAATATTGAGGTTCATATAGCCCTGTTTACGAACGGTGAAAAAGGCGGCAGAGTAAAAAACATCGCTGAGATAAGGCGGGCAGAATTTTTAGAAGCATGTAATGCAGTTGGGGTAGACTATTTTTATTTTCTTAAATATAGAGATGGGGAATTAAGCACGCAAACGAATCAGTTAAGTGAAGAAATAAAAAGGCTGCTGGATTATATTCAACCGCAATATGTTTTTACTCCGTATATATTCGATGCTTCCAGTGACCACAGTACTATTGCTGAGATAGCTATTAAGGTTGTACCGGTAAACATTTCGCTGTTTATGTATGAGGTGTGGACACCTATTATGTATCCTGATTATTACATTAACGTTACTCCCTTTTATGAGAAAAAAAGAAAAGCGATGCAATGTTATAAGTCTCAGGAAAGGACTTATCAAGTATGCGAAAAGACGGAAGCAATTAACCGCATGCGAGCCGTATTATCAATGCACAGACATAGTACATATATGGAATGTTTTAGACAATATAAGAACGTAATAAATGATATATAGATATAAAATTATTATGTAATGAGATACATATACAGCAGAAATTGCTATAGAAAGAGGTTTCATGTGAAGATAGCATTAGTAGTTACGTTGGGTGGAGATTTGGTTAGATCTACAGAGCACTTAGGGGTTGCATATATCGCTGCAGTACTTCGAAAGGAAGGGTATTATGTAGAAATCTTTGAAATCAATGAAAAAATAATTGATGATGTGGAAAAGTATAAGAGCTTGCTGACATCAGAATTTGAAATTGTTGGCTTCACAACAACATGTATCACTATGAAAGATGTGAATCGTCTGGCGCATAAAGTTAAGCAATATAGTCCTGCGTCATGTATTGTATATGGGGGTCATATGGCTACATTTACCAGACAGTCATTGTTTGATTCGGTGCCATATGTAGATGTATCTATTCTGGGAGAGGGTGAGTATACATTTTTGGAGTTGGCAAGATGTATTGAGAAACATGGTGACTTACATAGTGTAAAAGGAATTATTTTCAAGGAAAACGGTCATGTGTATGAGAATGATGAGAGAGANTTGATTGAGGATCTGGATGAGTTACCGTTTCCTGTAAGAGATGAGTTTGAACAGCATGGTGGGCAATATATCAGATTGTCCACAAGCAGAGGGTGCTTAGGGAGTTGTGGTTTTTGTAGTAATTTTGTGGGGCGTCGTCAAAGAGGAAAGCGTTGGAGAGGCAGGAGTCCTCAAAATGTAGTTGATGAAATTGAAATGCTTGTAAGAAGGTACAAGTTTAGAACATTTGATTTTGTTGATTCGACTTTTGAAGATCCGGGTCCAATCGGGAAACAGAGGATAGAGGAGATTGCAAAGAAAATCATAGAACGCAAATTGATTATTTTCTATAATTGTTGTTTTCGTGCAGAAAATTGGAGCGTTGCCGATCGAAACCTATTAAGCTTGCTCGTAGAATCCGGTTTAGAAAAAGTTAATATCGGATTTGAAGCGGGTAATGACAGAGGGTTGGAAATTCTTAATAAGCGGGCTAGAGTTGAAGATAATTATCGGGTGATTTCACTACTAAATGAGTTCCCGCAGGTATATCTAACCTTTGGATTTATTATGCTGCATCCATACTCTACAAGAGCGGATTTGTACGATAACGCTGCTTTTTTACATAATACCGGATTCGGACAGGTTATAAGGCATTATTTTTGGTGTCTTGAAGTATATCCTGATACTTTGTTAGAGAAAAAGCTGCTTGAAGACGGACTTATAGATAAAGAATATAATATATGTGATGGTATGTACATGTATCATTTTGCAAATAAGGACGTCGCAATTTTTGAAAATATTTTTAAAGAGATGTTGACATTAAAATCAATTTGGGATTTNGAAATATTTGATATATNAATACATACATTTATTGTCNGTTTNCAGAAATGCTATTCTGATNATCNGNNNAAAGAGTTAATANATGATTTTAGTTCATACGTTACTAAGATACGTTTCAAGATGCAGAATTATAATTATCAGTTTTTCTTGGATTTACTAGATAATGTAGAACAATATGATATAGATCATAAAAAGCAAGAGATGGACGAGTTTATCAAAAGCAATACACATATGATAGAGCAGCATCAGTATCGATTAGGTAAGGAAATGGTATCGAGAGGATATGATATTAATGTGGTGAGATAGTGTAAATAAAATCAATGACTTAATGTTAAGCTCCCAATAATTGATTGTGTGATGCGCCCGGCATATAATGACATGAAGAACAGGTATAGAATTGTAAAATTATATAATATAAAAAATAATAGA